>Ga0079225_10000839_pt1 | contig 16816 bp, 15 predicted proteins | sample Poulit2012_FD_76344 | JGI IMG/M metagenome (GOLD analysis project Ga0079225, IMG submission 76344) | Agricultural soil microbial communities from Georgia to study Nitrogen management - Poultry litter 2012 | ecosystem: Environmental > Terrestrial > Soil > Agricultural land | place: USA: Georgia... | reverse complement strand
TTTTGGCATCGCATTCGCAAAATAGCGTGTCGTTTGTTCATTAGATACAACAAATAATTGCAATGTAGAAAAGATATTCCCCCGGTACATCCCTTCTTCAGCATATTTCTTAATTTGGTTAAACGCTTGAAACACACCATCTTTTGCACTCGCTTGTTTTAATTCAATTTGAACGATTGGCAAACCATTAATTAAAAGCGTGACATCAAAACGACGATCACGGTCATCTGCATGCATTTTTTGCTTGGAAATCTGATGAACGACTTCATATGTAGAAATGCCGCCACCGATATCATGATTGGAATACAAAACCAACGACATTGGCCCTAAGGCTGTATTTTCCCGTTCAATCGTAATACGGGCAATTCCATTTTCCCCTTTGAGCCATTTCGCAGCATCAAAGGGGGTTTTTGTCTTTAATAGTAATTCGGTTTTAATCGTGTCAAACTCTTTATCTGTAATGGGATGTTCGCCAATTTCTGATAAATTGTTTTGTGTTATTTTTTCACGCAAGTTGCTCCAAAGATCATCTTCAGACTTTAAGTCAGGGCGATAATTCCATTGATTATACCCTTCTCCCAGCACTTCAATAAGCCGACGCTCAACATCAGCTTCATTGTTATGGGTTAGCTTTGTCATGATTCCTCCTCCTCATACTCTTGATAACTCCGTTACCCTTCACTGCTGGCGGATGCTTTCCGCGGGCATGGCTTGAGCCTCCTCGCTCGCTATGGGGTCTCAAGGCTCATGCTATTCCTGAAGGAGTCGCCGCCATCCGTTTCAGGTAACTCGATTTGAGTGTCCCAATGCTTAGACAAACATTTTTTGCAGGAAAGCTTTTTTGGTTTCTTTTAAGGTGTCTAATTCTTGTTCGTGCAAAGCTATTGCTTTATCTATTTTCATTAAAAATGACCCTATCCTTTTTTGCTCATCAATAGGTGGAATATTATATTCTAATTCAACTACATCCTTAGGATATATATGCTTTACAGAAGTTCCTGTAACCTTTCTAATAATATCCTTTTTGAAATAGTTAATTTGATAACTTAAAAAGACACTATCAATTTCTTTATTTGGTCTTAATACAATAATGTCTCCACCTACATATACATCATCTACCAATAAACAACTAGCAGTTGCTAAACCTTCTGGGGTTACGTCAGAAGTTGGCATTAATATATCGCCAAATTCTGTTAAAAAACCTTCTTCTCTATTAGTCTTTTGATGAATGCTTCTTATAGTTTCTTTATACCTAGTAAAAAGTTCACCATACAATATACAGGAATTGACTCCCTCCTGTGCTATGTCCTTCTTCCCTAAACTTTTTCCTTTATATATATCAACCAATTCTCCAAGCTTAAAATATTTCCTTTCAGTTCTTAAACTTCCCTCTTTATCCTTAAATCGAAGATCCTTTGAAAAGAACCTCTGTAAGAATCCCTGCTTAAGTTGTTTGAGAGTTTCCAGTTCTTGCTGTTGAATATCTAAGAATTCGTTTAATTGGTTTAGAAACTCACCAATTTTAGTCTGTTCTACTATTTCCGGTAATATTATTGGAGTATCTTTCGCCTGCGTAATCGTATAATGAGAAATAGTTCCAATATGTGTAATACTCGAAATATATTTCTGTAATTGTGAAGTTAAAAAGTAAAAATATAGGAAATACCCATTTATTTTATTTGCACTCTTGAGCCATAAAATATCAGCATCCTTAAAATATAAAGGATTTCTATCTGTTATCAAGTAAGGAACCCCTATAGTCCCACCACCAGTTACTAATATATCACCTGGTTGCACAAGACCCGATTTGTTAGAGAGTTCTTCATATAAACTATATGAAATAAATGCTGGTGTGTTTTTTGTTCCATGATAATTCGATATCACATCACTTGATCTAAAAAAACGTACGCCAGAGGTTGTCCATTCGTTTTTGTGAACCCTTGCTGCAGACGATATTTCAATTAATTCCTCTAACTTAAGCTTTTCCCACTCTCCACTAAATCCCGCAAACCGAATTTCTGGCGCTCTCTTATTTTCCACGATTAAACACCTCTAGTGCACCTTTGATCCATTCTTCATTTTCTTCATCAAACTGTAATGAAGAAATAGTTTCATACAAACTCAATTCTAATTCCGCTTTTTCTTTTCGGATGTCTTGAATGGTAGCACCAAGGGCAGCCATGTCCACCGGTTCTTCTTCTTCAAACGTATCAACATAGCGCGGGATGTTCAAATTAAAATCATTCTCTTTGATTTCCTCAAAAGAAGCTAAATGGGCGTATTTTTCTACAACTTCTCTTTTTCTATATGTTTCTACAATCTTATCAACGTTTTCTATCGTTAGCTTATTTTGATTTCTTACTTTTGTAAATTCATTGCTTGCATCAATAAAGAACACATCACGATTAGCTCGGTTTTTCTTTAATATTATTACGGTTGTTGGAATCGATGTTCCGAAGAATAGGTTTGCAGGCATCCCAATTACCGCATCAATACTGCCATCTTCCAGTAGTTTTTTACGAATCGCACCTTCTGCAGCTCCTCTGAACAATACACCATGTGGTAAGACGATTGCCATTGTTCCTGAATCCTTTAAATGATAATAACCATGTAATAGAAAGGAAAAGTCTGCTTTTGATTTTGGCGCTAATCTCCCGTAACGATTAAAACGAGAATCATCTAAAAATAATTTATCTGATGACCATTTTGCAGAATAAGGTGGATTCATCAAGACAGAATCAAACGTGTAAGGCTCGTCTGTTGGCCAGTCCTTGTTCAACGTATCCCCATTACGCAAGCGCATATCTTCTTTTCTTACACCATGCAAGATTAAGTTCATTTTCGCTAGGTTAAACGTTGTTGTATTCAGTTCTTGTCCGTGATATTTTACACTTTCTGGATAATTAATATAGTTCCGCACATTCAGCATCAAAGAACCGGAACCCATCGTAGGGTCGTAGACACTAAATAATTTTCTATCTTCTTGACCAATTGCAACAATTTGCGCCATCATGTCTGATACTTTACTCGGCGTGTAGAATTCACCGGCTTTCTTTCCGGCTTCCGAGGCAAACTCCCCTATTAAGTATTCATAAGCATCGCCAATAACATCACCGTCATGTCCCATCACATCAATCTCACTTAATTTTTTCAGGACGTCGGAAATGGTAACGTTTCGTTGTTGGTCGTCTGATCCTAGTTTTTTAGAAGTTAAATCGACATCATCAAATAAGCCGCTAAATTGTTCGTAGCCTGTAGATAAATCAATAAAGGCTTTGTTTAAGTCATTCAGTTGAAACGTATTTTGTTTTGCTTGATCGGCCAGTACATTAAATAAGTAATCTGGTTCCATATGGTGGCCTAATGTATCGACTAATGTTTCAATCAAGTCATCTTTTACATCATCATCTGCTAATAAATCCCGATATAATTGGGTTTGTTTTTCTTGCGTATTGTATTCTTTTAGTGATTCATCTACTAGTTCAACAACTTTCACTAATAACTTATCCGATAAGTACTTATAGAAAATTAATCCTAGTAAATAATTTTTATATTCGGATGCATCCATTTTACTGCGCAAGCTATCTGCAGCACTAAATAATTTTGAATTCAATTCTGACATCATCTATTCCCCGCTTCTCTATGATTGATCTATTTGTTTTAATACTTCTAAGTAGAGCATCTCTTCTAAATCTGCTTGTTTCTTTGCTAGAGCATGGCGTTTTTTCAATTTCAGATATGCTTTCCCTATTCTTTTTTGTTTCTCTAGGCTTGGTAGTTTGATAGTCAACGATTTAAGAATACCTGGTGTTAACTTCCGCACTGTACTACCTTGCATCGAAATCGCCATTTGTTTTTTCATCGCATATGATTCGTTCAACACATAACAAAGATAACTATGATCCAGTTGTTTATGTTCAATGATAAGTCTAGCAAAGTTTTGATTAATAATCTTTCCTTTGTTTCTATCACTCACTATGGCAGCTTTGGAACTAACAAAGCTGAAAACAACTTCTCCCGGTTTACTCAAATGATTGTCTTGTTCACTGGAGTCTTCGCCATCATTATTAGCGTTTGGATTAAGAGACAAGCCATCTAAATCATCAATCAGATTTTCATATGTATAAGTTTCTAAAACAAGCCCTTGTTCCTCATTTACTCTAGAAATATTTTTTCCTACTTTAATAGCAACAATATCTTCAAGCTTCATCTACCACCCTCCCAAAAGTAATTCTTTTAAATTACCAACGCATAATAGAATCATATCACTCAAAAATTAGCTCGTCAATGTTTTTTGTAATTTTACAGAATTACATTATTATGTTAACTCAATTATTCCCAAAATACACCAATCCTTTTGCTTTTTAATAACTGCAAAAAATGAAGGTTCTTACCCTTATACATCAATATGTTTATTTTTAACGGAAAATGGGGTATACTATATATAGAATTTCATACAATAATAAAAGACCGCCCATGCTGTTACATGGTACGGTCTAGTGTGTAAAAGCCCTTCAAGGGGGCAGCTCACATTAATAAGTTTGGAAAAGTAACCAACCCAAATGCTTGCTAGGCGTTCAATGGGTGGTTACTTTTTTTGTTCTGACAGTATAGCTACAGTTAATGTCGCAAACGAAATCATTAAAATTAATGCTTCGAATACTGTCATAATATCACCCCCTTTCAAAAAAGGGGTGAACTACCACCCATGAAAGCCCTATTACACTAATGCCAATTATAGCAAATGAATGTTCTTTTTACATCATTTCCAAGTCCATTTTTTGAAGGATTCTCTTTTTATTATTTCACCAAACAAAACATGTAGGGATTTTATTGATGAAAAGTATTCTATCCTATCAAGCAAAATCTGTTCAATCTAACTTGACGATTACATTTACATTTCACATGTTTTTACTAATATAAATATAAATCAGCTTTTAGTTCCAAACAATTTTTTGGTTATTATAGACGCAATGCTTCCTAGCAAAACTAGTTCAACAAACCGTGTCAAAATAACTTGAACTATAAAAAGAAATCTAATCCATTCATTCCGGTCTATTAGATTTTGCACTTCATTTTCAGGCAAGGAGTAACTAATCGAAAAGGTATAATATAAATAATCGAACAAATCTATATTATTTTCATTTACATATTCAAGATCCTTAACAGTAAGTACGGACGTATAAATCACGCTGAACAGAACAGGTACAATAGAAATAAATATAATTAATACTATCGTTATGTGCAAGATCATAAAAAATGAAATGTTTTTCAACTTTGCCACATCTCGAATGAATTTTATTCCATACTTAGATAGTTTTATTACTATTGTAAGAAATTCTATTATAATTACAATCAAAGCTCCAATAAACAAAAAAGTAAGAACAGAAGTTTTTATATATACTATTCCGCCATAAATAGTTGTCGTCCAAAACATAATCAATAATAAAAAATATTGCGCAAACATCATCAAGGTAAGGGTGGTTAGATAATTAACATTACTTTTAGTAAGAAAGGCATAAAAAAGCTGATATTTGTTTTTTCTAGGTGACATAATAACATATGCAATATACAAAAATAACAACATACAAATTATTAACACTGGCCAATCAAGAGCTGCTTTTATTTCTTTCAGACCCAAATTTATTCTCTCCCACCCGTTTGATAGAATGTTCAAAATACTCACCATCTATTGTGCTACTTTTATTTACACATACTTAATTATCCCTATCATAACAATATTTCCGATACCTGTCACAAAAGTATCAACACACATGATTATGAACATCTATCCTGATAAATTAGATGTTGTTCTAGAAAAATATAAAAGGTGCTATAATAAATAAGCCTATTATAGAGACTGCATTGGTTTATTGACACTTATGGAAGGATGATTAATAATGACTGAATGGATAATACCTTGTAACATAAAGCATTATGATGTAATTGGAGCATTCAACCATATGAGCACTTTAAATTGGAAACAAAGCACCAACATTAAGGTTGGTGATACTGTTTATATCTATGTCTCAAAACCTTTAGGTGCCATAAAGTATAAAACCAAAGTGAACGCTGTAGATTTAACATCTGTGCAAATAGATGATAGTGAATTTGTTATTCATGGTTCTAACTATAAAAACCATGGCCGTTACATGGAATTAGAATTAATTGAAACTTTTGATGATAATTTATTTACATATGACGAGCTAAAGAGCTTTGGTTTAAAATCTATTAAAGGGCCTAGTAAAATAAAAGACAACCTAAGTGAGTTTATGTTCACAAAAACACATGCAAATAAAAACCATAATTACTTTTTTGTATTTCAAAATAAAAGTTTTAAAGAGGAGTACAGTGGTGGTTACTTATGGGCACCACAACATAACAAAAGTGGAGGAAAAGTCTCACATTGGGAACAGATGAAAAATGTGAAAAAGGATGACTTTATCCTACATAGTTTTTTAAAAGAGATAGTTTCTATATCCGTTGCATTAACTGATGTATATGAAGCTAATAAGCCCTCAAATACTGGAGTTCATGATGAATGGCAGAATAAAGGCTGGAGAGTTGATACAGATTATCATATAATTTCAAAACCAATAACTACATCGGAACATATGGATAAAATACTAAAGCTACAACCTGTTTCAGATGCACCTTTCAACAAAATTGGAAGAGGAAATACAGGGTATTTGTTTAAAGCAAACAAAGGCTTATTTGAATACATAATTACCGAAACGCTAAAGAATAATATCTCATATGCTGAGAGGGAAACTCTAAATAGATTACTATACGATAATGTACCAGCAAAAGAGGAAAACCTACTGGATCAAAATTTATTTGATGATATTGATACAATGCTAATAAATGAAGACAAGGAAGATTACATATACACTCCGGAACCTAAGGATAAACCCAATCCTACTTGGATGAATGGAAAAAAGATCTATCCAAGAAACCGTCAAACTGCAATGAATGCACTTATAAGAGCAAAGCACAAGTGTGAAGTTAATCCCTCTCATCCAAGCTTCATACGTAGGAGCACAGGGAAAAATTATTCTGAACCACACCATTTAATTCCTTTGGCTTACCAGGATTTATTTGAAAAGTCTCTTGATGTGAAGGCTAATATCGTATCTTTATGCAGTAATTGTCATAACGAAATTCATTATGGTAAATATCCTGATAGGATTATAGATGAATTATACGCTTTACGAAAAGACGAATTAGACAAAACAGGTATTTCAATTACAAGCAAAAAACTTAAAGAATTATACTATTAAAATTATCAAAAGGCAGCATCTAATATGCATTAGCCAAGTCAGATCGCTGCCTCTTAATCTTTTTATTTCACTTATATTGATCAGTAGATTCTATCTAATTTTTTAGTAACTCCCTCTGAGTTATTCTTCATTTTACTTGCATTTTAATAATATTTAACAATACATTCTAATGTAATTAGATAATAGAGAAAAACATTTTCTTCAAAGTGAGATTCAATAGAACGAGTCAAAGTTTCTGTTCATTTTACTATTTTCTTTTTTGGTCAACCCGTTTTTGGTCGCACCCCCCCTTGCAAAACCAGAGGTTCCCATTCATGAAACCCTCTGTGACTTTTTGTAGTTATCCGTATAATAATTTGCGTTCAAGTTCTTCTTTCAATTCGATCTACCTACATCCCCATCTCCACTTCTTTATTCTCCTTCTTTTTAACAGATCGTTTGTTAATGTTTTCATGATAGTCTGAATCAAAATCTAGATTACTAGGCATTTTCTCCGCAAAAGAATACACTTTTTCTTTTCCAGCTATAAAATGATCTAGTAATTTGATATCCAAGTTTTGACACGCCTTTTGAATGTTTTTAGTTGTCTTTATATCAGCACCACTCGGAGAGCTCTGTCCTGATGGATGGTTATGGAAAAGGCTTACTGTTTCAATATTATCATCCGCTAATATTTCTTTAGCGATGACTTTAATGTCAACCAACGCTGAATCAGTCGCCCCTTTGAATAGCGTTTTGGAATCAAGTACATTTTTGTGTTTGTCTGTTGTTATAATGCCAAATAACTCTTGCCAATGGTTTTGTAATCCAATTTTCAAATTGTCTTTGACTTTTTTATAGTCATGTAGCATGTTCAATTCCTTAATCTCTTCAAATGCAAAATAAGCAGAAAACTCATCAAATCCTTTAAAGGAATTGAATGGTTTCTGCTTATTTAAATCACCCTCTATCATATTTGTTGATTCACTAACAAGATTCTCATATGAATGTGCTGGATATTTTGAACGATCTTTATTTGATATAAGTGTCTGATCAGACGTGTTATAAATAAACGAATCAATGGTGTGTATGCCGAAATCCTTAAAATATCTTTCTACGTTTTTATCCTTATTCCCGATCAGATTATCGTCATGATCTGTATACACAAAAAACTGGGAGACCGCTCCTGCATTCAAACTATTTTTCAAAGCTTTTTTATAACTGTTCGTATCATTTATTTTAAAACGTTCTAAATGGATAGGTTGGTTTTTAGTCGACACAAATACGGATACCGCTTCATCATCTTCTGGCATTTTAACCTGTTTCATAAATTGTGCAAACCGATCTGGCGATACAATACTTTTATGTGGGTTACCTTCCATTCCCTTTGAATAATCAATAAAATCAACGAGACTTTTTACAGACGTATCATTGTTTTTTATTTTTCGGTAAAGGTCCTCTTTGTTCTGACACCCAAAATGTTCATATAAATTATTCATCCGTATCACCATCAAATTCTTGTAGATCATCTAATATTTTTTTCAGTTCAATCACTTTTTCATCTTCTGGGTTGCTTTTCATAAAATCCATTAACTCTTTATGGCTATGGACATTAAAATATTTTAAAATACTCGTTTCTTTAACTGACATGTTACTTTCCCTCCTATAGTTATATCTCATGACCGTCAATCATACGGTCAAATTCATCTATTCTACGTTCATTTTGATAGTCATAAAACGTTTTTCTCAAATTTTTTCTGAGATGGATCATGGAAATATGCAGTTCATTATTAGGATACCTGTTATAAACGATACTGTTTTTCTTTAATGGTCTATGTTTAAATAACTTTTGTTTGTCTTGTTTATCAATCGCGCGCATTTCGGACAAAATAGCATTACCCATTCGCTTTTTTAAATCATTTAATTTTGTCTTTTTGTACTGCTTATAATCACTGTTTTCACCGTACATTTCCTTCATAACATGAGCTTCATCATCTAACCGAGCTTCTAATTCTGTCATCTCTTTTGAGTGAAATTGTTGCAAGTATATATCTGTTATTTCATCAATATAAGGTCTTGCCTTATTAACAGATTGATAACCATAACGCCATTGTTTTCTGTCTTCAGGTAACTGGCTTATTGCTTCTGAAAATAGTTTTTTTGTTTTTCTATGGCTCGCAAGCGTGATGTGTTGTTCCTTCTTATGGTTGATGGTCCCTCTTAATAATTCATCTATTTTATTGCGTTCATGTGAACGGTCTAAAATCATATTGGCAACTCTTGATTTCATCTTATCTAGCGTTTTAGGTTTTCTTTTAGCACGATATTCTTCTTTCTGCGTATTCGTCTCTCGATCTAACACTTGGATCCGTTCCCTGGTTGGATATGGTTCTGTTGTCGCTACATGCACATGAATATTATCTGTATTATAGTGAAGTGATGCTGTCCATAATGCAGATTGTTCCATCCCTTCTGCCTTTAACATAGTGGACATCATTTCTCTGATTACTATGCGCATTTTACTTTCATTAACTGTATGATTATCAGGATCATACAACCCTTGTTCTGCCAACCATGTATTATCGAAAGAAATCACATCTTGCCACATCGGCGATTCATTTTGTTGTGCTTTCTTAAATTGACTTTTGATATGTTTCTTCTCATGATCACTTAATAAATCTTTATTTGTTGTGAACAATGCCCCTTGTTTGTCTGTATCATCCATGTAATCCATAAACTGATAAAACACGTCAAAGTTATCTTGTTCATGAGCAGCTGATTCAACTTTTACATGTTTTTTAGCGTCCTTTCGATCTATATAATTAATATAATTCTTAAAAGCACTGGATTCAGGTGTTACAAATTTACTTCTTAACACAACAGCTGGACTCATGTATTTTCACCAGTTGTTATTGAGTTTTGATGTTTCCATGCTTGCTCTCGTTCATAATCTAATTTCTTTTTGCGTTGTTTTTGAATCCGTTTTTGAATTAGTGCTTCCGCATGTTTCATGCCTTTCGTTTTATGTTCTTCTGTTGTAACTAATCCTGCAAAGTCATTCACTAAATAATAGTGATTCAAAAATTCGAGTGCTATTTTTGTGTCACGGTCAATGACATTGCCTGTTACTTGCAGACGATTTAATTTTTCTCTCATTGGCGATAATTTGGCATCCAATAATTCAGAAATAATTGATTTTATAACAATATGTTCTTCCGCCTTCCTTGCATAATAATCATCGACCATGAGGGATATGGCACCCCCTTTGGACAGATGATTTTCTTCTGCAACACTATCTATCTTGTCTATTATTTGCGCATTAACTCTCACATGTAAACGTTCTTTAACATCACCCATTTAGATCACTTCCTTATTACTGAGACCATATTCTTTGTTTAAAAGTAAGTCAGCAGCTTTAGGATCAAACCCTAATGAATCACATAAAAGTAAATACAATCTTATATTTCTATCCTCTAAACTTTCCAATCGCTTAAATGTCATTTCTAGCGCATCTGCGACTCTATTTAGTGTTGCGTCTAATGATTTTCTTTCTTGTTTTACACCATCGAATTGAGACAGTTCTTCAATATATTGTTTCAACAATTCGTTTCTTGTCATTCGGTTGTTTTTTGCCTTTTCATCAATGATTTTAATAGCACTTGCATCAATTCTCCTTAGATGTATATCCATCATATAACGTCCTTTCATCGAAATAGAAAATCTCCGTAGACTGACACGGGGATTGTTGAACAGGATAAGGGGAAAGTGCTATCACTTGGGTGATAGACTAGGCAGAGCCTAGTTTTCCGAGATATCCATTATTTTTGTTTTGGCGTACATTTGTCACACATCTTTTAGTGTGTTGGTGCACCTTTGGCACATACCGATATGACTTATTAAATTGATTAATAGTCACTTTTGTACTTCAATACCTTATTCCTGACTGTCATTCATTACTTCATATCTGGCTTCGGACCATCCCATTTATTCCAATTGTTTTGTGGCTCATCATGCATTAATCGATCTCGTTTTTTTTCTCGATTATGATATTGATCTCTTAAGTCTTTTAGCCGCTCTTTATCAGATTCAATTTTCTTTTTTGCATTCTGAATGGCATCTTCCTTTTGTTCAATTTCCTTCTCTGTTTCCACTTTTTCATTATCTGTTTGATAGGTTAAATTACCCGTTAAGTCATATATTTCTTTTTGTAGTTTTGCAATGAGTTCCTTTTGCAAAGGAATATTGTCATCCATAATGGTTATAATCTCTTGTTGGATACGATTCATTTCCAGCTCAATATTGTCCTGTTGATACGCTTCATCCGATTTAACAATCAAACTTCTATCTTCTTCAATTTCTCTATAATCCCCTACAATGATAACCTGTTTTGGCTTAGATAAATCAGACTTTTTGATGTTTTTTTTGGCTACATCATCCGTATATTCACCATTTAACTCTTGTTCCATATATGCTTGTTGTTGAAGTATTTTTTCATCTCGATGTTCATTTACAAATAATCCTATTACACGATAATCATGTGGCACTTCTTCAATATGAATAACCATTACATCATCTGATTCATATACTTTTTCAGTTGCATATGTTTCTTTAGATTCCTTTGCTTTGGCTTCTAAGGAAAAGGTTGGTTCGATTTCATCACCCCCTTTATGTTTCTTTTCAAGTTTAATTTCCATTAGTTGATTTTCAGGATTATATGACCAATTTATTAATTTTAAAGTTGTTTGATCCAAACCTTTTATATCTTCATTGTAAGCAGTTTGAGCAATCACACTATCGTCATACATCCATGATTTTGATGTGAAAAATACAGCGAATAAAATGATCAATGTTACGATAACACTCAAGTAAACTTTATTTTCTTTACTGCGATTTAATGTGTTTTTCATGAAATTAACACTTCCCCCCTCTACTTATTGATCTGCTAAAAATGGAATCACATGAGACATGGGGTCAATTTGTTCGTCATCTATAAGAATTTCAAAATGAATATGTGGTCCTGTTGAGGCACCTGTTGAACCAACTGTACCTATCACATCACCTGCCTTCACAACACGCCCTTCTGCTATGCCTTTGCTTAACATGTGACCATAACGGGTCTTAATGCCATCTCCATGATCAATTTCTACATACCAACCATAACCGGTCCCCATGTTTGCTAAATTGGAATCATGTGTCGTTCCACTTGAATCACTTACTGTTACTTTTCCATCTGCAAATGATGTAATTGGCGTTCCCTTAATGCCCTCACTTGCAATATCAATGCCTTTATGAAGTGTTGTACATGTCCCACAACCTTGGCGATAACCGAAACTAGATGTAATTGTTTTAGTATGTGGTGAAACCCATGACCTGCCTCCAATAACATCCATATCAACGTCTTTCATTGATTCACAATTGATCGTCAGACCACCCATATCTTTGGTTAATTTTTTCATTGTTGGTACCCAGTGTTCATTTAAATTATCTGGATCATTGTCTACTCCAATCGGCGCATACACATTACCCAAATCCTCTATTGTAACTAAACCATCTACAATAATACGGTTATATAAAGTAACAGACATTGCCTCTAGACCATCCCGTATGCTATTGAATGTTTGTAATGTTTTACCATCGGATTCCATAAGACCACCAGGATTATTTTTTGTACGTAAAGCAACTGATTTCCCGTACCCTGTCTCATGTAGGGTAATAGCACCAAATAGGACAGGATCTAAACCCTTTTCCTCGGACAATTCAATAATGTCATCTCCATAACCCATGAGCATGCCTGAATGACGGGGATCGTCAAAGTATTGCTCCCATTTTTCCTCGTTTAATTCACCATCAGGTGAGCAGATCACCCCACTGCCGCCATCTTCATGTTCTATATTTTGGTCATCAATACTACCACCTAACGCACCCACAATAATTAAAAAAATCGTTGTGAGAAACAAAAAGATAATACCTGAAATGAGAGTTGCAATCGTAATCCCGCTGATAAACCATCCTTTCTTATTAGCTCGAAACATACATTAATCCATCCCTTCACCTTCCATGTTTTCGACATTTGGTGTAATGATGTCACTTACAACCCAATCCCCATTTTGCTTTTCTAGCGTAATATAATATAGTTGCTTCGGTATTGAAGCTGTTTTATCTTCGGAAGTAACATGCCATATAGCATAGGCTCCATAGGTTATGTCATATTTATGATCAGAAGTGGATGCAAACAGTTCGATACTATCTAATTCGCGTTCAGATTTGTTATCTGTATATAAATCCAGTTCATTTTTAACGTTTTTCATGAAACCCTCAGTAACAACACCATCCCATTTATCCCAATCACTGACTTGTAATAAATAAAGAGCAAGCCCAGTTTCTGCTTGCTCTTTAGCTATATTGATTTCTTTTTCGCCATATCTTTCGATATATTGTCGTTCATAATCATCTTCTATTAATTTCTCATCTATTTCTTTTGAATCTGTGGTTTGGTTTCCATTACTTGATTGTTTATCTTGTTGTGTGAAATCATCTTCATTTTCTGTTAATATGTCATTTATTTCCGACTCGTTAAAATGGTTTACAACTGGTTCTTCTTGCGCTTCTGATCCTTGAAATAAATCTTCTGGAGTTGGTTCATCAGGATCTCCAATCAGCCATTTCCAAACATAGAATAAGATCGCTAGAAAAGCTATTACTAATAAGAAAACATACTTTTTCATCATACGTTTATCAGGATCTTGTTCCATTTTATAAACCTCCTTCAAACAGGTTTAGTTCTTCATCGTTTGCCTCAATTGTCATCATAATGTTGCTAACCCCTGATATACTTAGCAGACAATCTCCTTGTTGTAACTGTGGCACATGTTCCAACTCACTTTCAGTTAATTGCCCCTCAAAAATAGTTCGTAAAGAATCAAGTGTGTTAGAATCCTGTTGCATTATAAATTTATACTGAGTTAACTCAAACAACGTACGAATCTTAGTTACCGTGTCCGTATCTTTGTGATCTGGAACAAAATCTCGGATAGACTGACTGGCAAGTAGCATACCACCAAAATACTTTCGGGCTTCCCTTGCAAAATCTGTTAAAAATGAAACGGCTAGCATATTGTCTCCATTCACCAAGCGGTGTGCTTCATCAATCATAATTAAAAAACGAGTCGCATCATCTGCATCAAAAGCTTCATCTTGATAGAGCTGATCTTTTTGTGGGCCACCAATTTGAATTAAATTATCCCAAATTAAATTTAATGCATTGTACATTTGTGCGTGAAACACGTTTTTTTCCAGTCTTGTTAAATTACGTATTGAGGAAAAAATCACTTGTTCATTGGTAATATCTTGAATCGTTGTATGTCCATTGAACAATGACGCATAACTGTTGACTAAATTATCAATAACCAATTCAATTTTCTCTAATCTTTTCACACGTGAAACAGATAGTTCTGGTCTGATTAATCGTTTATCTGGTTGCTCATATAACTGGTCACGAATGAATGTCAGTAAATCACTAAATATAGGATAATCCGCATTATTTAATGTGGTCACACCTGATGTTTTTAACTTATCCATAAAACCGAGTGACTCATAAAACAAGCGTAGCATTTTTTTAAACTCTTCAATTTCCTCCGTTGACGGATGCCCAGCCAAAAATTCATAAAAAATAGCAACCTTTGATATATGTTGCATGAAACATTGCTTTTCATATTGTTCAAAGCTTGCTTGTTCTTGTATGGTACTTGTATCATCAGAACGGTATATTTGTAATGGATTGATGATTCCATCGCTACCATCCAAACTAATGGTTTTTCCTTTTAGAGCATTAACCAATGTATTAAATTCACCAGTCACATCAAATCCACGTATGAAGTTTCCACGTGCTTCATTATCCATTAGTAGTTTTTTAAGTGTTGTTGATTTACCAGCGCCCATTTTCCCAATCACAACGCCATTATAAAAGCGCCTCAATTTATCGCTATGGAACAAATCAAACATCACATTGCCTCCCGTAAATGAACTTCCTAAATAACTTCCTGTTCGGTCATTGAGCTCAGAAAAATCATATGGTAAGCCAGCTGCTAATGTAATAGATGGCATACCTTTTCCCTCTCTCCTGTTTGGAAATTTAACTTGTTTATCGTAGGGTAAAAATAATGATTGCCATTCGTAGTATGTTTCATTTAGGAAAATTTGCCCTTTGAAGCCAAGCGAATATAACTTGGAAGTCGTACGTTCAACTTTTCTCTCTAATTCCCAAATGAATGGTGCCGCTAAAAACAAGCGTAGATGCAAAAGCTTAATGACTTCACCTGTTTGACTAATTTGTTGATATAAGGATTCAATTTCTTGGTAACTTCTTTGGGCATCCATTCGATCTGACTCTTGTTTGGCACTTCTGAATCGTACATCTTGTTCCATCATACTTTTGTTGATGGCACTAATTGTTTCATCTTGTTCCATCGTCGCTATGTCTGCTACAACTGTCACATCGTACATTGACATCACTTGATCCAACCAAAGCACATTCACATTTGCCGGATAATCCCATACGTGAATACATGTTTCATAACCATCTCCCTTCTTTATATATTTGTCTTTAAAGCTAATACCACCTTGTGGTTGAATCGTTGTTAAAAATTGTTTATCTAGTGAAGGTTTTCTCTCTGTTTCTATTTTATGTTTCTTATGTTTCATGACGCATCACCCTTATAGTTTTGTATTTTGATTGTTCAATAAAAACAATACTTGCTCCTTCTTTTGACGAGACAGACGGTGTAGTGGAAAGGAATTTTGCATGCCTTGCATCATTTCATGTTTACGTTCTAGTAGGTTATCCTGCGTATCTGCATATACAAATAAAAAAAATTCACGGTTATATCGTTCACTTTCTAAATAGTCAAATTCAAATAGCTTTTGATTAATATATTCTAAACGTGTTTTATTACTGGCTTGTTGTTTCTTTTTCTCCCAATATTGCCTTTGTCTTTCTGCATTGGTGGGGAAATTTAAAATAACCTCTTTAAAAGAGGGAAAATAACTGCGCAGAAATTGGGTTCTATTTAACAATAATACTTCTAAATCTACCTCATTTAAGGCATGAACGTTTTGAGTGTCCACCTGAAAAATATCCATTGCCCCATCTTCTAATAAAATATAATCATCGTGAATTTGTTTAAACGGCAAAATATCTGACGTTTGTCGCATGAGTCTTGTTTTCTTTTCTTCACCTTTCATCTTTTTACGAAAGTCATTATTCTTCTTCATCTTATTTTTATAGTTGGCATACCAGGTTTTCCATAACTTCCGTACATTTTTTGGTTTTAACTTATTTATGATTGATACATGTTGTTTATTTGATTGCTTCTTTTGTTTTTTTGACGTTTCATTTGAGAGATGCTCTTCAGAATTTACCAACTTTAAAAGTCCCATCTTTGTTTAATCCCTCTTTTCTTACCTGCTCATGATCCATTTTGTTATTTTCGATTGTCTGTTGGCCAGTTGCATGGTATGTCCTCTTTTTGTGGTAGCCCATTAAAATGATTGACTCATAA
>Ga0079225_10000838_pt1 | contig 16821 bp, 13 predicted proteins | sample Poulit2012_FD_76344 | JGI IMG/M metagenome (GOLD analysis project Ga0079225, IMG submission 76344) | Agricultural soil microbial communities from Georgia to study Nitrogen management - Poultry litter 2012 | ecosystem: Environmental > Terrestrial > Soil > Agricultural land | place: USA: Georgia... | reverse complement strand
GCGGCGATATCCACCGTGCCTTCCGCGACGAGCATGTAGGACCAGAAGTCGCCGTAGGCCCGGGTGCGCCAGCAGATGTCGGTGAGGTCGAGGAACTCTTCCAGCGTCTCCCGGTCCCGCCAACCATCGAGGGAGGAGTAGGAGAGCGAAGCATCCTCAAGTTTGCGCACCCCGGACACGTGCATCTGCGTGGCCGAGGTGAGGTTCCGGCCGGTCCACGCGCCCGCGCCCTTGGCTGCCCACCAGCGCCGCTGTAAGGCGGGGGCGGAGACCATCCCCATGACGACGTCGTCGCCGTCCATCAGCGCGATCAACGTCGCCCACACGGGTACGCCGCGCACGAAATTCTTCGTGCCATCGATCGGGTCGATCACCCATTTCCGGCTTCCGCCGCCGCTTTCCCCGAATTCCTCCCCGAGCACCGCGTCGCGGGAGCGGAGCCGGGAAAGTTGGCCGCGAATGAGCTCCTCCGCCCCGCGATCGGCGTCGGAGACCGGCGACATATCGGGTTTCGTCTCGACTTTGAGGTCTCCCGAACGGAACCGGGACATCGTCAGGCCGTCCACCTGATCGGCCAACACGTGGGCAAGGCGAAGATCGTCTTCGTAGCTGACATCGTTCATACCCCGAACCTACCGCCTCTGGTGCGGGCGGCGGTGCTCCCACGCTCAGGGGCCGCGGGCAATGAACGTGCGCCGTTTGTTCCCGGGGCTCTACGATGGCTGGTGATGACTACTGCGCCATTGACACCCGGAACCCAGACCACCCGCGGGGCCCCCGCCCTTTCGATGCGGAACCTGCTCAAGCGGTTCGGGCAGAACACCGCGGTCAACGACCTCTCGCTGGACATCCCGACCGGCTCTTTCTACGGGATCGTCGGGCCCAACGGGGCGGGGAAGACGACGTCGCTGTCGATGGCCACCGGTCTGCTCCGGCCCGATGCGGGAACCGCGGCGATCCACGGCGTCGACGTGTGGGGCGAGGCCGCACAAGCGAAAGCGCTCCTGGGCGTGCTTCCGGATGGGGTGCGGCTGTTTGACCGCCTCACCGGTCGCGAACTCATCACATACGCCGGGCTGCTGCGAGGAATGCCGAGCGAGGTCGTGGCGGAACGCACCGACGAGCTGCTGGGAGTCCTGGACCTGCAGGAAGCCGCGAAGGTGCTCGTGAGCGACTATTCCGCGGGGATGCGCAAGAAGGCAGCGCTCGGCTGCGCCCTCGTGCACGCGCCCTCGGTGCTCGTGCTCGACGAGCCATTCGAATCCGTCGACCCGGTCTCCGCCGCGGCGATCCGGGCGCTGTTGAAGGAATTCGTCGACGCCGGGGGCACCGTGATCGTCTCCTCCCACGTGATGGACCTCGTGCAGCGGATGTGTTCGCACGTCGCCGTCATCGCCCAAGGCCACCTCCTCGCCGCCGGCACCGTCGCGGAGGTGAGCGGGGAGGTTGACCTGGAGACCCGCTTCGCCGAACTCGTGGGCGCGCCGACGCATGAAGGAGGGCTGTCATGGTTGCGACCCTCCTCAAACTAAGGTTCCGGCTGCTCGCCAACACCCTCTCCCGGGAAGTGTGGCGGCTCGTGTTCACGATCATCGGTGCGCTGTATGCCCTGGGAATCATCGCCGTGCTCGGGATAGGGGCATTCTTCCTCGGCTTCGCCGGCGTAGACCTTTCCGCCCCCGCCGTCGCCGCCGGCGTGGCGCTCACCGTGCTGTGGGTCGTGGTTCCCCTCCTCGCCTACGGGGTGGACGACACGCTCGACCCGGCCCGGTTCGCCCTCTTCACGACCCCCACCCCGGCCTTCGGGGCGGGGTTGATCCTCGCGGGTGCGGTGACGATTCCAGGTCTGCTCACGCTCGGCGGGCTCCTGGCGATGACCCTCGCATGGGTGAGTTCCCCCGCGGCGATTCCCGCCTGGATCCTCGCCGCCGTGCTGGGCTTTGCGATCTGTTTGACCCTCGCGCGGGTGTGCACGACCGCCGCGGCGACCCAGCTCCGCTCTCGGCGCGGGCGAGACATCGCGGCAGGATTGGGATTGGTGCTCATCCTCGGCGCGGCGCTCCTGCCGACTGCGATGGAAGGGCTCGACCTGCAGGGAATCTGGGAAGCGAGCGCGCCCGTGCTCGCGGTCCTCGCGTGGACCCCACTCGGGGCGCCGTGGGCGATCCCGGGCGCCGTGGCCGCGGGCAGTTTTGGGCTCGGCGCCGCCTACCTCGTGGTCTCCCTCGCCTGGCTCGCGGCGATCCTGTACGTGTGGGTGCGCCTGCTCGGCCCGGCGATGACGATGCTCGCCGAAGCGAGCGCCACCACCCGGAAGGGTAAGGGGACCTTCGCACTGCCCCAGCGGCTGCACGAGACGTTCCGCCTGCCGCTGCCCAGCGCCGCCGTTGCCGCCCGGGCCCTGCGCTACTGGCGCAGCGACCCGCGGTACTTCACGCAGGCGATCACCGTCGTCCTCATCGGCCCGGTCCTCGCGTTCGTCCTGTTCCTCACGCCAGAACTTTCGCTCCAGCTCATGCTCGCGATGCCGTTCTTCACCGCGTTCTTCGCAGGCTGGGCCCTCCACAACGACACCGGGTACGACTCCACCGCCATCTGGATGCACATCGCCTCCGGAGCTCGGGGCCGCGATGACCGGCTCGGTCGCGCCTTCGCCTTCCTAACCTGGGCATTGCCCGCCGTGCTCGCGATGACGATCCTCGTGCTCGCCCTCAGTGGAGACTGGCAGTACGGACCCGCCCTCTTCGGGGCGGTGCTCGGAATCTTCGGCGGCGGGCTCGGGTTCTCCCTCGCGGTCTCAGGATTTGTCGTCTACCCCGTGCAACCGCCGGGAACGAGCCCGTTCTCCACGACTGGAATGGGCGCCTTCGGGTTCACGCTCCTCGTGCAATCCGTTGCCGCCATCGCGACTTTCGCGCTCGCCATCCCGGCGCTGGTGACGGCGGCACTCGGGATCTTCCTCGCCCCGGGCTGGGGCTACGTCAGCCTCGTCGTCGGGCTCCTCACCGCGATCGCCAGCGTCTGGGCGGGAGTCGGGCTGGGCGGAAAGTTCCTCGACCAACGCGCGCCGAATCACCTCCTCGCGATCCGCGGATGGACCGGCCACTGACCGAGCGGGCCGTTCGGGGCTAATACTCCTCGAGCGCCTCGCGGCTCACCAGCAGCCGACGCAGGGAATCCAACCGCGCGGCCGCGGCCGGGCCCGCCTGCGCCGCCCACTCATCGAGCGCGCAGTACTGGTCCAGGTGCGTACACCCGCGCGGGCACGCGCTCGTCGCGGCGTAGATATCTTCGAATCCCGCGACGATTTGTTCGGGTTCGATGTGGGCGAGCCCGAAGGAACGCACTCCCGGGGTGTCAATGAGCCAGCCCCCTTCGAAGGGGAGCGCGACGGCGGAGGTGGAGGTGTGCCGCCCGCGGCCGGTGACGACGTTCACCCCGCCCGTCGCACGCTCGGCCTCGGGGATGAGCTCGTTGACGAGAGTGGATTTGCCTACGCCGGAAGAACCGACGAGCACCGAAGTCCGCCCCACGAGGTGTTCCCGGAGCGCAGCCAATCCCTGCACCGTGCCGTTGTGCACGGCAGTCGGCACGGAGGGGACGTTGATCTGAGCGTAAAGGTCGATGAGGGGCTGGGGATCGGAAAGATCGACCTTAGTCAGGCACAACACCGCGTCCATCCCGGCGTCGAAGGCGGCCACGAGGAACCTATCGATCATCCGCGTGGAGGGGTCGGGATCGGCGACGGAGGAAACGACGACGAGCTGGTCCGCCCCAGCGATCATTACCCGCTCGGTCGGGTCGGAATCATCCGCGGACCGGCGTAGCACCGTTTGGCGCTCGTGGATCCGCACGATCCGTGCGAGAGTGTCGGGCGCGCCGCTGGTATCCCCAACGACGTCGACCCGATCGCCGACGACGATCGACGTGTTACGCAGTTCCCGCGCCCGGATGGAGCGCACCCGCACACCAGTGTCGAGTTCGACGTCGTAGCGGCCCCGGTCGACGGTGGTCACCATCCCCGGCACGGCGTCGCTGTGCTTGGGCCGCAGCTTGCTGCGAGGCCGACTGCCGCGGCGGCTCGGTCGGATCCGGACGTCCTCTTCTCTCCACTCCCGGCGCACTAGACACCTATCATCTCGTGCCACATGCCCGGAAAGTCAGCGATCGTCTTGGCGGTGGTGCCGATGTTACGGATCCGCACCCCCGGGACTGCGAGCCCGATGATCGCCGCAAACGTCGCCATCCGGTGATCGTCGTAGGTCTCCAGATCCGCCCCGTGCAGACCGGCGGCCCCGCCCCGGATGCGCAGACCGTCGGGAAGCTCCTGCGCGTGCCCGCCGAGCCGGGTGATTTCGGTGACGAGCGCGGCGAGCCGGTCGGTCTCGTGGCCGCGGAGGTGGGCGATACCCGTGAGCTCGGATTCGCCGTCGGCAAGGGTGCATAGGGCTGCGAGGGTGGGGGTGAGTTCCCCCGCCGCGGACAGGTCTGCCCGCAGGGGAGCGATGCGCCCCGATCCGGTGACGTGGAGCGTGCCATCGGTCAACGTCACCTCGGCGCCCATCTGGGTAAGGAGATCTCGAAGGAGATCACCGGGCTGGGACGTGCGCGCCGGCCAGCCCGGGACCCGCACCGTGCCGCCCGTCGCGAGGGCAGCGGCGAGGAATGGCCCGGCGTTCGAGAGGTCGGGTTCGATCGCGACGGTCCCCCCACGGATCGGTCCGGGGTGGACTCGCCACTCGCCCCGGCCCGTCTCCACCTTCACCCCGCGGGAGCGCAGCGCGTCCACCGTCATGACGATGTGCGGTAGCGAGGGGCTGCGCTCACCCACGTGACGCACGCGGAGCCCGCTCGTGTAGCGCGGGGCGGCGAGGAGGAGGGAGGAGATGAACTGTGAGGAGGCGGAGGCATCCACCTCGACCTCATCACCGGCGAGTGCGCCCTGGCCGTGAATGGTTACGGGCAGGTGCGAGGGCGGCTTCTGCCCGGCGGGGGAGGTCACCTGCACGCCGAGGTCGGTGAGCGCTTGCAGTACCGGGGCCATCGGGCGCTCGCGGGCGTGCGGATCGCCGTCGAGGGTGACCTCTCCGCTTGCGAGCGCAGCGATGGGCGGGACGAAACGCATGACCGTGCCGGCGAGGCCGCAATCGATCTCCGCCGGACCTTGGATCGGACCTGGCGTGATCGTGACCGTGGTTCCCTCGACAACGACGTCGGCGCCCAGAGCGCGGAGGGCATCGATCATGAGGTCAGAATCCCGTGACTGCAATGCCCCCGTGAGCGTCGTGGGTTCCTCCGCCAAGGCGGCGAGCACAAGCTCCCGGTTGTTTTGAGACTTCGATCCGGGTACGTGAACGAGGGCGTCGATCGCCGTCGACGTGGGGGCAGGCCACAAAGAATCAGGGGACATCATGGCCCTCAGCCTACCTGGGGGCACGAGTGCCCGGCCGGGCCGGTCGCCACGTGGGACGCACCTAGTCGGTTACCGCGTCTGCTTTTACCTGGGCGATCTCGGCCCGGTGGTCCTGCCAATTGTGGTAGCGCCATCCCAGCGAAGGGGCGCCCTTGCGGTCGGCGGCGGCGAAGGTCAACCCGGCGATCGCGGCGGCCTTGCCGAGGAACGCAGATAAGTTCGTGGCGCGCTGCTCCTTGCTGCGCAGTGGGTGTGCAACGAACGCCGCTGGGGCGGAGGCGAGGGCGAGCACCGTGGCGGAGGTTCGCGGAGCCTTGCCGAGCGCGAACAGCAGCCCCGCACCGAGGGTCACCCCGGCGTGTACGCGTACCAACGTGCGCAGGTTCGTGGGGATCGCGGGCACGGCCTCCCCAGCCTTGTCGATCGCTCCTTCGAGCGGCTGCAACTTCTGAGCATGCTCGTCGGGGTGGCGCAGCGCATCCACCGCATCGACGATGAACACGGACGCGAGTAGGGGGCGGGCGAGCACACGAATAAACTTCATACCCCCATTGCTATCGCAGGATGGGCCGATGCGCCACCTCTTTCGCAATATCGGTTCCGGAATAAATCGGCCCCCGCTACTCGTTATCGCTGGTGTGAGTAGCAAAATTTTGGAACGCCCGAAGGCTCCGGCGTGGGCGCCCCGCGACACGGGTAAGGAATTCCCGGTAGGCTCATACAGGATGGATACCTCACCCAAAAACTCGGATTCGCCGGCGCCGGAGCGCAGCGATTCTTCCGATGCCCAGACGCCGGTGGAAGAAGAAACGGTTGAGCAGCGTGATGAGCGCTTCACCAAAGACGCGATGCCGTACCTGGATCAACTTTACGGCGCGGCGTTGCGGATGACCCGCAACCCCACCGACGCCGAGGACCTCGTCCAGGAAACCTTCACCAAGGCCTACGCGGCCTTCCACCAGTACAAGCCCGGCACCAACCTCAAAGCCTGGCTGTACCGGATCCTCACCAACACGTTCATCAACAACTACCGCAAGAAGCAGCGAGAACCGCTGCAATCCGACAGCAGTGAGGTGGAGGATTGGCAGATTCACCGGGCGGCCTCGCACACCTCGCGGGGTCTGCGTTCGGCCGAGACCGAAGCGCTGGAATCGCTGGGCGACTCGGTGGTCAAGGAAGCCCTCGCGGAACTGCCGGAGGACTTCCGGCTCGCGGTGTACCTGGCGGATGTTGAAGGGTTCGCGTACAAGGAAATCGCCGAGATCATGAACACCCCCATCGGCACAGTGATGTCGCGGCTACACCGCGGGCGGCGCCAGCTTCGGGAGCTTCTTACCGACCACGCTCAAGAATTGGGAATGAAAGTGACGTCGAAATGAGCGAACAGACCGATACTCCCTGCCAGTGCGACGAAGCGCTGGCCCATCTGCAGGAATACATCGACTGCGAGATGTCCGAAGTGGACACGGTGCGGTTGGAGGAACACATCAGCGGCTGCGCGACCTGCCAGGCCGAGGTCGGGCTTGAACAGCGCCTGCGCGCCCTGCTGCGCCGCTCGTGCATGGAAGAGGCGCCTGTGCACCTGCGTGAACGGGTGCTCAGCCAGATCACGATTATCAGCCAGCGCGTGGTCATCGAGCGCCGGTAACCGGCTGCCGCCGAGCGCTATTCGGCGAGGCAGTCCGCCGGGGCCGCGAGACCATAGCCGAGGTCGCGCAGGAACGGTAGCGGATCGTGCAGCACTCCTAGCGAACTCGGGTCGAATACGCCAGTGTCACGCGAGATCGTGTCGTCGATCGTGTGATCGTTCTTGCCCTCGTCGTCATCCTCTTCGATCTCGATGTCGGGCTTCGGTGTGGTCTCTTCAGGCTCCGGAGTTTCCTCGTCGGTTTCTGCATCCTCGTCCGGCTCGGGGGAGTCTTCCGGCGACGGCGATTCGGACGGGTCCGGGTCTTCGGTCTCTTCCTCGTCCGGCTCGGGGGATTCGGACTCGGACGGGTCGGGCTCGTCCGAGTCAGGAGTCTTCGTATCCTCCGGAGTCGGCTCGGCCGGGGGCGTCGCCGCCCCGAAGATCAGCCGCCCGAGCGATGTGCCTTTACCCGGGACGACTCCGGGCTGGGTGTGGATCTCCAGGTGTAGGTGGGGCCCGGTGGAATTACCGTTCGTGCCCACCTCCGCAATGATCTCGCCCGCGCGCACTTCCTGCCCGGCCTCGACGAACACGCCGTGGGGATACATGTGCACGTACCAGGAGGAGAACTTGACCCCATCGACCTCGTGGTCGATGATAACGAGCTCGGAGGAACGCCCCGCCCGCCCCGGCCCGGCGTAACTCACCGTTCCGCTCGCGACCGCGTGAATGGGCGTGCTCATCGGCGCAGCGAGATCGACCCCGGCGTGCAGGCCGCCTCTGCCGGTGATCGGGTGGGTTCGCATGCCGTAGGTGGAACTGATCCGAAACACCCCGGGAGCGAGCGGGGAGGAGATGCACACGGAGCCCTCGTGCGGGTGGGTGAGCTCTGCCTCGCCGGTCGCGAAATCGACGAACGGGTCGGCATGGTCCCCGACGGTGATCCCGGGTTGCACCTCGAGGCGATCCGGCAATGAGCGGGAAACAGAGGCGCTTCGGTTTGACTCATCGGTGGAGGTGAAGGCGGGTTGCGGTGCCCCGACTCCCGCGATGTTGAGCGCCGCAACGATCGCGCCGGCGCTGAGGAGCACAGCGCCGTGCCGCACGAGTGAGCGCCCGCGGCCGCGACGTTCTGGCCCCATTCCACCTCCTTGGCAAGGACTGTGATTCTACTTCAGGAACATGAGGTTCGGCGAGGGAACGAAGAAAACCGTTGGGAGAGTAAAAACCCACCGCCACAATGGCGGTGGGTGAGGTGTTTTGATTAGGCGTTTGGACGCTTGCCGCGGTTCGCAGGGTTCTTGCGACGCGCTTTGCGTTTACGTGCACGTTTGCTCACGGTGCCTCCTTCTGACTCACCGCCAATTGTCGCACATATAGCACAAGCAGTGGCAAATCTGGCCACGAGCGGAATCCGCGAAATGCGCCTAGGGTGGGCAGATGCGGTGCATCTACGTTGACTCCTTCTCCGCCGGCGACCTCGCCGGGCTCAAAGTCGGGGAGCTATCGCCGACGTATCCTCCTGCCCAGGGGGTCGCGGACCCTGACCCCGAGACGTGGGTGCCGGTACGCCTGCGGGCGGCGTCGTTGAACCACCACGACCTTTGGAGCCTGCAGGGAGTCGGCCTCGCCGAGCCGGCGCTTCCCATGGTGCTCGGCACGGATGCGGCGGGGACGACCGAGGACGGCCGGGACGTCATTGTGCACTCGGTGATCCCCTCACCGGTGTGGGCGGGGCCGGAGACCCTCGATCCCGGTCGGACGCTACTTTCGGAGAAGTACCCCGGCACCTTCGCCGAAGAGATCCGGGTGCCCGCGAGGAACCTCGTGGACAAGCCCGCCGAACTCACGTTCGCCGAAGCGGCGTGCCTGCCCACCGCCTACCTCACCGCGTACAACCTCCTGTTCGGCTCGGCCCGTATCGAACCGGGCCAGCGCGTCCTCATCCAGGGAGCGACCGGTGGGGTAGCGACAGCGGCGACGATGCTCGCACGCGCCGCGGGCGCTCACGTGATCGTGACGAGCCGGTCGGAAGACAATTTCGCCCACGCCCGCGAAACCGGCGCCCATGAGGTCGTGCTCAGCGGTGAGCGAATCCGCCCTGTCGATGCCGTGATTGAAACCGTGGGGGCGGCGACCTGGGCGCATTCGCTGCGAAGCCTCAAACCGGGCGGCGTCGTCGCCGTAGCGGGGGCGACGAGTGGGGCGGATCCGAGCGCGGATCTGGGCCGGGTGTTCTTCCGGAACCTGCGGATCGTGGGGACGACCATGGGAACGCGAATCCAACTCGAGCAGCTCGTTGACTTCCTCCTCGCCGGCGCTCTTCGCCCGAAGATCCATGCGGAATACGACTTTGATTCCGACGGCGAGGTCCGCCGCGCGTTCACGGAATTCAATTCTGGAGACGTCACCGGCAAGGCCGTTCTCGTGCGGCACTGAGGGGGCGGAGACTCCGAGCCGCGGAGCTACTCGCGTGGCCCGAGCCCGACCCAGTCGTGCCAGCCGTTGTGCAAGACGAGCCAGGCGAGCAGCCCGTACCCGGCCTGGCCCGGCAAGACGCCGTTGCCGCCGGCGATATCCGAATGCCACTGCTCATGATTGCGCAGCGGCTCGAAGGTTTCCGCATACGGGATCCGGCGGCGTCCGCACACATCGGCGAACGCGGCCGAAAGCTCCTCCTGGGCCGCTGGGTCGACGTCGGAACGCGGCGGGGGGCCGACGACGAACGTCGAAACGGAGGAATTCCCCGCGTCGTCGAGGATGTTGGCGAGGTTGAGGCGGCTACGTGCGAGGGAAACCCCTTCGACGAGGTCGTGAGCCCCCAGGGCGATGACGAGGAGGTCGCCTTCACCGGAAAATCGGAGCCGACATTCGCCCGCCCAACGCGCCCCGAGCGCCGTCGTCGTCTCCTCAGGCACCGCGAGCGTGTAGGCAGGGGGAGGTTCAGCCGTGCGGGCGACGACGCGACCCACCCAGCCCATGCCGCGGGCATCACCGATGCCCGCGGCGAGCTCATCTCCGATGACGCAGAGGGTCACTTAGCGAATGCCTTCGTTAAGAGTTCCTCCTGCTCGAGCTTGTGCAGTGCCATCGTGCCGGCCGAGGGGGCAGCCGAAGGCTCCCGGGAGACCACGCGGATGCCGCGTTCGGAAACGGCTGACACCTGTTCGGGCAGGTTCAACGCGAGGTATCCCCACGGACCCTGGTTCTCCGGCTCGTCCTGCACCCACATGAGTTCCGCGTTGCCGTACTTAGCGATCTCCGCTGCGATCTCCTCGGCGGGCAGCGGGTAGAGTTCCTCGACCCGCACGAGCGCGATGTCCTCTCGGCCCTGCTTGCTGCGCTGGGAGAGCAGGTCATAGTAGACCCGCCCCGAGCACAGGATGACCCGGGTGACCTGAGCGGGATCGGCGGCAGCGTCGCCGATCACCGATTGGAAGGTTCCGCTGGTGAAATCTTCGACCTGGGAGGCCGCTGCACGCAGGCGCAGCAGCTGCTTGGGGGTGAACACGATGAGCGGGCGGCGCGGGCGCTGGTAAGCCTGGCGGCGCAGCAGGTGGAAGTGGTTCGCCGGGGTCGAGGGCTGGGCGACGATCATGTTGTTCTCCGCACACAGCTGCAAGAACCGCTCGATCCGCGCGGAGGAGTGGTCGGGGCCTTGCCCCTCGTAACCGTGCGGCAGGAGCAGCGCAACCGAGGAGCGCTGGCCCCACTTCTGCTCCGCGGAGGAGATGAATTCGTCGATGACCGTTTGGGCACCGTTGACGAAGTCACCGAACTGGGCCTCCCACAGCACCAACGCGTCCGGGCGCTCGACGGAGTAGCCGTATTCGAACGCGAGGGCCGCGTACTCGCTCAGCGAGGAGTCGTATACCCAGAACTTCGCTTGGTCCCGAGATAGATGCATGAGCGGCGTCCACTCGGAGCCGTCGGTGTGATCGTGGAACGTCGCGTGCCGCTGCACGAAGGTTCCGCGCCGGGAGTCCTGACCGGCCAGGCGCACCGGCACCCCTTCGAGAAGGAGGGAACCGAACGCAGCGAGCTCGCCGAAGCCCCAATCGATGCCGCCTTCCAGCGACATCTTTTGGCGCCGCTCCAAGAGCTGCTGCAGCTTGGAGTGGACGGTGAAGCCTTCGGGGGAGTTCGCGTGCGCCGCGCCGATGTGGGCGAGGGTTTCGGGGTCGATCGCCGTCTGCCAGCCGACCATCACGCCCGCGTCTTCCTGCTGGGAGGCGGGGACCTCAAGGCCCGCCACGGATTCCGACTCCGCATCGGAGGCCGTCCGGGAGCCGGTGAAGATCCGCTCGAGCTCTGATTGGAAGTGCTTGAGTGCTTCCGCGGCTTCCTCTTCGGTGATGTCCCCCCGGCCGACGAGCGCCTCGGAGTACAGGGTCCGCACGGAGGGCTTGTCTTCGATGAGGGAGTACATCACCGGCTGGGTCATCGAGGGGTCGTCCCCCTCGTTGTGCCCGCGGCGACGGTAGGAGATGAGGTCGATGACGACGTCGCGGTTGAATTCCTGGCGGTAGTCGAACGCGAGCTTCGCCACGTGGGCAACCGCTTCGGGGTCGTCGCCGTTGACGTGGAAGACGGGCATCTGCATGCCCTTGGCCACGTCGGTGGCGTACATCGTGGAGCGGGAGGCGGCCGGGCCGGTGGTGAACCCGATCTGGTTGTTGATGATGACGTGCACGGTGCCGCCGGTGCGGTAGCCGCGCAGCTGGGAGAGGTTGAGGGTCTCGGCCACGACGCCTTGCCCGATGAACGCCGCGTCACCGTGGATGAGGATGGGCAGCACCGAGAACCCTTCGCCGCCCAGGTCGAGGCGGTCCTGCTTGGCGCGCACGATCCCTTCGAGAACGCCGTTGACCGCTTCCAGGTGCGAGGGGTTCGCAGCGAGGTATACCTTGGTCGTCTCGCCGGCGGGGGAAGTGTACGTACCCTCGGTGCCGAGGTGGTACTTCACGTCTCCCGAACCCTGCACGGAGCGGGGGTCCTCGTTGCCCTCGAACTCATTGAAGATCTGCCCGTAGGACTTGCCCGCAATGTTGGCGAGCACGTTGAGCCGGCCTCGGTGGGCCATCCCAATGGCGACCTCGTCGAGGCTCTCCTCCGCGGCCCGCGTGAGCACCTTATCCAGCAGCGGGATCACCGATTCGCTGCCTTCCAGGGAGAACCGCTTCTGGCCGACGAACTTCGTTTGGAGGAAAGTTTCGAACGCTTCCGCCTCGTTGAGCTTGTGCAGGATCTGCAGCTGCTCTTCCCGAGCGGGCTTTTCCCAGCCGGCCTCGAGCCGCTGCTGCAGCCAACGCCGCTGCGCGCCGTCATGCAGGTGCATGTACTCCGCGCCGATGGTGCGGCAGTAGGAATCGCGTAGCAGGCCAAGGATGTCGCGGAGCTTCATCCGCTCCTTGCCGCCGAAACCGCCGGTGGGGAATTCCCGATCGAGGTCCCACAGGCTGAGCTGGTGGTTTTGGACGTCGAGGTCGGGGTGCTTGCGCTGGCGGTAGGCGAGTGGGTCGATATCGGCGATGAGGTGGCCGCGGGAACGGTAGGCGTGGATAAGTTCGGAGATCCGCGCCGGCTTGCCGAGCTCGGTGATCGGATCGCTGGCGAAGTCCTCCACCCACCGCACGGGCTCGTAGGGAACCCGAAGCGCGGCGAAGATCCGGTCGTAGAAACCGTCCTTGCCGAGGAGTTTGTTGTGGATGATGCGCAGGAAGTCACCCGACTGGGCCCCCTGGATGATCCGGTGGTCGTAGGTGGAGGTGAGGGTGAGGACCTTCGAAACGCCCATCTTCGCGAGCGTGTCGGCCGAAGCGCCTTGGAACTCGGCGGGGTAATCCATCGCGCCCACGCCGATGATCGTGCCCTGGCCCTCCATGAGGCGGGGAACCGAGTGGACCGTGCCGATGGTTCCGGGGTTTGTCAGGGTGATCGTCGTGCCCATGAAGTCATCGAGCGTGAGCTTGTTCGCCCGCGCACGCTTGACGATATCCTCGTATTCGCGCCAGAACTCGTAGAAGTTCATCGCTTGCGCGTTCTTGATCGAGGGCACGAGTAACTGGCGGGTGCCATCGGGCTTGGCGAGGTCGATCGCCAGCCCGAAGTTCACAGCTGCGGGGCGCAGCACGCCGGGCTTGTCATCCTCGACCCGGAAGCCGGCGTTCATCTCCGGCATTTCCCCCAGCGCCTCCACGACCGCGAAGCCGATGAGGTGGGTGAAGGAGACCTTCCCGCCGCGGCTGCGGGCGAGGTGGTTGTTGAGGACGATGCGGTTATCGATGATGAGCTTCGCCGGCATGGCGCGCACCGAGGTCGCGGTGGGGACCTGCAGGGAGGTTTCCATGTTGGTGACGACCCGGGCGGCGGGGCCGCGGAGGCGCTCAACTTCGTCATCCCCGCCAGCGCTGCGCGGGGTGCCCGGCTCCTGGACCTGGGTGTAGGGCGCGGTCGGGGCGACGGCCACGGGCTCCGCGATTTCGGGAACCTCCGTCACCTCGGCGTCCTCGCCAACCTCTGCGGGGATCGGGGCGGACTTGGGCGCCGTGGAGGCCGCCGGCTTCTCATCCGCGGGAGCGCTCGACGCTTGCCGGGGCGCCGACTTCGCGGGCGCGGACTGTTCCGCGGGCGCTTGCGCGGGCGCAGCGGCGTTATTCTTCGACTCGGTGGAAGCGGGTGTGGCCGGGCCAGGCCGGTGTTTGGCGAAGAAGTCTCGCCACTCTGGTCCAACACCTTCAGGATCGGTTAGGAACTTTTCGTATTGCTCTTCGATGAGCCACTCGTTCCCACCAAAGCTCTCGGTAAAGGACGCTGGGTCATGAGGTGCCTGTGCGGACACGGGGGAGATCGCCTCTTCCACTCTCCAGTGAATATGTTCACCTCCAACCCTAGGTGATCAGAGTCGGTTTTCTCGCACCTAGGTGGGGTGAATAACGTAAATTTCTTCCCTGAGCGGACCGGGGTGCGGGCCGTGTCAAGTCCGGGCAAAGACCAGGTCACTATTCACACCGAGAACCGTGTGCAGTTCGTTACCCGGCGAACGTGGCTGCCGCGCTCGAGCCGGTTAGGCCGTGGGCGGGGCGGCGGGCAGGGAGACCCGAATGAGCGCGCCGATATTTCCCGGCGGGTCGACGACGGCGATCTCGCCCCCGTGCAGGCCCACCGCCCAGCGGGCAATCGCGAGTCCCAAGCCTGTTCCGCCCGTCGTGGGTTGACCGGCGTGGGTGGGGGAGTTGCCCCGCTCGAACCGTTCAAAGATTCGTTGCCGGTCTTCCTTGGGGATCCCTCCGCCCTCGTCGTGCACGTCGATGTAAATGCGCTCGCCCTCGCCCCTGGCCGAGATCGTCACCACGCCGTCGGTGGGGGAGTGCCGTACCGCGTTCTCCAGCAGGTTCGCGAGCACTTGCCGCAGCCGGGCCTCATCGGCGGTGATGGTGAGCTCCGCGGGGTGGGACTCCACCCGCCACGTCAGCGATTTCACGCTCGTGTGCCGGGCGTCGTTGATGACGTCCTGGAGGAAGGGGCGCAGCGGGATCTCCTCCAACGACAGGTCCGCGGCGCCCGCTTCCAGCCGGGAGAGATCGAGGAGGTAGGACACGAGCCGGGAGAGACGTTCGGTCTGGGCGAGGGCAGCCTCCAACGCCGCCGGATCCGGTTCGATGACCCCGTCGGCAAGGTTCTCCATCTGCGCCCGCAGCGCCGCGACCGGGGTGCGGAGCTCGTGGGAGACGTTCGCGACCATCTCCCGGCGCTGCGCGTCGAGGGAGTCGAGATCGGCGGCCATGGAGTTGAACGCCGCGGCGAGCTCTCCCACCTCGTCCTGGGAGTTCGTCGTCACCCGGGTGGAGTAGTCCCCTTGGGCCATCCGGCCCGCAGCCGCCGTCATCTCCCGCAGCGGCCGGGTCATGCCTCGGGCGAGGATCTGGGTGACGAGGAGGGAGGCGATGAACGCAACCGGGAACGTGCGCAGCACCCCGAACCCGAATCGCAGCCCTGCCCACGTGACGATCATGTAGATGACCACGGTGGCCACGATGATGTAGCCGAGCTTGGCTTTGATCGAGCGGACCGGGTCCAGCGGGCGCAGATCCCGGTCGCGGGCGCGTGACCACAACGAACCGCTCGAGTGCCGCTTGGGGGCGCGGGTGGAACTCATGACGCAGGCTCAAGCGGTGGGTTCGAGTGCGTAGCCAACCCCGTGCACCGTGCGGATGAGGTCGGAGCCGAGCTTGCGCCGCAGCGCCTTGATGTGGGAGTCCACGGTGCGGGTGCCCGAGGCATCCGCCCAGTCCCACACCTCCGCGAGCAGCCGCTCCCGGGAGAGAACGGTGCGCGGGCTCTGCGCGAGGCACACGAGCAGGTCGAACTCCGTGGGGGTCAGATGCGCCTCCTCCTCCCCGCGGAACACTCGGCGCGCCCCGCGGTCGATAGAGAGATCCCCCAGCGAGATCGGTGGCTCCCCGCTCGCAACGGAGGCGGCCGCCGAAGCACGTTCCACCCGCCGAAGGAGCACCTTGAGCCGCGCCACGAGCTCCCGCATCGAGAACGGCTTGGTCATATAGTCATCGGCGCCCACCCCCAGCCCGATGAGCATGTCCATCTCGTCATCACGGGCGGTGAGCATGAGCACCGGCGGCGGTAATGGAACATCTGCTTGGATCCGGCGGCACACCTCCAACCCGTCGATGCCCGGGAGCATGACGTCGAGCACGACGAGATCGGGCCGCAGTTGGTTCGCCGAGGCGACCCCGCTGTGACCGTCAACGGCGACGTGGGGGGCCCAGCCTTCCGCCTGGAGACGGCGAGCGATTTGGTTCGCGATGTCCGGTTCGTCCTCAATTATGAGCACCACGGGCGCGTCATGATTTCCTGCCATGGGTTTACTGTGGCACAAACCTCAAGATAAGCGGGGGAAGGCACGTGTATTGAGGGGGCCAGTGCGGCTAGAGTGTTGGCCACGATGTCTGGTCATAGTGGCCCAGTCGAGGCGATGGCATGATCCTCGACTGGATATTTGTCGGTCTAGGTGTAGCACTCACGCTCGGCACCTTCATCTTCGTTGCGGCCGAATTCGCCCTCGTCGCACTGGACCCTGCGGTCATCGATCGGCTCACCACCGATCCCGACCCCACAACGGCCCGCAAGGCCGGCCGGGTCTCCAAAGCGCTGCGCCACCTTTCCACCGAACTCTCCGGGGCGCAGGTGGGGATCACCCTCACGACCGTGCTGCTCGGCTACACGATGCAAGCAGCGATCGCGAACCTCATCGGGGCGGCCTTCACCCACACCGCGCTCGCCGAGGCGGCGGCGACGGTCATCGCCGTCACCCTCTCCCTCATCATCGTCAATGCGTTCTCCATGCTCGTGGGCGAACTCATTCCCAAGAACTGGGCGATCGCCGATCCGGTGCGGGTAGCGATGCTCGTCTCCCCGATGCAGCGGGGATTCACGGCGTTGTTCCGGCCCCTCATCGTCGTGCTCAACGCATCGGCCAACGCGATCCTGCGTAGGTTCGGAGTCGAACCGAAGGAGGAACTCTCCGGAGCGCGCTCCGCCCCCGAACTGGCGTCGTTGGTACGCCACTCGGCGCAAGCGGGAACACTCGATGTCGGCACGGCGACCCTGCTCACCCGGTCGATCGCGATGAATGAACTCAGCGCGGTCGACGTGATGACCGACCGGCTCCGCCTGGAGACCTTGCGCAAGGACGACACCGTCGCCGACCTGCTTGAGAAGGCGTACGCCACCGGCTTCTCCCGCTTCCCGCTGATCGGGG
>Ga0079225_10000835_pt1 | contig 16859 bp, 15 predicted proteins | sample Poulit2012_FD_76344 | JGI IMG/M metagenome (GOLD analysis project Ga0079225, IMG submission 76344) | Agricultural soil microbial communities from Georgia to study Nitrogen management - Poultry litter 2012 | ecosystem: Environmental > Terrestrial > Soil > Agricultural land | place: USA: Georgia... | reverse complement strand
GAGATGCAGTTTAGTTTAAACAATGCCGAACTAGAGCAATACAAAGAAAATTATAGGATAGTTCAAGAAGATTTAAAAAAGCTTCAAATAGAAAATGAAAGTTTAAAAAATACATTAATACAGGATAGAAGCAAATTAGATCGTCATATATTAGGCTTGGAGAAATTATTATATAAAAATACCAATCTTAATGCAAGTGTGAGACCTAGTTTAAATCCTATCATTATAGCTGGTGCTGAAAATGGAGAAAATGCCATTAATAGTGAATTATCAAAAGAATTGGAAGAACTGAGCAAGCGTCTTGAAGCTTTAGAAAACAAAGACAATCTAGAAAATAAAGATAACAATAACTTCTATAAAGAAGAAGATGTAACAATTCAAGAAGAAAATTCATCAAGTGAGAATGATGATGTAAAATCCATTCAAAAATCTAATGAGGGAAAAGTAATAATCCTTAATCCCGTTGATAAATTAGAGGATAAAATAGATACAGAGACTGTAATTGAAGAAAAAGGCGAAGAAATCGTAGAAGATATTAGTTCATTTGAAGCTATGGAAGAAAAAAACATCTCAGAAGTAAATAAAAAACAAGAAGATAATGAATATATAGAAGACAATGCTCAAAGTTCGATAGAAAGTTGGAATGTTTATTTTGAATTAGGTTCTACGCAACTTTCTGAAAAAGAACAGCAAAAACTAATTGAAATTGTAGATTTTATAAAAGCAAACAAAAACACTTTAATTGAACTAAAAGGATATACAGATGCTTCTGGTACAAAGGAAGTGAATGAAAGAATTGCAACACAGCGTTTCTTAAATGTAAAAACAATACTGATGGAAAGGTTTGGTATTTCTGTCAATAGAATTCAACTAAATGGAATAAATATATCAAATAAAGCTTCCCTAAACCCCGCTTTAGATCGTAGAGTAGAAATTAAAATTATTTTTAAATAAGACTTCAACATTAATATAAAAAGAGAGAGAATTTGACTACATTCTCTCTCTTTTTTATATAACCATTTAGCATGCAACTAAATTATACAATTTTAAGTGAGATTTACTCATTTTAAAAAAATAAGCATTCATTAAATATCAAACTTAGGGCATATCATAATCATTATCTGCTTGTCGGTGATCTTCATTGTGTTCACATACCTCATTTGGATCATGACCTTCTATACTAATATTTGACACTTGAACAGGACCACGCACTGCACAAAATTTTGGATTAATATTTCGAAATTTTACATCATGAATATTAAGTACATGACTTGTTTTATATGAAACAACATTTCCTTGTTTCCATCTACTACCTGTACTTTCATTACCAGTATTTTCAATTATAGCATATGCTATTTCATTGACAGGTTGTTCCGATTCTGCTTGTATGCTTCTCCAATATTGAGGAGTATTTTCAATAGATGTAAATACTATTGGTTTTTCTTCTGTACCAACAGCGTGAATACTTCCATCCTTAGTAATAGTTAGATTTGCATTCAAATCAAATTTCATTATAACTCCTGGCTCAATGGTTAATTTTCCTCTCGTTCTTACATCACCGCCACGAAGTATATAAGGCATACCTAAATTATTCCATGTAACATCTTGAAGAATCCTATAACCCGAAGAATTTCCAGTTTCTACTTCTATTTCATCCCTATCATTTCCAGAAAAGTCATTCCCAGGAGTTAAATTATTCACATTTTGCACATGTACGGAAACAGGATAAGCATTATTAAAAACTCTATTATTAGTTAAATTTACAGCATATTCTCCCACATCAACACCAACAAATGGAGTTGCAGTAAAAATGCTAAGACCTGCTTCTTTATTATTAGATATTTCACTATTTGAAAGCTTTAAATGTGCATTTGTACCCACTCTCAATCCCGCTAAATTTTCTTTACCTGCATCTTGAAGTTTAATATATTTTAATTCGTTTTCATTGTTATCACTTCCAATTTTTATACCCTTCCAATGTCCTTTACTGTTTTTGGTACCTCTAAAGATTATAGGGTCATTTGCAGTACCAATTGCAGAAATAATTCCTTCTGAATTCCCTCTTTGTTCTATCCAACCATTTTCTGTAAATTCTATAATAACACCAGGCTCAATAGTTAATTTAGAACCATTTATTCTAACTCTACAATCTATTAAATAATCAACATTTCTTTCTGGATTTTTTTCCAAAACAATATCCTCAGTAAATATACTACAATCTAACAGCTCAGCATCTTCATTACCTCTTTCAGGCATTTCTTCTTTTTTACATGAATTAAAGTATAAAATACTTGTACAGGATAACACAACAGTTAAGGTTTTAAATAATCTTTTTTGTTTCATCATTTTTTAAATTTGGTTCACAATAATTTTATGAAGGTAAAAAAATGAAATTCTCACTACACTAGGGTTTTCCCCCATTTATAAAATTTTAACCCTTAAATAGGCATAAATCAGAAAGATTAACACTACTTTAAAAAAAACAGCTGCAAATCTTGATTTGCAGCTGTTTTAAATAGTGAAATAAAAAATATTTAATTTCGAATCGGTAAAAAACTATACTTCGATCCATATTCTAACATCTGGTCAAAGAAAGAATTTACATATTCCAATTTAACATCCGTTATTTTACCATTTTTATCTTTTACAGGAACCAATCTTGGTTGTATAAATCCAGAATAAGGTTTTACTCCTAAAGATGCATATCTGTCTAAGATTTCTTTATGACGTTTTTGATTTACTTTAACTCCATAAGTTTCAATTAAATGCTTTCCTGCTTCATAATCTCCTTCTGATTTGATTCTTTGAATTTCACGAAGCATTTCTCCAAAAATAGCACGTAATTTTTCATAATCATTAATACGTACATAAGTTTTACCATTTTTTTCGTAAAACTCTACTACATTATCCTCTTTTCCTTTTTCCATTGCCCAATATGCATTCAAGCTTCTATTTCTCATATGTGCTTGTTGGATATCTTCTCCTAAAGATAAGCGAGTATATTGCGTCAATAATCCATTCATCATATAAGAATCATATTCTGCTTTTCCTACTTCTAAAGAAGGCATTACATCTATGTCAATCAATTTTTGATCCATAATATAATATAATGCTACTAAATCCGCTCTAGCCTCTTCTAAAGGTGAAGCGTAGGAACGCAAAGTTTTATCAGGGGTGCCCACTCCAGGATTAAGCTTACCTGAAGCATGTCCGATACATTCATGCATATCAGTGTGTAAGTTACTTGCTAAGGAACCATATTTTTTCATTCTTTCAAGAACTGCCTTATCTTCTACAAATTCTTCTAAGAACCCACTAGAAGCACTATTAGCTCCATAAGCATTAATTATATTATTTAAAGAAACAGATTTTGAACCATGTTCTTTACGAACCCAATCTGAATTAGGCAAATTAATTCCTATCGGTGTTGATGGTGCCGCATCTCCAGATTCCACTATAACATTAATACCTTTAGCAGATATTCCCGTAACATTTTCTTTTTTATGCTCTTCCATTAATGGTGAATTATCTTCAAACCACTGCGCTTCATTTGAAATTTTTTGAATACGCGCTGTAGATTCAAAATCACGCATAGATAAAACAGTTTCAAAGCTACCTTTTTTACCTAAAGGATCAGCATAAACTTCAATAAATCCACTAGTAAAATCGATAATACTTGCAGTATCTTTTACCCAAGCTATATTATAAGTATCCCAATCATTTACATCACCAGATTTATAATATTTAACTAATAATCGTAAAGCTTCAGCTTGCTCCTCATTTTCCGCTAAAGGAATAGCTTTTTCAATCCAATATATCATTTTATCTATAGCTTCGCCATACATACCACCCGATTTCCATACTTTTTCTACAATTTCTCCATCCCTTTTTATCACTTTAGAATTTAACCCCCACTCTGGTTCCATATCAGATTTTGGAAAACCATCATAGAATGCTATTACCTCCTCTTCAGTTACCCCTTCATAAAAGTTAATTCCAGCATTAAGTACATGATCAATACCTGGTCTAGTATCTTGCGACATTGGCATATAAGTTTCATCAAAAATAACTTTTTTCATGACTGCCAATAAATCCTCTATACTTTCTCCATCTAAAGTTGGCAAATCCGAAGGTTTTGCTTTTTTTACTAGATTTTCAAAATATTCATAGCTAAATCCTGGTTTAAACTTATAATTAGAATAATGATGATGAATACCATTACTAAACCAAACCTGCCCAGAATAAGTTTTAAATGCTTCCCATTCTTCTCCATTTTTATCAATATCTTCCGTATTCCAAATTGCTTCTAATATCTTACGAACTTGAAGGTTATATTTACCCATTTGATCATAAATAATATCTCTACCTGCCAAAGCAGCCTCATAAAGATAATAAGCAAATTCTTTTTGCTCTAAGGATAGCTCATCCCAGCCAGGAACTTCATAACGAAGTAACTGTAAATCCGCAAAAGATTCCGCTTGATATTCAAAATCTTTGCTTTTACTTTGACTCTTATTTTCAGTAGATTCTGAACAAGACAGCATTCCTGTTGTAAATAAGGCTCCTGCCAATAACATGTGTTGTAATTTAAATTTAACCATATTTAAATTTATTTTGAAGGGGTAAAATTAAACAATTAATCGTTTTTAAAGAAATAAATTTTAATCACCCATAGAAAATAAAGTAACGCGTCCATAGAAATGCATCATCTTTATACCTTGGATATTGTTTTAATTATTTCCATATTTTCAATGAATAATGTGTAATTTTGAAATGCAATCCAATCGTATTATGAAGTTAACAATCAAAGCAAATAAATTAAATAAAAGTTATAGAGGAAGAAAAGTAGTAAATAATGTTTCTTTTGAGCTAACCCAAGGTGAAATTGTAGGTTTGCTTGGTCCAAATGGTGCAGGAAAAACAACTTCGTTCTACATGGTGGTTGGTTTGGTAAAACCGGATGAAGGAGAGGTTTTTCTAAATGAAGTAAATATTACAAAACTCCCTATGTACAAAAGAGCCAAAATGGGCGTAGGATACTTACCTCAAGAAGCATCCATATTTAGAAAACTCACAGTAGAGAACAATATAAAAGCCGTTCTTGAAATGACGAACTTAACTAAGAAAGAACAAAATTACAAGTTAGAATCTCTGATAGATGAATTTCAATTAGAAAAAGTGCGTAAAAGCAATGGTGACGTATTGAGTGGCGGTGAAAGAAGAAGAACAGAAATTGCAAGAGCACTAGCGGTAGATCCAAAATTCATACTTCTTGATGAACCCTTTGCTGGAATAGACCCAATCGCAGTAGAAGATATTCAAGGAATAGCAGCAAAGTTAAAATATAAAAATATTGGAATTTTGATAACCGATCATAATGTTGGGGAAACTTTGTCTATTTGTGATAGAGCTTATTTAATGTATGAAGGGCAATTATTAAAATCGGGAACTGCAGAAGAGTTGGCAAATGATGAAGAAGCAAGAAGATTATATTTAGGCAGAGCATTTGAACTAAAAAGAAAAACTTGGCTCTACGAAGAAGAAAAAAATTAAAATAATTATGTTGTATCTAAAAGCAGAGAATCTTTCAAAAACACATGCAGATAAAGCATTATTTAAAAATATTTCTTTTACTATAAATCAAGGTGATAAAATAGCATTAGTTGCCGCAAATGGTACAGGAAAAACTAGTCTTTTGAATATATTGGCTCAGAAAGACAATGCGGAAGAAGGAAAAGTACATATCACCAAAGATGTTGAAATTGTTTATTTACAACAACAAATAACTTTTAATGAAAACCAAAGTATTTTGGACTATTTATTTGATCAAGAACATCCTATTATTCAAACGGTCAAAAAATACGAGGATAGTTTAAATTTTCCTGATAAATACAAGGTTCAAGAATTACAAGAGATTTTAAATGAAATGGATAAGTTTCAAGCTTGGGATTTTGAAACCAAAGCTAAAGAAGTACTTACTAAATTGAAAATCTATAATTTAGATGAAAAAATAGCTAAATTATCAGGTGGTCAACAAAAACGAGTGAATTTAGCTAAATCACTTATCCATATTGATAGTACTAATAACCATTATTTATTGCTATTGGATGAACCTACTAATCATCTGGATATTGAAATGATAGAATGGTTAGAGTTTTATTTACAAGATGCTAAGCTTACACTATTATTAGTTTCACATGATAGGTATTTTATTGATGAGGTTTGTGATACCATTTTTGAACTAAACCAACAATCCTTATTTATTGTAAGAGGAGATTATGAAGAATATCTTAATCAAAAAGCTATTCGTTACGAAAAACAGCAAAGTGATCAAGAAAAGGCAATGAATAGGTTTAAAACAGAATTAGAATGGATGCGGAAACAACCTCGAGCGCGTACTACCAAATCAAAAAAACGAGAAGAGCGTTTCTATGAATGGCAAAAAAAAGCTCATAATTTCCAGGAAGATAGAAAAATGGAGTTAGAAATGAAGATGCAAAGGCTAGGAGGAAAAATTGTAGAGCTAATAGAGGTAAGTAAATCATACGATAATAAAGTAATTCTTGATGACTTTTCCTATAATTTCACTGCAGGAGAGAAAGTAGGAATTATTGGCCCAAATGGCGTTGGAAAAACAACTTTTTTAAAAATTATTCAAGGAATAGAATCCATTGATAAAGGTAAAGTGGATATAGGTGAAACAATATCTTTTGGATATTTTTCTCAAGAAGGCTTACAATATAACGAAGACCAGAGAGTTATTGAATATGTCAAAGATCTTGCATCTGTATTTCCTTTAAAAAATGGAAAATTTCTATCTGCAGGGCAGTTCTTAGAAAAATTCCTGTTCAACACCGATAAACAATACCAATATATTTCTAAACTTAGTGGAGGAGAGAAAAAACGATTGCATCTTTTAAGTGTCTTATTCCAAAATCCCAATTTCTTAATTTTAGATGAGCCTACCAATGACTTGGATTTACAAACATTAGAAATATTAGAAGAATTTATCAATGAATACCAAGGTTGTGTTTTAATTATTTCGCATGATAGGTATTTCATGGATAGAGTGGTTGATCATCTTTTTATATTTAAAGGCTCAGGGATTATTAAAGATTTCCCTGGTAATTTTAGTGAGTATCGAACATTAGAAGAAATACAGGAAGAAAAAAGAAAACAAGAGGAAAAGAAAATTGAAAGCAAAGAAAAACCCATCATTAAAAAAAATAAAAAACGTCTTGGCTTTAATGAAAAAAGAGAATTAAAATTACTAAACGAAGAACTTCCTAAATTAGAAATTTTAAAAAAAGAACTTGAGGAAAAGATGCAAAATGCCAATTTGGATTTTGAAGAAATGGAAAAAATTGGAAATAATTATAAAGCCATTTTAGACCAAATAGATGAAAAAGAGATGCGCTGGCTAGAGTTACAAGAACTAGCGGAATAAAATAAAAAATGCGAGAGAAATCCTTCTCTCGCATTTTTTATTCTTAATCAATTCGAATTATTCTTCAATTTCAATTTTCACTTCTTCAATTTTACCCTCTGCGTCTTGTTTTAATTCTTGCATTTTTAATTCTGCAGAATCTTTAACTGCTTCAGCTTCTGCTTGAAGTTGATCCATATCTTGTTCTGCTTTGTTCGCTAAATCTTCATTTAATTGTTCTACATCGTCTTGAATATCTTGATTTGTAGTTTCTGTAGTTGTATCACCACAAGATGCAAATAAAAAACCAGCTGCTGCTAGTGTTAAAAAATACTTTTTCATTTTTATTGATTTTTATGTTTTATAATCATTAATTCTTAAATTAATAAAAGGTAACCCATAAAAAAAATATTTTTTTAATCTAACTCTTTCGCTATCAATTTTAAGAACTCTGAACGAGTTTCTTGTTGTAAAAACAACCCACTAAAAGCAGAAGTAGTAGTACTACTATTTTGTTTAGACACTCCGCGCATCATCATACACATGTGTTTTGCCTCTATTACAACCCCTACACCTTTAGGATTTAAAGTTTCTTGAATTGCTTCTAATATTTGTTCCGTCATTCGTTCTTGCACTTGCAATCTTCTAGAAAAACAATCAACTACGCGTGCCAACTTACTTAAACCTGTAATTTTCCCGTTGGGAATATAAGCAATGTGTGCTTTACCTATAAAAGGCAACATATGATGTTCGCAAAGACTATAAAGTTCAATATTTTTTACTAATACCATTTCATTATACTCCTCATTAAACATAGCTTTTTCAATAATCGCTTTGGCATCTTCTTCATAACCTTTAGTCATATATTGCATAGCCTTAGCAACTCTTTCTGGTGTTTTTATCAAGCCTTCCCTTTCTTCATCTTCACCTAATAATTTAAGGATTTCTTTATAATGATATTGTAATTTCTCGCTAGTTTCTTGATCGTATTCTTCAATTTTATGATAAGCCATATATCTTTTTATATTTTATTTTCACCATAATACTCCACAAAAATCCTTGGGGTTTCATATATTCGAACACAATGCAGACTTGCATTCCACTCTGCAACTTTTTCTTCTAAAATATTCCATATACCAATTGCTAAATTCTCTACAGTGGTAAATTTATTTTTAAGAAAAGGCACATCAATATTCAAATTCTTGTGATCTACTATGGATAATACTTGTTCCTTAATGATTTTACTTAACATCTTAGCATTTATTACAAAACCAGTATCTAAATCTACCTCTCCTTTGACGGTTACGTGCAATTCATAATTGTGACCATGCCAGTTTTCATGAGAGCATTTTCCGAATACTTCATAATTTTTAGCTTCATCCCAGTTGGAATTATATAATCTATGAGCGGCACTAAAGGTTTCTACCCTAGTTAAGTAAACCATGCAATTTATTTTTTACAAAGATAGTATCTATACCTTCGAATAAAAAATAAATTTATTGTAAAAAAAAGAGCTAATGTATAAATAATTTAAACATTAGCTCCTTTAACTATACTCTTCTTGAAAATTATTCTGCAACTTCTTCTTCACCAGGCATTAGGCTAGCCCTAATTTTCATTTCAATTTCTTCAGCAAATTCTGGATTATCTAATAAAAACTTTCTTACAGCTTCTCTCCCTTGACCTATTTTATTATCTCCATAACTGTACCATGAGCCAGACTTAGTCAAAATTTCCAAATCCACTCCCATATCTATAATTTCTCCTATTTTACTAATTCCTTCACCAAAAACTATATCAAACTCAACTTGTCTGAAAGGAGGTGCTACTTTATTTTTAACAACACGTACTCGTGTTCTATTTCCTGTTGCAATATCTCCAGTTTTTATTTGACTAATTCTACGAATATCCAAACGCACAGAGGAATAGAATTTCAAAGCATTACCACCAGTGGTTGTTTCTGGATTACCAAACATGACACCAATTTTTTCGCGTAATTGATTAATAAAAATACAAGTACACTTCGTTCTCGAAATAGCTGCTGTTAGTTTACGCATAGCTTGACTCATTAATCGAGCTTGCAAACCCATTTTACTATCTCCCATATCTCCTTCCAATTCACTTTTAGGTACTAATGCAGCTACTGAGTCAACAACAACAACATCTAATGCACCTGATAGAATCAATCGTTCTGCAATTTCTAAAGCTTGCTCTCCGTAATCCGGTTGTGAAATCAATAAATTATCCACATCTACTCCTAATCTTCTTGCGTACACTGCATCAAAAGCGTGCTCAGCATCAATAATGGCACATAATCCACCTTTTTTCTGCGCTTCAGCAATTGTATGTATAGCAATAGTTGTTTTACCTGAAGATTCAGGTCCATAAATCTCCACGATTCTACCTCTTGGCAAGCCTCCTACACCTAAAGCAGCATCAAGACCTAAGGATCCAGTAGATATTACATCCATTGCTTCAGCTTGTTTTTCGCCAAGCATCATAACAGATCCTTTACCAAAATCCTTATCAATTTTATCAAGCGTCATTTTTAACGCTTTCATTTTATCGTTTGACATAATTTAAATATTTTAATCCTATACTAATTTAACCCACAAACCAATTTATTGCAGATGCAATGTTCTCTCTTAGATCTTTTCTATCTGAAATATAATCTAAAAATCCATGTTCTAATAAAAATTCACTTCTTTGAAAACCTTCAGGTAAATCTTTACGAATTGTCTCTTTAATAACACGTGGACCAGCAAAGCCTATCAAAGCATTAGGTTCAGCTATATTAATATCTCCTAACATAGCAAATGATGCTGTTACACCACCTGTTGTTGGATCAGTCATTAATGAAATATAAGGTAATTTCGCATCCGATAATTGTGTTAACTTCGCTGAAGTTTTAGCCATCTGCATAAGTGAAAAGGCACTCTCCATCATACGAGCTCCTCCAGATTTGCTTATAATCATAAAAGGCAAATTATGTTTAATGCAATAATCAATTGATCTTGCTATTTTTTCACCCATTACTGAACCCATCGAACCTCCTATAAAGTTAAAATTCATACATGCTATAACAATAGACTTATCCATTACCTTTCCTTTGGCAACAGACATAGCATCTTTTAAGCCTGTACTAACTTGTGCTTTCTCTAATCGTTCCGTATAAGATCGCACATCAACAAAGGATAACTTATCAATAGATTCTATATTATCAAACAACTCTTCAAACTCACCCTCATCAAACAGAATATCAAAATATTCCGCTGCGTTTATTCTATTGTGAAAATTACATTTTGGGCAAACAAATAAATTACTGCTCAACTCATGTTTAGTAATAGTATGACGACATTCGGGACACTTATGCCATAAGCCATCAGGAGCTTCCTTTTTCTCCTTTGTTTCTGTCATAATACCTTTTGTAATTCGTTGAAACCAAGATGATGCCATAAATTTAATATTTTTATTTACTTTATGTTTTAAATAATATTTACAACAATTTTTTATTTATTATTGTTGCTTTTATACACAAAGATACACTATTTATTTAGCTGAATAGCTTATCTTTAATTTCTAATTTTAAATTTTTATACAATTATGCAAACGGAACGCCCTACAATAAATAGCATAAATCCACATAATCAAGAAATAATAAATACTTATACTCTTCATACAAAAGAAGAACTTATAAGTAAAATTTTATTAAGTAAAGATACAAGTAATTCTTGGAAAAAAACAAGTATTGAAGAAAGAGCAGCAATTTTAAATAGTATAGCTGAGAAAGTATTACAAAACAAACAGGAATTAGCTAAAATATGCACTTTAGAAATGGGGAAGCCTTTAGCACAATCCTTAGCTGAAGTAGAAAAATCAGCATTCTGTTTACAGTTTTATGCCAAAAATGGAGCGCAGTGGCTCAAAGCACAAAAAGTGGACTTTATTGATAAAGAAGCATATATAGAGTTAGCTCCATTAGGAACCTTATTAGCAATCATGCCCTGGAATTTTCCATATTGGCAAGTTTTTAGAGCAATGGCTCCAGCTATATTAGCAGGAAACACCATGTTATTAAAGCACGCTTCTAATGTTACAGGATGCGCTCTGCAAATAGAAAAAATTGTAAATGAAGCTGGAGCTCCCGCAGGCTTATTTCAAACATTGATAGTATCTGGAGCAGATACCGAACCAATAATTGCACACCCTAATATAGATGTTATTGCTTTTACTGGAAGCAGCGAGGTCGGAAAAATCATTGCAAAAACTGCAGGTGCACATTTAAAAAAGCATGTATTAGAACTTGGAGGATCTGATGCCTATATTGTATTGGAAGATGCAAATATTGATTTAGCAGTAGAAAAATGCGTTAAATCAAGATTAAATAATGCAGGTCAAAGCTGTATCGCAGCAAAACGTTGGATAGTAGATGAAAAAATATATTCAGAATTTAAAAATAAGGCAATTTTAGAATTGCAAAAATACACATTAGGAAATCCAATGAATACTGAAAACAAATTGGGTCCCATGGTAAACATTGAAGCTAAAAAGCATTTACATGATCAAGTTAAAAAAGCTATCAGTCATGGGGCTAACATATTAATTAACAACAATGACTTTGATGAGAATAGTGCTTACTATGAACCTACAATTATTGAAAACATCAAGAAAGACAACCCTGTATTTAAGGAAGAATTATTTGGACCAGTAGCCCAATTATATAAATTTTCAAGTCTAGATGAAGCATTTCAAATTGCTAATGCTACACCCTATGGTTTAGGAGGAGCAATATTTTCAGAAGATAGGAATTTTGCATATAATCTTGCATTAAAATATATGGATACAGGAAGTATAGCAATTAATGATATGGTTTCAAGCCACCCTGCAATGCCTTTTGGGGGAATAAAGCAAAGCGGATATGGAAGAGAGTTAAGCTTTATGGCATTGTTTGAATTTTCTAATATAAAATCAATAGTTAAATAAATAAAATCATGAAATATTTAGCTTTAGGAGATAGTTATACCATTGGAGAACAAATAGATTTCTCAGAAAACTTTCCAAATCAATTATTATCTCGTCTAATAAATGAAAAAAAAGATAATAGCATTTTGTTAAAACTCATTGCAAAAACAGGATGGACCACAGATGAATTAATTGAAGCAATAAAAAATGATACTTTCGAAGACAAATATAATTATATAAGTTTACTAATTGGAGTAAATAATCAATATAGAAAGTATCCTATAAATATATTTAAAAAAGAATTTCTCTTTCTATTAGATTTTATTGAAAAACTTAAAAAAGAAAGAAAAAACGTATTTATATTTTCAATACCTGATTGGAGTTATACACCTTTTGCTGAAAATAATGAAAAACATCCAAATCCTAAAATAACAAGTGATGAGATTAAAATTTACAATGAGTTCATCAAGCAGGAAACAGATAAAAGGAAATTCACTTATATAGATATTTTCAAATTAAGTCAAAATCAAGGAAAAGAAAATCCGAAGAAGTATTTAACTAAAGACAAGTTACATTATTCTAAAGAAGCTTATCTTGAATGGATAAAATTGATTAAATTTTAAAAGAGGATAAAAAAAAATATATGCGACTAAATAGTCGCATATATTAATATATAAAAGTCATATTTTTATTGTAAAGTGAAATTAATAGGAATTGAGAAAAGTACAGACACTGCTCTATTATTCTGTCTTCCTGGCTTCCAACTCGGCATACTTTTAACAACTCGTACTGCCTCCTCTTGCAAGCCTCCTCCAGGTCCTCTAATTGCCCTTACATTAGAAATTGAGCCATCTGGTTTTACCACAAATTCAACATACACAGTACCCTCAATTTGGTTTCTCCTAGCTTCTGTTGGGTATTTTACATTTCTTTGAATGTATCTATACATTGCAGCCTCTCCACCTGGAAATTCGGGCATTATTTCTACATGTCTAAAGATTTCTTCCTTTTGTTCACCTGCAGGTTGTGTCGCTTGACCTCTCCCATCACCTGAATTTGTAGCTAAGTTAGGACTAATAGCATCTGGCGAATCAGAACCTTCCAAAGTAATTTTTCCAACTTCTACATTATCACCAGGATCAGGTTGATCAGGTATATCTTCCTCACGAACTTGATCATTTTCCTTAACTACTGGCGGAGTAAACTTAATAGTAGGTTTAACCGGCGGTGGTGGTGTAGCAGCAGGTGGTGGTGGTGGTGGCTCATCTTGATCCAATGGCGGTGCATCCATTATTTCAACATTATCTATAACGAACTCTTTTTCTTCTACTACTTCTTCTTTTGGTTCGATAAGGGAAATTAAAATAATTAGAATTGCTAAACCACCAGATATAAGTCCTGCCAAAATTGTTCTTCGACGGTAATTTTTACGCAGAGGATAACCTCCATATTCTTTATTCCTTCCGTCATAAAGAATATCAAGATAATCCGATTTTAATATTTTATTTATATCCATAGTTTCTTTTATTTAAGCAATTGCAACTTTATTTAATTAATATGTTATTTACTATTTTCATATTCATAAATGAACTCCTGATCTTGTTCTGTAATATCGACCACAGCATAAGTAGGAATTGCATTAATAGTCATTTCATCTAATATATTAATAAAGTCTGCAGTAGTACTTGTAGTATCAGCTTTTATAATTACTGTCGCTTTATCTGAAGCCTTTAAAGTACCATTTGCTTTCAATTGTTCAACTTTTTGCTTTTTAGCAATAATAACATCCCTTATTCCATCAACATCACGAAAAGTAGTTAGACGAATATCGGGGTATTGATTCGGATCATCACCAATTCCTTCATAATAATAAACTTTATTATTTTTTCCTAACAGAATGGTTAATGCAACATCTTTTTTAATCTTGTTTCTGTCTTCATCTGTCATTTCATCATCCTTATACGGCATAACAATTTCCATTGCTTTCGGTTTAGATAAGGTTGTAGACAAGATAAAGAACGTTAATAATAAAAAGTTCATATCTACCATCGCTGTTAGGTCGACCCTTGGTGGTGGTTTTCCTTTTTGATTAGGTATATCTGCCATAATATTTTTTTTAGATTACAATTTATATTTACAATTTATTTATTCCTCGGAAGAGGAACCGCTTCTAGCAGATTCCATCTTTTCAAACAAAGCTGTTCCTTCTGGAACACCTTTCATATCAGTAATAAAACTAAAAGTAAATATTTTTTGTTTTCCTAATGTAGAAATAATTTTACTAACATCTGGATACCCTGATGATGCATCGGCTTTAATAGCGATACGTCCACCTTTATCCAAATAGTTACGAGATAATCTAATCCAATATGCTAATTCGTTTGTGGTATAACTTCCAGTCGTATCTACTGGAATACCAGCAACATTGTCTATTGCTTTTTTCCTTTCAGCTTCATCTAGACTCAGGAAGCCCTTCATCTGGGAAAATGGAACTCCAATTGAAGAGGAGGTAACAAAAATTTCTTTTTCTCTTGGAGTTAATCCTAAATTTTTGTCATCATTTACCACATCAATTATAGCACGTTTGGCATTTATATTATCTACTCCAAAAAATACCCTACCATTCTTATCTAAGGTAATAAGCATAAAGCCTTCTGGTATTTCCTTAGTAGAAGTAGAACCTGGAGTTACAACTTCTACGGATTCCTCAGGTTTAAAACTTGTAGCCATGATAAAAAAGGTCAATAACAGAAGTGTAAAATCACACAAGGCTGTCATATCAATAAAGGTATCTTTCTTTTTTATTTGACCTCTTTTCTTTGCCATTTTTTTCTTTCTTTATTATTAAGATGATTTAATTTACATTTTCCATAAAATTCCACACAAATTAATTATAATTTGCTGCAAAACTTTGTGTTAATGTAAATCCGCTTTCATCAATACTATAAGTTACACCTTCAATAATAGTGGTATATAAATTGTAAAATATCATTGCTAAGAAAGAACCAGAAATACCTAAAGCAGTATTATATAATGCTTCAGAAATTCCTAAGGCTAAAGCTGTTGCATCTGGAGCACCCGCTTGTGCCATTCCTGCGAATGCACGAATCATACCTATTACTGTTCCAATTAACCCTAATAGAGTTGAAGCGGAAGTAATAGTAGATAAGAAAACTAAATTCTTTTCTAACATTGGAATCTCTAAAGCAGCTGCTTCTTCAATTTCTTTATTGATACTTAATACTTTTTGATCTGTAGTCAATTCTGTATTATTGATCATTTCTTTGTATTTCAATAAGCCTGCTTTCATTACATTTCCTACAGAACCACTCTGTACATCACATTCTTTAATTGCAGCATCAACATTTTTATTTGCTAAATGATATTGCACTTTACGTACAAATTCAGCACCATTAGTTTTTCCTTTAGCTTTAATAATCACAATTGCTCTTTCAATAACAAATGCAATTAAAATTAAAAGCATGGACATTAATAACGGAATCACAAAACCACCTTGATATAAGTTACCCATCCAATTAGCAGGAGATGTTTTTTCTTCATCTAGAAAGTTATCCGCACTACCAACTACCCCATAGAATAAGATATGTGCGATAGCAATCATAAGAACTACAATACCTAGGTTAACCCAAAATCCATTGGAACCTTTTGCTTTTTTAGCGTTAGATGAACTTTGAGCGCTAGCTCTTTTTACTTCAGCCATAATTCTGATTTTTTTGATTTAATTTTTAAATTTTTAGGGGCAAGATAAATATTCTATTAAATATTTACAATTGTTCTGCCCTATTTTTTTATTTACGAAACCCAAAAATAACTTTATTCTTGAACTTACCAAAAATATAATATTGCTATTTTTAGATTTTACTAATTTATTAATATTTTTTTAGCATTCTGCTATATTAATCTGAAAACATTGCTCTCATATTATCCTCAGAAATTGTCTGTAATACCACTTGACCTCTAGGAGAAAAACTTGGTTCTATGCAAGAAAACAAATCTGAAATAATTTTAGGCACCTCCTCTTTTGATATTTTTTTGAATTGCACCAAGGATCTAACATAGCCTTTTAGAAAATCTTTTCTTTTATCATCTTCTAGAATTGTATTATCCAAGCGCAGAGATTCAATTAGATAATCAATAATATCTTGCTCTCTACCATTAGGCAAATGGATGGGGATAGCTAAAAGTTGATATTTCTTATCCTCACTTTTTTGTAATTCATATCCCAATTTTCTTAGAGAATGTTTGGCATCTTCTAAAAGTGCCCTATCTGCAGGAGCAATTGATATATCAACTGGAAATAAAAGTTGCTGTGAAACCACCCTCTGATTTTCAAAAGCCTTCCATTGTCGTTCATAAAAAATTCGTTCCAATGCGCGTTTAGCATGGATAAAAACCACCCCAGATTTTACACTTGTTATTATATAGGGTTCTCTATATATAAAAATACTAT
>Ga0079225_10000832_pt1 | contig 16872 bp, 15 predicted proteins | sample Poulit2012_FD_76344 | JGI IMG/M metagenome (GOLD analysis project Ga0079225, IMG submission 76344) | Agricultural soil microbial communities from Georgia to study Nitrogen management - Poultry litter 2012 | ecosystem: Environmental > Terrestrial > Soil > Agricultural land | place: USA: Georgia... | reverse complement strand
CGTTTCCGCCCACCGGTCGCCGCCCACCAGGCGAAATCACCCCTCCCCAGACGGTCACCACTCCCGCTACCAGATCACCATCTCCGCCCGGCGATCACCATCCCCGCCCAGCCGTCACCGTTTCCGCCCAGCGGTCGCCGTTTCCGCCCAGCGACCACCGTCCACGCCATGGAAATACCGTCCCCTGCGCGGTCGTCAATTGCGCTGGGTGGGCCCTGGCGAAAACGGAGTATGAGTTCACAACGGTGGGCTTTCCACAGGGCCGCTAAGCCGCGCTGATTCCCACAGGCTTTTCGACCCCGCCCATACCCCCTATGTCCTGCTGGGATCGTGCAGTCATGGACACACAAGGAGGGACGCCGCGATGAGCCCAACACCCGGTCCACCGGCGATGGAAGCGCAGGATTGGTCGATCCTGGACGATGAGGCGCCCCGGCTAGGCAAACCGAGGGACCCGGTAGACGAACTCACCAGAGTGCAGGGCTTAGCCAGCGTCGTGTCGGCGAATATCCGGCTCGAGATGGCTCGGCACGACTTCACCCAGGATGAACTAGCCGCCTACCTGTACCGCTCCCGGGCAGCAATCTCGCGCCGGATCAACGGCGCCGTCGCCTGGTCTTTGGAGGATCTGGGCAAAATCGCCGAGGCGCTCGGCCTCCGCCCCCACGAACTTCTGTGCCGTCCCGGTGAACTGCGCAGGTGGTGAAGCAGGTGGTGAACTAGCCGCGAACCGCGCCGGCGGCGGCACCCGGCAAACCGCGCCGATGGGCACCTACCGGCGCATCACCGGGTTTGACAAGACCCCGATACCCTCAACTTCCACCTCGACGCGCTGTCCCTCTTCGATCGGGCCGACACCTGCTGGTGTGCCGGTCAGCAACACATCTCCGGGCAGCAACGTGAACAGAGATGAGACATAGGCGATCAACTCCGGTACCGAGCGCACCATCTGCGCGGTGCTGGCATCCTGACGGGCCTCACCGTCAACGCTGGCCTGGATCCTGAGGTCGGCCACCTCCAGGTCCAGGTTGATCACCGGGCCCAACGGGCAGGAGGTATCGAACATCTTCGCCCGGGTCCAGGTGACATCCTCACCCTGGACATCCCGAGCGGTCACGTCATTGGCAGCGGTATACCCAAAGATCACATCTTTCGCCCGGGCCGCCGGTACGTCCTTACAGACACGAGAGATGACCACGGCCAGCTCGGCCTCGTGATGAACCTCCCTGGAGTACCCAGGCAACAGGATCGGGTCCTCGGGCCCGACGACGGTCGTATTCGGTTTCAGGAAGACCAACGGCTCAGTAGGCACCTCGTGGCCGAACTCGGCGGCGTGCTCGGCGTAGTTGCGTCCGATGGCGACCACCTTCGAGCGAGGAATGACCGGTGCGAGCAGGCGCACCGAGTCCATCGGTACCCGCTGACCGGTCGGTTGGAACTCGGTGTACAGCGGGTCCCCGGACAACACCACCAGGTCATCGCCGTCCACCACGCCGTAACGAGGGTCGTCTCCGGAAGCAAAGCGCGCGATCTGCATACCTGCCAACCTACTCCCTTACCGCGCGATGCTTCCCAGACCGATACCGTGGTCGTATGCCGAGCAGGGCGCCCAGCGCGCGTATCGTGGGTGTCGACACGGCCCGAGGACTGGCCGTGCTCGGCATGTTCGTAGCTCATCTGGGCATGGTTCGACACACCGAGATCCTCAGCCCCACCGGCTGGTTTTTCCTCGCCGACGGCCGGCCCTCGGCGCTGTTCGCCATGCTGGCCGGGATCGGCCTGGTGTTCATGACCCGCAGCGCCCAGCACAACCGGGGCGCACTAGCGGCCCAACGGCACCGGATCGTGTTGCGGGCACTGGTGCTGTACGTGCTGGGCTACGGGCTGATCCTTCTCGGCACGCCCGTGGCGATCATCCTGCCCGCCTATGCGGTGCTGTTCGTTCTGGCCATCCCGTTCCTGCGCCTGCGCCCCGGCCCGCTGCTGACCATCGCTGCAGTGGTTTTCGCCCTGATGCCCCAGGTCCTGGTGCTCTCCCGGCATGCGGCCTATGGTGCCGCCACCCCCTCGGGGCAACTAGCGATCTTGCCCGTGGTCGCCGAGATCTGGAGCGGGTACTACCCGGCGATCACCTGGATCGGCTACATCTTGGTGGGAGTGGCGATCGGCCGAATGGATCTGCGTCGCACGCGAACCCAGGTGGCGCTGACCGGAATCGGCGCCATCGTGGCTGTCCTGGCCTATGGCGCCGGCCAGCTCGCCGAACGCGCGGTACCAGGACGGCGCGGCTCACTGCCCTTCGACCTGGTCACGATCGAGGACCACGCCAACACCACCCCGGAGATGGTCGGCAACGTCGCCTTCGCGGCTGCGGTGCTCGGAGTATGTCTGCTGGCAACATCCTGGCGGCCGCTGCGGGTGGTCTTGCATCCGATCTCCGCCGCAGGAGCGATGTCCCTGAGCGTGTACAGCATGCATATTGTCTACATCGCCGTGCTGGGCGTGGACTCGGTGTGGAACCCCGAGTCGAACGGGCCGCTGATCTGGCTGGTGATAGCCACGTTGATTTTCGCGGTGCTGTGGCAACGTTTCCTCGGGCAGGGCCCGTTGGAGCGACTGCTCCGGGCGGCGATCACGCCGTTCGTTCCCGCCCAGGGACAGCCAAGAGCGGGTGGAGCGCCAAGAGCGGACTGAGGTGTCCGCGCCTGCCCAGCTACGCCGGCCCAGCTATGCCTGCCCAGCTCAGGGGAAACGCGATCCCTACCGCGGGGCCTCAGCCTCCGCAGCTGCTCGTGCCGCCGCCGGCAGCGCCGCCAGGATCTGTTCCACCGCCTGCTGATCATGGGCAGCGGAGACGAACCAGGACTCGAACGCTGATGGGGGCAGGCTTACCCCCGCCTGCAACATCGCGTGGAAGAACCGCGGGTAACGCCAAGCCTCCGCAGCCTGCACCTCGGCGTAATTCTGTGGTCCGCGCCCGCGCCAACCACAGTCCTGCGGCGACCCGAACGCGAAGGAGAACAGATTCCCGGCGCGCTGGACCGCAACCGACACCCCCTCGGCGGTCAACGCCTGCTCGACTGCGTCGCTGATCGTGGCCGCCACCTGATCGATGCGCTCATACACTGCGGCGTTGGCCAGGTGCAGCGTCTGGATACCCGCAGCCACAGCCACCGGGTTCCCCGACAACGTCCCGGCCTGGTACACCGGCCCGGAAGGTGCCAGGTGGTCCATCACCTCGGTGCGACCGGCCACCGCCGCCACCGGCAGCCCACCGCCGATCACCTTGCCGAAGGTAAGCAGGTCCGGCACCCAACCGCCCTCCAGACCCCACCAACCGGCCGGCCCCACCCGGAAACCGGTGAGGACCTCATCGGCAATCAACAGTGCGCCCTCCTCACGAGTGATCTGAGCCAGGGCTGCGTTGAACCCCGGCTCGGGAGGCACCACACCCATATTCGCCGCGGCAGCTTCGGTGATGATGGCCGCAATCTGGCCGGGATACTGGGCAAACGCCGCGCGCACCGCCTCCAGGTCGTTATAGGGCACCACGATGGTCTGGGCAGCGAACGGGGCCGGCACACCGGCCGAACCGGGCAAGGACAGCGTGGCGACCCCGGAGCCGGCGTCGGCGAGCAGCCCATCGGAGTGGCCGTGATAGTGCCCGGCGAACTTGATGATCAGGTCCCGGCCGGTGAAGCCGCGGGCCAAACGCAGCGCCGTCATCGTCGCTTCGGTGCCCGTGGAGACCAGCCGAACGAGTTCGGCGGCCGGCACCCGGTCCCGGATCGCCTCCGCCAGCTCGACCTCACCAGGGGTGGAGGCTCCGAAGGACAGCCCTTTCGCGGCAGCCTCGGTGACCGCCGCTACCACCTGCGGGTGGGCATGACCGAGTAGGGCCGGCCCCCAGGACCCCACGAGGTCCACGTAGTCCCGGCCGGTGGTGTCCCATACCCGGGCTCCGGAGGCCGACTCCAGGAACACCGGATCCCCGCCCACGGAGGCGAAGGCCCGCACCGGTGAGTTCACCCCACCGGGGGTGATCGCTGCCGCACGTCGAATCAGGTTCATCAGTTCACCTTCCCGGCCGCGTTCAGCCACGCGGCCATTTCTACTGCCCAATAGGTCAGCACCACATCGGCGCCAGCGCGTTTGATCGCGATGATGGACTCGGTGATCGCCGACTGACGCTCAACCCAACCGTTCGCGGCTGCGGCCTCGATCATCGCGTACTCCCCGGAGACCTGATAGGCCCACACCGGCACCGGTGAACTATGCGCGACGTCGCTGAGCACATCGAGGTAGGACATCGCCGGTTTGACCATCACCACATCAGCACCCTCGGCGACATCCAGATCTGCCTCGCGGCGGCCCTCACGCCGGTTCGCCGGGTCCATCTGGTAGGTGCGCCGGTCCCCGCTCAGGGCCGAGTCGACCGCCTCGCGGAACGGGCCATAGAACGCCGAGGAGTACTTGGCCGCATAGGCCAGTAGCGCGATATCCGGGTAACCGGCCCCATCGAGAGCATCCCGCACCGCTGCGACCTGCCCGTCCATCATCCCGCTCAGGCCCAGCAGCTGTGAACCGGCGCGAGCTTGCGCCAGAGCCATCTCCTGGTACCGCACCAGCGTGGCGTCATTGTCCACCCGGCCGTGGTCATCGAGCACCCCGCAGTGGCCGTGGTCGGTGAACTCATCCAGGCACAGGTCGGTCTGCACCACCAGCTCCTGGCCGACCTCTGCCGCGACGGCGGCGGTAGCCCGGTTCAAAATACCCTGGGGATCACTGCCCGCGGTGCCGGTCGCATCGCGGCGGGCCGGGACACCGAACAGCATCAGCCCACCGACACCGGCCTCCGCGGCCTCGGTGGCGGCCCGGCGCAGGGAATCCAGGCTGTGCTGCTGCACCCCAGGCATGGCACCGATCGGGCGGGGCTGGTCCGCCTCAGTGACGAACATCGGCAGCACCAGATCGGCTTGGTGCAGACGGGTCTGGGCCGTCAGGCGGCGCATTGCCGGGGTGGTCCGCATTCGCCGGGGTCGGATCCGCACAGCTCCTCCTCAGTAGTCGCCGGGCCGAGGGCGCAGGTCCGGCCCGCTCATGGTTCGGTGTCCCCGATTGGGACCGGTCGCCCCGTCCAGGGCCTCGATCAAGTCTTCGATGGTGTTCTGCGCGGCGGTCACGTCCACCGGCAGCCCGACGTGGCGAGCATCGGCGGCGGTTACCGGACCCAGACAGGCGATCAGGGTGTGGTCGCTGCGGGACAAAGGGGCCAGGGCACGGGCCACGGATCCGGAGGTCACCAGAACGGTGTCCATCACCCCGGTGGCCAGGGCGTGCCGGTCCGCGGGACGCACCGGCAGGGCGCGGGTGTAGTAGGCAGTGACCGCCTCGACGGCGCATTCGCGCCGGCGTAGACCGTCGGCCAGGTCGGGCCGGGCGAGGTCGGATCGAAGCACCAGGATCTGCTGCCCTGGGGCAGTCCCCGCAGCCTGGTCCCAGGCGGCCAGCATCCCGGCGGCGCTGAAATCCTCGACAGGTTGCAGATCCACCCGCACACCTGCCTCGGCCAGCGCGGCGGCGCTGGCCGGGCCCACAGTGGCCACTTTGGCTTGGACCGGCTGCCGGTGCAGCACAGCGGCCGCAGCCGCTGAACTGGTCACGACCCAGTCAAAGCCCCCCGTGGCCAGGCGCTCCAAAGCCCGGTGCAGCTGCGGCTGAGCGGCCGGCACCGTCTCGATCAGTGGCACCACCCGGGCCGTACCGCCGCGAGCTTCGATCAGCCCCGCGACCCGCTGCCCCCAGGCACCGCCCCTGGGTACCAGTACCGTTTGTCCGGCCAGACTCATTGACGCTCCAGCCACTGATCGGCGCCGCCGTCGAGCAGGTCCTCGGCGACCCGGGCGCCCAGGGTGAGGGCCTCCTGGGCGGGGCCGGTGGCGAACGCCGAGATCTGGTCTCCCCCGCCGGGCCGGTAGGCGGTACCCGCGACGGTGAGGGTGTCGCCGTCGACCGCGGCCCGGGCGCCCAGTGGCGCGGCGCAACCGGCTTCCAAGGTGGCCAGCACTTGCCGCTCGGCGGTGGTGGCCGCCGCAGTAGCCGGATCGTTGATGGCGCTCAGCAAGGTCGCGTAGGCGGGGGCGTCATCCTCGTGGATCTCGACGGCGAGCGCTCCCTGCCCGGGCGCGGTGGGCCAGGTCTGCACGTCGAGCAACTCGGTGATGACGTGGTGGTAGCCGATGCGCTGCAGACCGGCGGCGGCGAGGATGACGGCGTCCAGTTCGCCGTCGGTGACTTTGGCCAACCGGGTCTGGACATTGCCGCGGATATCGATGACCTGTAGGTCCGGGCGTAGGGTCAGCGCCTGTGCCGCCCGGCGCGGGGAGCCGGTGCCGATCGCAGCTCCCGGTGGTAGTTCAGCCAGGGTGAGCCCGTCGCGAGCGCACAAGGCGTCCCGGGCATCGGCGCGCTGCGGGGTGGCAGCCACCACCAGACCCGGGTGGGCGGTGGTGGGCAGGTCCTTCAGGGAGTGCACGACGACGTCGCACTCGCCTTCCAGTAGCGCCACCCGCAACGCTGCGGCGAAGACACCTGTGCCGCCGAGGCTGGCCAGGGACGCGGTGGTCTGGTCCCCGCTGCTGGTCATCGGCACCAGCTCTACGGTGCGCCCCGCCGCCAACTCCTGGGTCATGGCATCGGCCACGGCGGCGGCCTGGGTGCGGGCCAGAGTGGAGGCACGGGTACCGATCCGGATCGTCTGCGGCAGCCCGTCTTCGGTCGCGGCCCGGTGGGCGGGCCCGGTTGGCGTACTCACTCGATCAGCGTAAGCCCGGCCCAGGGACGCAATTCGCGACGGTGTGTCAGATCGAGAGCAGGCGCTGGGCGGCCGCGCGGGCGTCGGGTACCACTGCGGCAAGACCGGTACCGGCCAGCCAAGCCCCGGCCACCTCCAGACCCGGTGTGGCGGCAGATAGCCGGCGCACGTTACTCACCTGGGCCGACATCCCCCGGCCCAGGACGGGGTGGGGCATGCGGTGGTGATGGTGGGCGTGGGCCCGGATGGCGCCCGGGGTGATGTCGATGCCGAGCAGCCGGGCGGCGTCAGCGGCCGCCTGTGCCGCCCGGCGTTCGCTGTGCACCGGGCCGGGTTCGATGATCCCCGCGGCGTAGGACAGCCGGATCACTACCCGGTCGGGCCCGGCCTGGCGGGCGAGCCACTCCCATTTCGCACTGGCGTAGGTCAGGGCCTTGGCGCCCTGGCCCGGATCGGCCACCAGCACCCCGGCACCGGCATGGTCGGGCAGCTGGGCGGCGTCGAGCACGAGGGTGATCAGATCCGCGCCCGTGGGGCCGGGCCACCTGGCCGCGAGCGCACTCAGGTCCGGGAGCCGACTCAGGAAGTCCCAGGTATCCGGCGGGCAGGCGACCAGGACGCGGGCGCTGCGGACCGGGCCGGTGGCGGTGTCGGCGATCCATGCGGTGGTGGTGGTCTGCAGCGATCGGCAGGGTGTGCCGGTCAGCACGTGTGCGCCGAGTCGGTGCAGGTCGCGGGTCAGGGCCGCGATGAGGCGGTGGATGCCGCCACTGAGGCCCTGCACGGCGCTGCCGGCCGGGGCTGCGGCGCGGTGGCGGGCCAGGGCAGCGGCCAACGAACCGGTCTCGGCCAGGCGGTCGCCCAGCCCGGGCAGGAGGTCTTCAGCGCCGAGGTCCTCCGGCTCAAGGGAGTGCACCCCGCGCACCACCGGGCGCAGCAATCGGTCGACGACGGCACCACCCATCCGGGTCCGGACTAGGTCAGCCAGGCTGCTGGCCTGGGCCCCGGTGCTGGCCGGCAGCGTCACGTCCTGGCGAGCCCGGGCCAGCCCTTCGTCGCCCAGTACCTCGGCCAAGCCGGGAACCTCGAAGTCGGTGGGGATGCCCAGTACTCCAGTGGACGGCATCGGAAGGGAGCGGCCACCGGCGTGCACCCGAGCCGGGACCCTGGCCGGAAGGACGATGTCCGCACCCAGGCCCACGTTCTCGATCAGAGCCGCCACGCTACCCCCGCGGGTGGCGAAGCTCTCGGCCCCCGAATCCAGGGTGAGGCCATCGAGCTGGTGGGCACCGACCAGACCTCCGACGTCGGGCGCGGACTCGATGATCGCGACCCTCGCCCCCTCCCGGGCTGCCTCGCGGGCGGCGACCAGGCCGGCGAGGCCGCCGCCGACCACGGTGAGGTCGACGTCGATGGAGCTGTGGCGCTGGGCGGGGGTGGTGGGGTGGTTCACTGCCGTTGTTCCTGGCGCACGCGTTCCACCAGCCGGGTGAGCACATCCGGGTCGGTGTCCGGGGGCACCCCGTGGCCGAGGTTGAGTACATGTGCCGGTGCCGCCTGCCCGCGCCGGAGCACTTCGGTCACATGGGCATCGAGCGCCTGCGAACCGGCGCCCAGCATCGCCGGGTCGACGTTGCCCTGCAGCGGCACCCCGGACAATGCGCGCGAGGCCTCGTCCAAGGGCGTGCGGTAGTCCACGCCGATGACGTCGACGCCCACATCGTGCATCGCCGCCAGCAGGTGTGCCGTGCCCACACCGAAATGCACGGTGGGCACGGTCGAGCCGGGCCGTGCCTCGGGTGCGGCGTCGCCGGTCAGCCCGACGCCGGCGCCCGGGGCGTCGGTGTCCGGGGCCAGGAAGGCACGTCCGCCGGCTTCCATGGGTACCGGCCCGCCCTGCCCTTCTCGCCACGGCACATCGCCGGCCGGAGCGGCCTCCTGGGGCACCCGCAGTTCTCGGACCGGTGACAGTGCTTGCGCCGAGTAGGGCGCGACCCGCCCGGTGTAGTCGGTCAGGGATAGCCCCCCGGCCCAGGAGTCGAACAACTGGGCCGCAGAGGCGCCAGCGGTGACTTGGGCGCGGACGAAGGCTCCGGTCAGGTCCGCCAACCAGGACATCAGATCGGCCCACACCTCGGGTTGGGCGTGCATCAGCCGGCGCGCGGCGAGCTGGTCCTTGGACGGGCCCCCTTCGACCAGGTAGGCCGCCAGCGTGAACGGGGCGCCGGCGAAACCGATCAGCGGGGTGGGCCCCAGTTCACCGGCAAGGTTGGCCACCGCCGTGGTGATCGGGGCGAACAGGTCGGCGTCGATGCCGCCGGCGGTCAGGGACCGCAGCCGGGCCACATCTTCGGCGGTGCGCACCGGCTCGGCGATCACCGGGCCCTTGCCGGCCACGATCTGGACGTCCACACCGACCAGATCCAGCGGCACGACGATGTCACTGAACAAGATCGCGGCGTCCACATCGTGTCGACGCACCGGCTGCAGGGTGATCTCGGTGACCAGGTCCGCATCCCGGCAGGTGGCGAGCATCGAGCCCCCGGCACGCAACTGGCGATACTCCGGCAGCGACCGGCCTGCCTGTCGCATGAACCACACCGGCGTGGTCGCCGGCCGGTCCCCGCGGTAGGCGCGGATCAACGAGGAGTCAGAGGTGGTCTGCGTCAGTGGATGGTCAGCATCGAGGAAGGTCACATCGTCGATTCTGACACCCCCGCCTTCCGGTCGGGACCAGCAGAAACGTACTGACACAGCGTGCTGATGATGGTGACACTCCGTGCGTATCTTCACCGCGCGGCGCCCGTAGCATGGACGGCGTGCTGGTGTGTGTAAGTGCAAGTCATCGGACCACGAATTTCGCGGTCCTGGAGCGGCTCGCCGCCGTCGAGCACGACGCCCGCGAGCATCTGTGCGATGCCCGGGTACGCGGCGCCGTCGTGCTGGCCACCTGCAACCGGTTCGAGACCTATCTCGACGTCGCGGCCGACACCCAGCACGACCTTGAGGATTCGGTGCAGGCGGCTCTGGACCGGGTCGCCACCCGCACCGGCGTGCCAGCGAAGCAGCTGACCGGAGCGGCCACCACGATGACCGCCAGCCGGGTCGCGGCGCATCTGTTCGCGGTGGCCTCCGGGCTGGACTCGGTGGTCGTCGGCGAGGAGGAGATCGCCGGTCAGGTGCGCCGGGCTTACACCGAGGCCCACTCCGCCGGAACGGTCAGCGCCGACCTGACTCGGCTTTTCCAGGCAGCCTCCACCACCTCCAGGGGGGTGAAGAACCGCACCCGGATCAACTCCGCGGGGCGCTCCATCGTGCGACTGGCTCTGGATCTGGCCGACTCGCGTATCCCACGCTGGCAGGACGCCGCAGTGCTGATCATCGGCACCGGCGCCTATGCCGGCGCCTCGCTGGCTGCGCTGCGCGACCGAGGCGCGGGCAACGTCCAGGTGGCCTCGCCCTCGGGACGGGAACAGGCTTTTGCCGCCCGCCACCAGGTGGGCGCGGTGTCGGCTGCACAGTTGCCGGCAGCTGTGGAATGGGCCGATCTGATCGTGACCTCCACGAATGTTCTTGCCCTCGAGGCGCCGATGGTGCACGCCGCGCGGATGCAGCGAGCGGGACCGACTGAGCGGGCCGAGCCGCTGTTGATCGTCGATCTGGGTCTGCCGGGCAATGTGGCCAAGGACGTCACCGCTGTCCCTGGTGTGGAGCTGCTGGACCTGGAGACGATCAGCATGCACGCACCGGTGCAGGAATTGAACGCCAGCGCCCAGGCCCGCGACCTGGTGGATGCGGCTGCCCGGGAGTTTCAGATCCGCACCGCTGAGCAAACCGCAACTCCGGCGATCGTGGCCTACCGCAGCCACATCCAGGAGCTCCTGGAGGCCGAACTGCACCGCGCCCGGGCCCGCGGAGAGTACTCCGAGGACGTGGAGCGGGCGTTGCGTCATTTCGCCGGCGTGCTGGTGCACTCCCCCACCACCCGGGCCCGGGGCCTGGCAGCTGAGGGCCGTATCGATGAGGTCACCGGCGCCCTGGCGACGCTGTATGGGCTGGATGTGCCCGGTGACCCCGCCGCCGGCCGGGCCCCGCCGGAGTGGCCCGGTCAGAAAACCTCGCGCACCGGCTGAGCGGAGGTCTCTGCCGGTGGGCGACGGCGAGCGCCGTCAGGGCAGCAGACCAGCCGCCACCGGCCGGAATCCGCGGCGCGGGTTCGCACAGCACCCCGGCCGGCAGACATCGAACCACGGCCCCAGCTCCGTCATCGCCGGACGCTGCGCCACCGGTGTGCCCTCCAACCGTTCCACGAACAGGTCCACCAGGCCCGAGACGAACTCCCGGTGCACCCCCGGGGCACCCACCCGCACCGCATACAAGCCCTGCTGGGCAGCAGTGGTCATCGCCTCGTTGTCCAGGTCCCAGACCACCTCCATATGGTCGGAGAGGAACCCCACCGGAACAATCACCACCCCGTCGACACCAGTAGCGGCCAGCTGTTCGATCGCGTCATTGATGTCCGGTTCCAGCCATGGCTGGCTCGGCGGACCGGAGCGGGACTGGAACACCAGTTGCCAACTCATCTGCACGCCGTCGCCCGCGCTGATGCGATCCAGGATCGCCTCGGCCACGGCCACGTGCTGGGCGACGTACGCCCCGCCGTCGCTGTGCCCACCGGTATCGACCTGCTCACCGGTATCGACCTGCGCCCCGCCGTCGCCGTGCTCACCGGTATCGACCTGCGCACCGACGTGACCGACCTCGCCGGCCGGCGGCCCGGACCGCTGCGCATCGACCGTCGGAATGGAGTGCGTGGCGAATAGCACCTCCACCCGGCGGGCGCCGGCCCGGGCGATCTCGGTCAGCCCGCCCTGGACCGCCTCGATGAACGGGCGCACGAACCCCGGATGATCGAAGTAGGGGCGCACCTTGTCGATCTGCAGCTGCCCGGCCAGTCCCGTATCCGCGAGCGCATCCGCCAGGTCCTCGCGGTACTGGCGGCAGGAGGAGTAGGAGGAGTAGGCGCTGGTGGCCACCGAAAGTACTCGCCGGTGACCGGCTGCAGCGATCTGGTGCAGGGCGTCGTTGAGGAACGGATGCCAGTTGCGGTTGCCCCAGTACAGCGGCAGGTCGATGCCCCGCTGTGCCAGTTCACCTTCGAGTGCGGCCCGCAGCGCCCGGTCGTGGGCGCTGATCGGGCTGACGCCGCCGTAGTGGCGGTAATGGGTGGCCACTTCCTCCAGCCGCTCATCGGGGATCCCCCGGCCGGTGGTGACATTACGCAGGAAGGGCAACACCTCGTCCTGGCCCTCTGGGCCCCCGAAGCCCTGCACCAGGATCGCGTCGTAATCACCGGCCCGGGTGACGTGCGGCGGGCCATCCTGGCACGCCGCAGTGGCGCCCGGCACCTGACCCGAACCGGCCGGTGGGCTGCTCTGGGCCGGCAGGGCACGCCGGCCCGCACCGGGAGGCTGTGCCGCGTTCATCGCAGCACCTCGGTCAGTTCGCCGGGATGGATCCGCCGGCCGGTGTAGAACGGCACTTCCTCGCGCACGTGCCGGCGGGCTTCGGTGTAGCGCAGGTCGCGCATCAGGTCGACCAGCTCCAGCGGGTCATCGGCCTCCAGCGGCAGTAGCCACTCGTAATCCCCCAGGGCGAACGCAGCGACGGTATTAGCCAACACCCCCCGGTGGGCGGCACCGCGACGGCCGTGGTCGGCCAGCATCGTGGAGCGCTCAGCGTCATCGAGTAGGTACCACTCGTAGGAGCGCACGAACGGGTAGAGGCACAGCCACCCCTTGGCCTCCAGCCCGCGCATGAACGCCGGTACGTGCCGGGCGTTGAACTCCGCGGTGCGGTGCACTCCCATCGCATTCCAGGTCGGAACCAGGGCTCCGATAGTCGCAGTCCGCCGCAGCCTCCGGTAGGCCGCTTGTAGGCCCTGAGCACTGGGGCCGTGCAACCAGATCATCAGATCGGCATCGGCGCGCATCCCGGAGACGTCGTACAACCCGCGGGTGGTCACCCCCGTCGTGGCTAGATCGTCGACGGCCTGGCCGACGGCGGATATCGCTTGGGTCTGTAGGTCCGGCGGGGAGGCGTGGTCCCGGCGCAGCACGCAGAACAAGGTGTAGGTGGTCACCTCCTGCGGCGCATCGGGGGAGGTATCGGGGTCCGAGGATGCTGAGGTGGTCACCTCACCACCATAAACCCGCAGAATCATGCGGATTGCGACGGTCTGTCAGGTAGTGCCACGCCAGCGTCCGAGCTGGCACTCGACCTATCCGCAGGTGCGGGGCGCACAATAGGAGGTGTGGGCGCGCGGGCGGTGCCACCCGGTCACCCCGGCAGCCTGCAGGACGGAGAGGTGTGATGACCGACGTCGTACTCGGTGTTCTCGCTCTGGTGATCGGTCTGCTGTTGTGCTTTCGCGGGCACGTGGCGATGCGCGTGCTGTTGGCGATCTGGGGTGCCTTCGTGGGCTTCGGCCTCGGCGCGACAGCGGTCGATGCCCTCACGGACCAGGGATACCTGGATAACGCCGCAGGCTGGGCCGGCGCGATCGTGGCGGCACTGCTCTTCGCGGCCCTGGCCTACCTGTTCTATGCCGTGGCGATCGTGCTGGCGTTCGCTTCGATGGGGTTCGTCCTCGGGGCGACTGTCGCGGCCGCACTCGGCGCTGCCGAGCCATGGCTGATCATCGGCGTGGGCGTATTGGGCGGGTTGCTGCTGGGGGCGCTGGCGATCGCCACTAACCTGCCGCAACTGGTGCTGATCGTGCTCAGCGCCTTCGCCGGGGCGAGCGTCGCCGTCGGCGGCCTGTTGCTGGTGCTGCAGGAACTGGACTACCAGAACCTGACCGAGACCACTCTGCGGATTGCCGACCAGCCGGTCTGGTACCTCGGGCAACTCGCCCTGGCCGTGCTGGGCATCATCATCCAGGTGCGCCACGCCCGGCGACGGCGCACCGGAACGCTGCGACAGTCCTGGGGGGAACCAGCCCGCAGTTGAGCCGGCCGGCTACTGGCCCTCCACACCGGCCTGGCCCTCGGCACCCACCTGCCCCTCAGGCCCGGCCGGTTCGGTGCGCCGCATGGTCGGGTCGGTGGCCTTGCTGAACGCCTGACCCTTACGGGTCACGATCAGGTAGCCACCACGCAGCAGCAACGGGATACCGAACACGGCGATCATCGCGTACGCCATGGCCGTGTACCCCACCGAGATCAGGTCAATGATCCCGACCTGAGCCAACAACAGCGCCAGTACCAGCGTCCCGACGGCGATCAGCCCGCCGGTCCGGCGGCTCATCGGCTGACGCTTGGCGTCCACCAGGTTCTGATCCACCCGGGCGACCATCGCGTAGATCATCCCGGTCGCGGTCTCGATCAGAGTCCAACCCACCACGATGCCGAAGAGCACGATCACGATCAGGGCCTCGGGTCCAAGCATCACCAGCCACGGCACTGAGGCATCGAACACTGCCGGGTCGGGGTAGAAACCCATCAGTGCCACGTAGGTCAGGAACCACGGGATGGTCATGAACACCCCGGCTACTAGACCTGCGATCAGGGTGTGGCGCAGCCGGGTCTGGCGCCGGGCGGTGAAGAGCGCCGCCGGGTAGACCGCCAGGTTGTAGCCGACGTATAGGATCCCCGACCACAGCACGAGCATCCAGGGGACGTCGGGGTGCAGGGAGTGGTCCATCGTCCGGAACGTCTCGGTGATCTGGTCCCAGTTCCTGGCGATCACCAGGCTCGCGAACAAGATGTAGCCCAGGTATAACGCAGCGGTACCCACGCTCTTGGACTTCTCGATCACCCCCTCACCGAAGTAGATCAGCAGCCACACCACCACGATCATGAAGACCACACCGACCCAGTAGTTGAAACCCATGGTCTGCTGGACGATCTCGCCGGTGGCGGCGGCCATGATCGCGATGATGAGGATCGCCAGCATGATGTAGACGATGTCGAACAGCCAGTACAGCGGCCCGATCAGCACCCGCAGCAACCGCCGGTAGTCGAAGACTTGGAATCGCCGGGCTATCTCGAACATCAGGAACGCCATCAGCCCGAACCCGACCAGGATGGCCAGACCGGCGATCCAGCCCAGCGCACCGTAGGTCGCGCCGAACTCCACGATCTCCCGCCCGGTGGCATATCCCCCGCCGATCAGCACTGACTGCAGGATGACCCCGGGAAGGATCAGCCGCCCGTACCGGCCGCTGAACACCTTGGTCAGGGTGGACTCTCGTTGCGTCGCATCCGACATCGTCGTACCTCCTTGTCGACGCGGCCAGAGTAATGCGGCCGGCGGCCTGCCGCCATCATCGTCCCCGGCGGGGCGCCCAACCGGGTACCGGTGCCACCGGGCCTGTCCACCGAGGGCGAACCTGGACGGAACCTGGGTGCCGGCGCTCAGCGGGGCGTGTTAGCGTGCCCGGTCGCCCAATTGAGAGGAAGACGTCGTTTTGTCGAGGAAAATGCTGACCAGCCTGGCCCTGGCCGGAGCCCTGCTCGGGGTCGCCGCGTGCAGCGAGGAACCCTCCGGCGGCGGTGACCAGGAAGGCGCCCCGCCAGCACCCGAAGGCGCCCCAGAAGACGGTGCGCCCGAAGACGGTGGAATGCTGCCCGGTGAGGACGGGCAGATGCCCGAGGCGCCCGAACCCGATGTCTCCGACGTTCCCGACGTCGTCGCTGAGGTCAACGGTGAAGAGATCACCGGTGAGGACTTCATCACCACCTATGAACTGCAGTTCGAGCAGATGGCGATGCAGTCCCAGATGACCGGTGAAGAAGTCGATGAGGAGCAACTGCAGACCCAGACCCTGGAAACCATGGTCGGCAGTGAACTGCTGGTCCAGGACGCCCAGGACCGCGGCCACGAAGCCACCGGGAACGACGTCGATGAGCTGCTGGAGGAAACCGCCGAGGCCAACGGTATGGGCTCGGTCGACGAACTCCTGCTCGCCTACGAGGAGCAGGGCATCACCGAGGAGGACTTGCGCAGTGACGCAGAAACTCAGGTGATGGTGAATCAGCTCGTGAGCGAACTCGATGTTGCCGAGCCCACCGAGGCCGAACTCGAGGAGCTCTATGAGCAGATGAGCGCCCAGCAGCCACCAGCCGAAGGTGACGAGGGTGAGGAACCGCCCTCCTTCGAGGAGATGCGCCCGGACCTGGAGGAGCAGGCGGCTGCTCAGAACGAGAATGAGGCCGTCCTGGCCCACGTCGATGAGCTGCGCGAAGGCGCCGAGGTGGAAACCTTCCTGTGAGCGGGCCACCCCGGCACCGCAACTGACACCGTCACACTGAGCCCATCGGCGGACCGACAACTCGCCGCGCCCGCAGCTAACCCCCGATGCGGGCGCGGCGTCGTCGTAGGGGGATAACCCCACCCCGGGTTGACCGGCCAGCACTCTAGGTCGGGGCCGGCGGCGCGCGTAACGTGAGATCCGTGCGAAAGAACCTCATCACCACGTGGGCGCGGGCCGTCGATCTCACCTTCGACGGACTGATCGGCATTTTCCTGTCGGTGCTCTTCCTCACCCTGTTCGCCACCAGCATCCCCCTGGTGCTGGTGGCCGGGGTGGGGGTATTGATGGCGATCGGCACCGCCGCCCTGACCCGCTTGACCGGGGCCGCCGAACGCCAGCGAGCGATGGCGCTGCACAACGTGGCCATCGCGCCCCCGGCCCGGAAGGTGACCACCCACACCGGCCGGCTTCGGCCCTTCGCCCAGGCCCTGACCGATCTGGGCGATCCGGTCACCTGGCGGGTGGTGCTGCACCACATCGTCAGTATGGTCCTCGGGGCCATCCTGCTCGGCCTGTACGCCTTGGCCATCTCGGCCACCGAGTGGCTAATGGTCGAGGTCACTCGCCAGGCGTTCAGCCCGGCCTGGCCGATCGCGGCCGTGGCGGTGGCCGTCGTGGTGCTGATCGCCTACATCATCGGTGCCGGCAGCCTGGACCGCACCCTGTCCGTTGCCCTGCTGGGCGCACCGCGCAGCGCCGAGCTCGCCGACCGGGTCGATGCCCTGGCCGATGCCCGCCAGGG
>Ga0079225_10000831_pt1 | contig 16893 bp, 12 predicted proteins | sample Poulit2012_FD_76344 | JGI IMG/M metagenome (GOLD analysis project Ga0079225, IMG submission 76344) | Agricultural soil microbial communities from Georgia to study Nitrogen management - Poultry litter 2012 | ecosystem: Environmental > Terrestrial > Soil > Agricultural land | place: USA: Georgia... | reverse complement strand
GCGCAGGGCGATCTGAGCGCCCTGCGCGACACCGCGGAGCGCGTCCTGGTCGAACAGCGGGCGGTGGCCGACCGGTTGGCGCACGCCGACGACCCGAAGCAGTGGTTCGCTCGGGTGTATCAGTACGTGACCGAGGAGCAGTTGGCCCATCTGCACTCCGGCCTCGCGGACAATCCGGAGTGGATCCTGCGATTGATTCCGTGCTTCCACGAGCTGTATCTGTCCAATCTGGTGGCCTTCGAACGCGGCGAGGCGGTCGAAAAGCCGTGGCACCGGGCGTGGGGGCAGGCCGAACGCGCCGCGGCGGCCGGCTCGCCCAAGGGCATCGTCGAGGCGTTGCTGCTCGGTGTCGCCGCGCACATCGAGGCCGACCTGCCCCGCGCGTTGTCGACCACCTACCTCGACCACTTCCGGCACCGCTGCGACTACACCTATTTCCGTGCCGACTACCTGCGGATGTCGGCGATCTTCCGCCTGGCGTCCGAACGGTTGATCAGCACACTGCCGCGCCGGTGCAAACCGGTGTGGGTACCCCTGGCGCAGGCGGTGTTGCCCGCCGAGTTGCGGTATCAGCTGATGTGCGAGTTCTACTACAACATCCCGCGGAAACGGTTGGACGCCTTCGAACGTGGCCGTCGCCTGGCCCAACGGCACACCGAGGCCCGGGCGCCGCTGTCGGCTCAGCCGGCGTAGCCGCGGTCCGGCCGATCGTCGGGGCCGGTCTCGATCGGCATCGTCAACGCGGCGCCGCCGGCGCCGGCGAACCCCGACCAGATCAGCGCCGTCAGGTGGTCGACGAGTTCAGCACGGCTCATCGCCCGATCGGTGGCCCACCAGAACACCGCGGCCGAGACCGCGCCGACCAGTGCGCGCGCCCACGGTCCGGCGGCGGCGCCATCGGCGCCGAGTTGGCGAAAGCCCGCGGTGAGAACCGATTCCAGCCACCGGGCCAGCTCTTCGGAGACCGACGTCGAGCGAATCCGGCTGGTCAGTGCCGCGGAGATGCTCGGCTCCTCATCGACCCACCGGCACAGGCAGTCGACGGCGGCGCGGGTCTGGCCGCGCGGATCGCCCACCGATCGCACGACCACGCCGATCTCGGCGATGATGCGGTGCGCCTGACGCTGGGCGAGGGCCAGCACCAGGCTGTCCTTGTCCGGGAAGGCCGCATAGATGGCCGGTCGGGTCAGACCCGCTTCACGGGCGACGTCGACCAGAGACAAATCCGGGCCGCCCTTGCGCAGGCTGCGTTCGGCGGCGTCGAGCAGTTCGTCGCGTCGCAGGTCCCGCTGGACGTGTGAGCCCGGCGGCCGTCCCCGGCCGCGCCGGGGTGTACCGGGTGCCACACCCGCATCCTGCCATTCGGCGACGACGAGCACCGGGCGCCGTGTCGTCGCCGTCGCGGCGACTGGACTCAGCGCGGCGCCAAATACCCCACCGGTCCGGCCGCGATGCACAGCGACAGCGCCGCGGTGTCGGCGTGCACCTCCACGGCGTCCCCGGCGCCGGGCAGCCGCACGAACACCCGGTTGAGCCCCGGTCGCACCGGCACCTTCACCGCCGGGCCGTCCGACAGCGCCAGCGTCATCGCCCCATCGGCGTTGGCCAGGTAGTTCAGTTCGGCGGTCCACTGCGCCGGCAGCAGCGGGCCGTCGAGCTCGACCCGGGCCGGCAGGTCGGGCTGAACGAAATACCCGCAGCCGTCCACCGGTCCGGGGATGATCGAGCGCACCCAGGTCACCTGCGCGTCGACCAGGGTCCCCGTGCGGTCGAACATCCGCGGTTCGGTGGTGGCCGAGGCGAACTCGGGTCGTTCGCGCAGCAACGCGAACAGGTGGCTGGCCCGGTTGCTCGGCGCCATGATCGGCTGCAGCACCATCGGGTCGACCTCCTGATCGAGCAGCGGGGCCCCGGAGTCGGTGTGCGCGAGCGCCAGACTGCGCACCGCGTTGCGCAGATACGGCTCGGTGGGGTTGTCGCGCCACACCGCGCAGAAGGTCGCGGTGGAGTACAGGCTGCTGGCCACGAACGCCGCCGCCAGCGCGGTGACGGCCAGGGTGCGCCGGCGCCCGGCGTCCAGCCAGCCCGAACCCGCCCGGTTGGGCGCGCAGAACGCGACGGCGGCCAACAGCGCCGCCACCACCACCAAGTCGGGCAGGTAGCGCAACGCCTGGGCCAACTCCAAGGCGGTGAACCGTGACGAGCGCATCAGATAGATCGGGATCTGGCAGGCGACCGCATACCCCGCCGCCGCGGCCCAGACCGGCGCCAGCCGCCGCTTGCGGGCCACCGACACCGCCAGCAGAGCCACCAGCGCCAGCCAGCCCAGCGTCATCACCACCGGACCGGGCACCGCCCACGGTGAGGCCGGCGCCCAGCGTTGCCACCGCCACGGACCACCCACCAGCCCCGGCACGATCCCGTGGGTGATGGAGCGCCACAACAGCTCCCCGGTCATGGCCCAGTCGGTGCTCCACCGCCGCTGGTTGACCACCGCCAGATACAGCACCACCCACGCGGCGGTGAGCGCGCCGGTGCAGTACCACAGCGCGCGGCCGCGGCGCCACACCGCGGCGAACGACTCCCCGCGGACGTGCGCCAGTGTGCCGGTGAGCACGAGTGCCACCACCGGGATCACCGCCGCCTTCTCGAAGAACACCAGCCCGCCCAGGTAGGCGAGGGTGCCGGTGACCGCGTAGCGTCGGGCGCCGGTGCGCACCAACAGGATCGCGTCGCCGCACACCCAGGCCAGTGCGGCCAGCATCGGCAGCGAGTTCAACGCCGCCGCCCACCAGGCGAAACCGGGCACCGCCAGCGGGGTGAACAACGCGAACGTCCACGGCACCAGCAGCACCGGGCGCCACCCCACGATCAGGTGCAGGGTGCGCAGCAGCGACGCCGACGCCACCGCCTGCAACGCCACCAGGCTCAGCGCCGGGCCGAGCCAGTTCAGCGGCGCCGCTTTGAGGATCGCCCCGCCGAGCAGAAACGCCGCCGGCATCAGATGCCCGTCGTGGTCGTCGAAGAGGAACGCCGGGGCCAGCAGCGCCTCGCTGCCCGCCCGGCTGACCAGGATCAAATCGTCCCAGTAGAAATACCCGCCGAAGGCCACCACCGAGCGGACCGCCAACTGCGCGGCCAGCAACGCCACGGCCGCCACCGCGACCCACGGCAGACGCGACGTGCGGGCGATCATGGGTCTCCTTCTTACCCGCCGGTATGGTGGGCCGGTGCACGCACTGGTCACCGGCGCCGCCGGTTTCATCGGGTCCACGCTGGTCGACCGCCTGCTCGACGACGGGCACCCGGTGGTGGGCCTGGACAACTTCGCGACCGGACGCGCCACCAACCTCGAGCACCTCGCCGACAACCCGGACTTCGCCTTCGTCGAGGCCGACATCGTCACCGCCGATTTGGCGGCGATCCTCGCCGCACACCGCCCCGAGGTGGTGTTCCACCTCGCCGCCCAGATCGATGTGCGCCACTCGGTGGCCGATCCGGTGTTCGACGCCGGGGTCAATGTCACCGGCACCGTCCGGCTGGCGGAGGCCGCCCGACGCGCGGGGGTGCGCAAGATCGTGCACACCTCGTCCGGCGGCTCCATCTACGGCACCCCGCCGGCCTACCCGACCGGCGAGGACACCCCCACCGATCCGGCCTCGCCGTACGCGGCGGGCAAGGTCGCCGGCGAGATCTACCTGAACACCTTCCGCCACCTCTACGGCATGGAGTGCTCCCACATCGCCCCGGCCAACGTCTACGGCCCGCGCCAGGACCCGCACGGCGAGGCCGGGGTGGTGGCGATCTTCGCCCAGGCGCTGCTGGCCGGGACACCCACGAAGGTGTTCGGCGACGGCACCAACACCCGCGACTACGTGTTCGTCGACGACGTCGTCGACGCGTTCGTCAAGGCCGCCGGCCCGGCCGGCGGCGGGCAGCGGTTCAACATCGGCACCGGGGTGGAGACCTCCGACCGGGCGCTGCACACCGCGGTCGCCGCCGCGGTCGGCGCCCCCGACGACCCGCAGTTCCACCCGCCGCGCCTCGGTGATCTGCGGCGCTCCTGTCTGGACACCGGTCGGGCGGAGTCGGTGCTCGGCTGGCGTCCGCAGGTGTCGCTGGCCGACGGGTTGGCGCGCACCGTGGCGTTCTTCCGCGCCCAGCATTAGCGCCGCGGTCAGCGGTCGGCGCGGCTCAACGCCACCAGATGCACCGCGATGCCGACCGCGGCGCCGCAGAGCAGACCGGCCACCGTGCGGGTCTGCAGATCCAGCGGCAGAAGCAGGACCCCGGTCGCGGCCACGGTGGCGCTGACCCACCCCAGCGCGTAGGCGCGGTGCAGCGCGGCGGCGACCGCGGCGTTGCCGGTCAGCGTCAACGTCGCGATCCCGATCGCCGCGACGGTCAGCCACGCCAACGCCGCCCCGCCGGCGTGATAGTCGGCGCCGAACGCGGTGACCAGCAGCCACGGCCCCACCGCGGCGGCGGCCGCCACCCCGGCGGCGCCGATCACCGCGACCACCGCCACCGCGGTCGCCAGCGCGCGCAGCCGGCGGGCCCGCTCGTCGACGAAGTGGGCGATCAGGTTGCCCTGCAGCGCGGTGAGCGGCACCAGCAGCGGGGCACGGGTCAACGTCACCGCCAAGATGATCACCCCGCCCTGCGCGCCGAGGTCGCCCGCGGTGGTCTTCAGCAGCACCGGAAACCCCATCACCAGCACCGCACTGGCGCCGGCGGCGGTGATCGAGTGGGCGGCGCCGCGCAGAAACGACGCCGTGGTGCCCGCCGTGGCCTGCCGGGCGGCCGCGCGGCTGCCCGGCGAGACCGCCAGCAGCACCAGCCAGGCGGCCGACCCGGCGACGGTGGCCCACAGGTATCCGGCCAGCCCCCACCCGATCACGAACGCGCCGACGGCGACCAGAACCCGGGTGGCGGCGTCGGTCACCATCAGCGCGCCGTAGGCGCCCCAGCGGTTGCGGCCGGCCAACATCCCCAGCACGGTCGCGTGCAGACAAAACCCCGCCAGTCCCGCCGCGAGCAGCCCGACCGACAGCGCCCGCTGCTCGGCGAAGACCCGCCCGGACCACAGCGGCGCGGTCAGCAGCGTTCCGGCCGCCGCGACGACCGCCAGGCCCGCCGCCACCCGCAGCGGGCGGGTCTGCGCCCCGGAGCCGCGGCGGCCCGCCGGCGCCGCGCGCACCTCCCGGGTGGCCTCCTGCAGCAGCCCGTTGGCGGCGCCGTTGATCAGACCGAACGCCCCCCAGAACACCGCGAACACCGAGAACCCGGCCGGGTCGAGGCCGCCGGCGGCCAACGCCAACACCGCGTAGCCGCAGAACGCGGAGAGCGCGGTCGCCGCACCCACCCGCGCCACGCTGCCCGCCGCGACCGGCCCGGAGCCCGCGGTGTCAGCCACGATCGCGGGTCCGGCAAGACGGCGGTGGGCGGGGGACACGTCTGTAGAAGCTACCCAGCGCGCCCCCGGGCGCGGCCCTCGGCAGGCCCGCCGAGGCCGATCGGGCCCCGGCCGGCTCTGGTAGACTCCAGCCCCTGGAGGGGAGTATTCCTTCGCGGCGGTGTCGTCATCACGTCGCCCACCGTTGGGTGACCGGCACCGCGGGCCGCTTTCGGCGGGAGAGACCTCCGGCAGTGTCACGACGGCCGGAGATTCCCATGCGTGTTCTGACGGGCGAACCCTCAGTCCGTAGCGGGCTGCGGCGCGTCGTGGCAGTCATCGTGCCCACACGCAAGGAGTCATCATGAGTTTCGTCGGCGACGCAGCACGCACCACAGCCCACACGGTCGGGCGGGCGGCCTCGGCCACCCTGGCGGGCGCCGGGGCGGTCAGCGGGGCCGCGCTCACCGGCGCGGTCGGCGCCACCACCGGCGCGGTCGCGGGAATCCGCCGCGGCGCCGGCGCCGGAAGCCACTCCACCCCGGCGGCGGCGCTGACCCTCGGTGCGCTCGGCCTCAGCGGCCTGGTGGAGTGGCCGTTGCTCGCCGCGGTCGGCGGCGGCGCATTGGTGTTGCGCACCTTCGACCGTCCGGCGGGCTCACTGCCCGCCCCGGCCACGGCGTCCCCGGCGCGCCCGAGGGCCGCCGGGCCCCGCAAGACCGGGCCCCGCAAGGTCGCCACGCGGAAATAGCCGGCGACAGCCGGCGCCGCGCCAACGGTGTACCGCCACACCGGTTTCGACGTCACATCCGACTATTCGAGTAAGGCCCGTTAACGTGCAGATCCTGTCCCCCCGGCGTGCCATCACCCTGGGTATGGCCGCGACAGCGGCGGTCATCGACACCACCCGACACACCGCGACGACGACCGCCGAGGCGGTGCAGACCGCGGTGTCGGCCAGCCTGGACGTCGCCGCCGTCCCGCTGCGTGAAGGCGCCCGGATCCTGTCCGGGCAGGCCTCGGCGGCCACCGTGGGTCGGCGCTGCTGGGCCGGTGCGGGCCGGGCCTGGATCGAGGTGCGCGGGCTCGACGGCCCCGACGGCGCCGACCGCGGCGCCGCGGTCGTCGAGGCGCTCACCGGCCACGCCGCGGTCCGCTCGGTGCGGCTCCACCGGCCGTGGTCGCGGGTGGTGGTCGAGACCGACGACGCGCCGGTGCCGCTGAGCGAGCTGTGCCAGGTGGTCGCCGACGCCGAGCGGCGCCCCGCCCCGCAGCCCGGTGACGCCCCGGCCGGGCCGCGCCCCCGCGGCGCCAGCCTGCCCGGTGACGGCCTGGTGTCGGTGGTGCGCGGCGCGCTGGTCGCCGCCAACGCCGCCGGGCTGGCGGTCGCGGTCACCGGCCGGGCGCTGCGCTGGCCGCAGGCGCCGGTCGCCGTGGACGCCGCCGCCGCCCTGGCCAACTACCAGCCGTGGGTGCGACGCCTGCTGGCCGACCGCATCGGCGCGGAGGCGACCGACACCGTGCTCGCGCTGACCGAGACCCTGGCCCACGTGGCCACGCTCTCGCCGGCCACCCTCACCGTCGATCTGATGGTGCAGGCCCTGCGGGCCACCGAGACCCGGTCCGGGGCCCGGGCGTGGGCGCGCAGCGAACCGATGCTGGCCCGCCACGCCGACGACGCCGCCGTCGTGCATGCCGCGTCCCGGCCCATCCCGGCGCCGCCCGGGGCGGTCGAGCGCCACACCGGCCGGGTCGCCTGGGTGCAGGCGTTGAGCACCGGTGTGCTCGCCGCGCTGAGCCGCACCACCACCACCGCGGCCAACGCGGCGGTGGTCAGCGCCCCCAAGGCGATGCGCACCAGCACCGAGGCGTTCGCCGCGACGCTGGGCGCCGGGCTCGCCGACCAGCAGGTGCTCACGGTGCACCCGCAGACGCTGCGCCGCCTCGGCGACATCGACGCCCTGCTCATCGACCCGCGGGTGCTCTGCGAACCCCAGCTGCGGGTCGCGCAGGTGCGCGGCGCCGACGGGCCGCGGCTGTCGGCGGCGTGGACCGCCGCCCAACGGCTCCTCGACGAGCCCGGCCTGGCCCCCGGCTGGCACCCGATCACCGGGGTGGCGGGCGGTCGCGGCGCGATCGAGGCGCTGATCCTGCCCGCCCACCACCGGCTGGCCACCGCGCTGATCACCGAGGCGCGCACCGCCGAGCTGGTGCTGGCCACCGTCGACGTCGACCTGCTCGGCGAGGTGCGCCCCGCCTTCGACGAGCTCGAAGCGCCCGACGCCGACCTCGACGCCGCGCTGGGCGCGGCGTTGACCCGTCTGCAGCAGGCCGGGCACACCGTGGCGGTGCTGTCGACGGGCGCGGCCGCGGCGTTGTCCTCGGCCGACCTGGGCCTGGGGGTGCTGCCGGGCGACGACGCCGCAGCGGGCCGCGGCCCCGGCGCGCCGCCGCCGTGGAGCGCCGACGTGCTGCTGCCGGATCTGGCCGCCGCCTGGCGGGTGCTGCACGCGTTGCCGGCGGCGCAGGAGGCCACCCGCCGCGGCATCACGATCTCGATCGGCGCGTCGTCGCTGGGGGCGCTGTTCATGGTGCCCGGTGTGCGCCGCCCCCGCGGCCGCGGACCCGGACCGGTCACCGCCGGCGCCGCCGCCGGGCTGCTCTCCGGGGCGCTGCTGGCCCGCCGCTGCCTGCGCGCCCGCACGCCGCGGCCCGCCCCGCGCTACGAGTGGCACGCGATGTCGGTGCAGCAGGTGGCCGAGGTGCTCGGCGGCGACGGGCACCGCGATGGCGCGCGGGCCGACGGCGGCGGGGCCGCACCGGCGCCCCCGATGGTCCTGCAGTTCGCGCATGCGGTCCGCGAGGAGCTGGCCGATCCGCTGACCCCGGTGTTGGCGCTGTGCTCGGCGGCCACCGCCGTGCTCGGCTCCCCGATCGACGCGGTGATGGTCGGCACGGTGCTCACCGGCAACGCGATGCTCGCCGCCGGCCAGCGGCTGCAGGCCGAGAAGCGCCTCACCGCACTGCTGGCCCAGCAGACCCCGCCGGCGCGGCTGGTGGGCGGCGCCGACGGCGCCGACGGCCACCGCGAGATCGACGCCGACCGGCTGCAGCCCGGCGACATCATCGAGGTGCACAGCAACGAGGTGGTGCCCGCCGACGCCCGGGTTCTCACCCAGACCGACCTGGAGGTCGACGAGTCGGCACTGACCGGGGAGTCGCTGTCGGTGACCAAGCAGGTCGAGGCCACCCCGGGCGTCGAGCTCGCCGAACGGCGCTGCATGCTCTACGGCGGCACCACGGTGACCACCGGCACCGTGCAGGCGATGGTGACCGCGGTGGGCCCGGAGACCCAGGCGCGGCGCGCCACCGAACTGGCCGGCGGAAAGCTGCCCGAGGTCGGCCTGCAACACCAGCTCAGCCGGCTGATGACCCGCGCCTTCCCGGTCAGCGCCGGCGGCGGCGTGCTGGTCGGCGCGCTCGGGCTGCTGCGCGGCGGCGGGCTGCGCCAGGCGCTGGGCAACACCATCGCGGTGGCGATCGCCGCGGTCCCCGAGGGCATGCCGCTGATGGCGACGCTGGCCCAGCACGCCTCGTCGCGGCGGCTCGCCCGATCCGGGGCCCTGGTGCGGGTGCCGCGCTCGGTGGAGGCGCTCGGCCGGCTCAACGTGGTCTGCTTCGACAAGACCGGCACGCTCAGCGAGAACCGGTTGCGGGTCACCCGGGTGCAGCCGGTCACCGGCCGCCACCCCGACGAGGTGGTCAGCTGGGCCGCGCAGGCCGCGCCGGACCCGCAGAGCGCCGCGCACGCCCACGCCACCGATCAGGCGATCATCGACGCGGCCGCCGACCTCGCGACCGCCCCGACCTGGTCGCCGCCGGATGCGCACCTGCCGTTCCGGTCCGGCCGGGCGTTCTCGGCGTCGCTGGTGGGCCGCCGGCTCACCGTCAAGGGCGCCCCCGAAGTGGTGCTCGCCGCCTGCGGCGACGTCGACGCCGCCGCCCACGACACCGTGCTGGGCATGGCCGGGCAGGGCCTGCGGGTGATCGCGGTGGCGCGCCGCGAGCTCACCGCCGCGCAGGCCCGCAGCGTGCGCGAGGACCCCGACGCGATCGGCGAGGCCAGCGCCACCGGTCTGCGGCTGGCCGGGTTCCTCGGCCTGGCCGACACCCCGCGGCCGCAGTCGCCGCGGTTGCTGGCCGAGTTGGCCGACCGCGGCGTGGCGGTCCGGATGATCACCGGCGACCACCCGGTGACCGCCACCGCCATCGCCGCCGAACTGGGCGTGACCGTCGACCCGCGGCAGGTGATCACCGGCTCGGAATGGGCGGGTCTGACCCGCAAGCAGCAGGAGCAGGCGGTGACCGAACGGGTGATCTTCGCCCGGATGTCGCCGGAGAACAAGGTGCAGATCGTGCAGACCCTGGAACGGGCCGGCAAGGTCTGCGCGATGGTCGGCGACGGCGCCAACGACGCCGCCGCGATCCGGGCGGCCACCGTCGGCATCGGGGTGGTGGCCCGGGGCAGCGACGCCGCGCACACCACCGCCGACGTGGTGTTGACCGACGGGCGGATCGAGGCCCTCGTCGACGCCGTCGACGAGGGCCGCCGGCTGTGGCGCGGGGTGCAGGCCGCCGTCGGCGGGCTGCTCGGCGGCAACGCCGGGGAGGTGCTGTTCTCGATCATCGGCACCGCGGTGACCGGCAACTCCCCGCTGAACACCCGTCAGCTGCTGCTGATGAACACCCTCACCGACGCCCTGCCGGCGACCGCGGTCGCCGTCAGCACCCCCAGCGGGCCGGTGCAACGGGTCGCGTTCGGCGTCGACGAACGCCGGCTGTGGCGCACCGTGGCGTTCCGCGGCGGGGTCACCGCCGCCGCCGGCACCGCCGCCTGGGTGATGGCGTCGCTGACCGGCCGGCCGCAGCGCGCGTCGACGGTGGCGCTGATCGCGCTGGTCAGCGTCGAGCTGGGCCAGACCGTGGTGGACTCGCGGGCCCCGCTGGTGGTGGCGACCGCGGCGGGGTCGCTGGCGGCGTTCACGCTGCTGGTCAGCACTCCGGGGCTCAGCCAGCTGCTCGGCTGCACCCCGGTCGGTCCGCTCGGGTGGGCCCAGGCGCTGGGCTCGGCGGCCGCGGCCACCGCGGTCGTCGCCGTCGCCGCGCGCCCGGGGGCCGGGCGCGCGGCGCCCGACCCCGACCCGCCGGCCTCGGCGCCGGCGACCCCGCCGCGGCGGCGCACCCGGTCGCGCCGGGCACCGGCCGCGCCCCGCCCGCTCACCCCGGCGCCGGCGCTGCACCTGGTGCGGTAGCCGGCGTGTGACGGTCGGGCGAACGGTGACCGAACCGCGCGGCGCTGACTCGCCGATGCCCGGGCTCACCTGCCACACTGAACCGCGACGCGGTGCGGTCCGCGCACCGCCGGCACCGCCGCTTCCCGTGGTGTTCGCCCGATGACCGGAGGCCCGGCCGTTGCACGTCTCGCTGCTGGAGTGGTGCGTCACCGTGGCGGTGACGCTCACCGTGCTGCTGGTCGACATCGTGATCCTCGGCCGCCGGCCCCGGGTGCCGCAGCCGCGCAACTGTGCGCTGGCGCTGGCGGCCTACATCGGGTTGGCGGTGCTGTTCGGGATCGGGGTCTGGGCGCACCACGGCGCGCGGTACGGCATGCAGTTCTTCGCCGGCTGGCTCACCGAGTACAGCCTGTCGGTGGACAACCTGTTCGTCTTCCTGCTGATCATGACCAGCTTCAAGGTGCCCAGGCGCTACCAGCAGGAGGCGCTGCTGGTCGGGATCACCCTGGCGCTGTGCCTGCGCGGGATCTTCATCGGCCTCGGCGCGCTCGCCATCCAGCAGCTGAGCTGGGTGTTCTACCTGTTCGGGGTGTTTTTGCTCTACACCGGGCTCCGGATGGCGCGCGGGGGCGCCCACGTCGGGGGCCCCGCCGACGCCGATGACCTCGACGGCAGCGCGGACGGCGCCGACGGCGCCGACGGTGCGGCCAACGCGGTGGTGCGGTTCGCGCGCACCCACCTGAGGGCGACCGACCGGTGGGCCGGGTTGAAGCTGGTCGTCACCGAGGGCGGCAGACGGGTGATCACCCCGATGTTCCTGGTGGTCGTCGCGCTGGGCACCACCGACGTGATCTTCGCGATGGATTCGATCCCGGCGGTCTACGGGCTGACCCGGGAGCCGTATCTGGTGTTCACCGCCAACGTGTTCGCGCTGATGGGGCTGCGCCAGCTGTTCTTTTTGCTCGGCCACCTGCTGGGGCGGCTGGTCTACCTGTCCCGGGGCCTGGCGTTCATCCTGGCGTTCATCGCGGTGAAGATGCTGCTGCACGCGCTGCGCAGCAACGACCTGCCGTTCGTGCACGGCGGGCGGCCCATCCCGGTGCCCGAGATCCCCACCTGGGTGAGCCTGGTCGTCATCGTCGTCACCATCGTGGTCACCACCGTGGCCAGCATCGTGCGCACCCGGGTGCTCGCCCGCACCTGAGCGCACCTGAGGCCGCCGGGCGGCGCCGGGTCCGGCTCAGTGCCCGGCGGCCCGGAACCGCTCGAACGAGCGCTGCACCTCGGCCTCGGCGGCGGCGCGGTCCACCCAGTCGGCGGCGTCGACGAACTTGCCCGGCTCCAGATCCTTGTAGTGCAGGAAGAAGTGTTTGATCGCGTCCAGTTCGTGGGCCGGCACGTCGGTGATGTCGCCGATGTGGTCCCAGCGGTGATCGCCGGCCGGCACGCACAGCACCTTGTCGTCGCCGCCGGCCTCGTCGGTCATCCGGAACATCCCGACCGGACGCACCTCGATCACCACCCCGGGAAACACCGACTGCGGCAACAACACCAGCACGTCGAGCGGGTCGCCGTCCTCGCCGAGGCTGTCCTCGATGAACCCGTAGTCGGCCGGGTAGGCCATCGGCGTGTACAGGTAACGGTCCAACCGGACCCGACCGGTCTCGTGGTCCACCTCGTACTTGTTGCGCTGGCCCTTCGGGATCTCGATCGTTACGTCGAATTGCACGGTGCGGGCTCCTTGCCTGCGGTAAGTCTTGGGTTGATCGGGCCGAGTCTAAGACCCGCCCGGGGCGGGTCGGCCACCGCACCCGCGGAGGCGACCGGCCGATCCGGCAGAATTGCCCAGGGTGCCGCCGCCGGCACCCGAGGGCAGCACCGATGCGAACGCGATAAGGACCAGGAGGACCATGCGTCCCAGGCAGTGGCGTCGATCGACCCACGTGACCATCGGTGTGGCCGTGCTGCTGCTGGTGGTGGCCGTGCTGACGGTGGCGGTGGTGGTCACCGGCGCCCGGCACCCGAGCCGGCAGGCCGCGCCCCCGCCGCCGGTGGTGGCCGTCGCCCCCGGCGTCGTGCCGGTCTCCGACACCGCGCCGATCCCCACCCGCGCCGGGGTGGCCGCGGCGTTGGCCGCCGCCCTCGCCGAGCCGGACCTCGGCTTTCTGGGGGGACGGGTCACCGACGCGGCCAGCGCCACCGCACTGTGGGCCCAGCACGACGACATGCCGATGCTGCCGGCGTCGACCAACAAGGTGCTCACCACCGCCGCGGCGCTGCTCACCCTCGACCGCGACGCCACCCTGACCACCCGGGTGGTGGCCGACGACACCCGGCCCGGCGCGCTGGTGCTCGTCGGCGGCGGCGACCCGGTGCTGTCGGCGGCCGCCCCCGACGAGGACACCTGGTACGCCGGGGCGGCGCGGATCAGTGACCTGGCCGCCCAGGTGCGCGCCAGCGGCGTCCCGGCGAGCTCCCTGCAGGTGGACCTCTCGGCGTTCTCCGGTGCGACGATGGCGCCGGGCTGGGACCCGGGCGACATCGACGGCGGCGACATCGCCCCGATCGAGGCGGTGATGCTCGACGCCGGCCGCCTGCAGCCGACCACGGTGGAGTCCAAACGCTCCACCACCCCCGGCCTGGACGCCGGCCGCGCCCTGGCCGCGGCGCTGGGCCTGGACCCCGCGGCGGTGACGCTGACGCGCACCCCGGTGCCGGGCCGGGAGGTGGCGGCGGTGCGCTCGGCGCCGCTGGTGCTGCGGCTGCGCCAGATGATGTACGCCTCGGACAACGTGATGGCCGAGAGCATCGGCCGGGAGATCGCCGCGGCGAGCGGGCGGCCGCGCTCGTTCGCCGGGGCGGTCGAGGCGGTGCTGCGCCGGCTGGCCGCCGCCGGCATCGACACCACCGACGCCACCCTGGTCGACTCCAGCGGGCTGTCGCTCGATGACCGGTTGACCGCGACCACCCTCGACGAGGTGGTGCAGGCCGCCGCCGGCCCCGACCACCTCACGCTGCGACCGCTGCTGGATCTGCTGCCGATCGCCGGGGGCAGCGGCACCCTCTCCGAGCGGTTTCTCGACCCGGACCGCGACGGCGACGCGGCCGGCTGGCTGCGGGCCAAAACCGGCTCGCTGACCGCGACCAACGCGCTGGCCGGGGTCGTCACCGACCGCAGCGGACGGGTGCTGACGTTCACCTTGATCTCCAACGACGCCGGCCCGACCGGGCGCACCGCGATCGACACCGTCGCCGCCACGTTGCGCTCGTGTGGTTGCCGAACGTGAGCGCCCCGGCCGAGCTCAGCGTCGGACGCGCCGTCGACTGGCGCTTCGCGGTCACCGTCGGGACCCGGCTCGCCCGCCCCGGCCCGCCGTGCACCGGCTACACCCGCCGGCAGGTCATCGCCGAGCTCGACACCGCCGCACAGACCGCCGCCCCGCTGGTCACCGAGGTGACCGGACTGACCCCGGTCACCGCCACCCCCGACACCGAGGTGGTCGACCGGCCCGGCTGGATCGCCTCGGCGGCCGACTCGATGCGGGTGATGACCGGCGGGGCCGACACCGCCCGCGGGTATGTCTCCGGCCATCTGGCCGGGGCGCAGACCGGGGCGGTGCTGGCGTTCGTGGCCTCCGGCATCCTCGGCCAGTACGATCCGCTGGCCGCCGACGGCGCGGGCCGGCTGCTGCTGGTCTACCCCAACGTGATCGCGGTGGAACGCCAGCTGCGCGTCGACCCCCACGATTTCCGGCTCTGGGTCTGCCTGCATGAGGTCACCCACCGGGTGCAGTTCACCGCCCATCCGTGGCTGGTCGACCACATGGCGGCCGCGCTGGCGGTGCTCACCACCGACGGCGGCGACCAGTTGACCGCGGTGCTCGGCCGCCTCGCCGAGTTCACCCGGGCCCGGCGGGCCGGGACCGACCCGAACACCGCCGGCGTCCTGGGGCTGGTGCGGGCGCTGCAATCGGAGCCGCAGCGCCGCGCCCTCGATGAGCTGCTGGTGCTGGGCACCCTGCTGGAGGGCCACGCCGACCACGTGATGGACGCGGTCGGGCCGCGGGCGGTGGGGTCGGTGGCCACCATCCGCCGGCGCTTCGACCAGCGCCGCCACCGCCGCCAGCCGCCGCTGGCGCGGCTGGTGCGCGCGCTGCTGGGCATCGACGCCAAACTCACCCAGTACACCCGCGGCAAGGCGTTCGTCGACGCGGTGGTCGAGCGGGTGGGCATGGCGCGGTTCAACACCGTCTGGACCTCGCCGCAGACGCTGCCGCGGCCCGACGAGATCGACACCCCGGCGCGATGGATCGATCGGGTGCTCTAGCGGCGCCGCTGGCGACGCTGCGGACGACGGTGCGCCGGTTCGCCGCCGCCTGGCTGGCGCCGGCCGAGCACTGGTGCGTGGCGCTCTCCGGCGGACCGGACTCGCTGGCGTTGACCGCGGTGGCCGCCCGGCTGCGCCCCACCACCGCGCTCATCGTCGACCACCGGCTGCAGCCCGGCTCGGCGCAGGTCGCGGCCACCGCCCGGGCGCAGGCCCTGGCGCTGGGCTGCGTCGACGCCCGGGTGCTCACGGTCACCGTCGGCACCGGCGGCGGCCCCGAGGCGGCCGCCCGCCGCGCCCGCTACACCGCGCTGCAGACCGCCCGCGACGGCGCGCCGGTGCTGCTGGGCCACACCCTCGACGACCAGGCCGAGACGGTGCTTTTGGGGCTGGGCCGCGGCTCGGGGCCCCGCTCGCTGGCCGGGATGCGCCCGTGCGACCCGCCGTGGCACCGGCCGCTGCTGGCGGTGCGCCGCGCGCTCACCCACGCCGCCTGCGCCGAGCTGGGGGTGGCCCCCTGGAGCGATCCGCACAACACCGACCGGCGGTTCACCCGCGCCCGGCTGCGCGCCGAGGTGCTGCCGCTGCTCGAGGAGGTGCTCGGCGGCGGGGTGGCCGAGGCCCTGGCGCGCACCGCGACCGCGCTGCGCGAGGACACCGCGGTGCTCGACGCGCTCGCCGAGGCGGCCCGCCCGGCCGCCGACGTCGACGGCGGGGCGCTGGCGGTGGCGGCGCTGGCCGCGCTGGCCGGCCCGGTGCGCCGACGGGTGATCCGGCGGTGGCTGCTCGACGGCGGCGCCGGCGGGCCCAGCGACCACCAGATCCGCCGCATCGACGCGCTGGTCACCGACTGGCGCGGACAGGGCGGGGTGGCGATCGGGTCGGCGTTGACCCGCCGGCGGCTGGTCGCCGCGCGCCGCGACGCGCTGCTGGTGCTGCGCAGCGAACCGGTTGGTCGTTGACTGTGGGGCATGGCACGCTGTGGTCGTGCCAGTGCAGCCGTACAACGGGGACATCAAATCGGTGCTGCTGTCCCAGGAGCGGATCCAAGCCCGGGTCGCCGAGCTCGGCGCCCAGATCGGCGCCGATTACGCCCACCTCGCCGCCGACCCCGACGCCGACCCCGGCGCGGCCCCGGGCGCCGGGAGCCGGGATCTGCTGCTGGTCACCGTGCTCAAAGGGGCGGTGCTGTTCGTCACCGACCTGGCCCGGGCGATCCCGCTGCCGACCCAGTTCGAGTTCATGGCGGTGAGCTCCTACGGGTCGTCGACGTCGTCGTCGGGGGTGGTGCGCATCCTCAAAGACCTCGACCGCGACATCAGCGACCGCGACGTGCTGATCGTCGAGGACGTCGTCGACTCCGGGCTGACCCTGTCGTGGCTGCTGCGCAACCTCGCCACCCGCGGGCCGCGCTCGCTGCGGGTCTGCACGCTGCTGCGCAAACTCGACGCGATGCGCACCGGCGTGGACATCTCCTACGTGGGTTTCGACATCCCCACCGGCTTCGTCGTCGGCTACGGGCTGGACTACCTGGAGCGCTACCGCGACCTGCCCTACATCGGGACCCTGGACCCGCGGATCTACCGGTAGCCGCCGGTTCGCCGTGCCCGGCGGGTTTGTGCCGCCACGGCGGTTTGTGCCGCCACGGCGCCGCAGGGGGCCCCCTCACCGCCGTGGCGGCACAAACCGCCCGGCGTGATCGTCCTCGGCGTCGGCTACTTCAGCTCCCACACCGCTTCCACCGAGAAACTCACCGTCTGCTCCCCGGGCTCGACCGGCACGTCGGACAGGGCGCGCTGCGCCGGGCGCGGGCTCGGCCGCTCGGTCTGCGGACCGCCCGGGCGCTCCGACACCGAGATCACCGTGCCCAGCGTCAG
>Ga0079225_10000830_pt1 | contig 16899 bp, 13 predicted proteins | sample Poulit2012_FD_76344 | JGI IMG/M metagenome (GOLD analysis project Ga0079225, IMG submission 76344) | Agricultural soil microbial communities from Georgia to study Nitrogen management - Poultry litter 2012 | ecosystem: Environmental > Terrestrial > Soil > Agricultural land | place: USA: Georgia... | reverse complement strand
TTCGACATGCGTTCTTGGTATGGAACTACGGAAGAGTTGTTCTTTGCAAATTGGGATATTAAAGGGAATTATTGGGAAAAGCCAACACCTTCCGCTTTTACTAAGTATAATCCCTCTAATTTTGTGGATAGATGGAATACTCCTATTTTAATTTACCAAGGTGAACAAGATTTTAGAGTTCCTATAGGTCAAGGTTTACAGGCATTTCAAGCTGCTCAATTGAAAAATATTAAAAGCAAATTAGTCTTCTTTCCTAATGAAAACCATTGGGTATTAAAGCCACATAATGGTTTAGTTTGGCAAAAAGAATTCTTTAGTTGGTTAAAGGAAACTTTATAATTTTTTCTTAAATTTTAAAAAGTAAAGTTGCGTTTTCTATACTTTTCTAATAAGTGCCGTAACTTTACTTTTTCTCATTATATAAAAGTATTAATTTATAATATGCTACAGAAAACTATACTCTCTTCTTTTTTATCTTTTTGTTTGATGGCTATGACTTTTTCAATAAGTCATGCTCAAAAGTTCAAAAATGATTATAATAAATTAAACGCTTATGTAATTGCTGGAACTACTTTCCCTTATACTGATGTACAAGCTTCAGAAATAGGTTATTCGATAGGCCTAGGTATAGAGTATAAGCCTATTTCATTCTTAAGTGCTAATGTTGATGTGCAGTATGGTTTATTACAAGAAGGTCATGTTAAAACATCACCTATAGAAGGTGCGAAGTATAAGAACAATTTTATAAATTCTAGTATTTTATTAAACCTATATCCCTTATTCTTAATACCCAATCAAAAAGCATGGGCAAACGATTATTTTAATTTTTCTATTGGTGGTGGTTTAGGATTTATAAAAAATGATGTAGAAGCGCAAGATTTACCTATAGATGATATAGGATCGGTGGGCAATTACAATAAAACTGATTTATTGTTCCCAGTGAATTTTTCTTATCACTTTCCAATCTGGAAAAATAATTTAAAAGATCAAAGCATTTCTTTAGGAATAAATTATCGTTATTTTTTTAGTAATTCAGATTATTTAGATGGTTATAAACCTACTTTAACTGCTAATGAGCATAATGATGTTTTTGCTCAACTTTCTTTAAAAGTTATTTATTCCTTTTAATTAAAAAAAGAGTTTGACATCAAACTCTTTTTAAATTTTCTATAAAAACTCGAACTCTGCAAAAACAGGACAATGGTCAGAATGCATTATATCCGGATAAATTTGTGCATGTTTTAAATGCTTTTCCATATTATCACTCACACTGATGTAATCTATTCTCCATCCTTTGTTATTTGCTCGAGCATTTGCTCTATAGCTCCACCATGAATAATGATGGGGTTCAGGTTGAAAATAACGGAATGTATCTAAAAACCTCCCTTCTTTAAACCATTTATCCATCCAAGCTCTTTCTTCAGGCAAAAAACCACTACTATTTTTATTACTCACTGGATTATGGATATCAATTGCCTTGTGGCAAATATTATAATCTCCTACAACTATAAGGTTTTCTTTTTCATTTTTTAGATTTTGAACATGTTCATAAAATTCATCTAACCACTGATATTTATAATCTTGTCTATGATCACCGCTGGAACCACTTGGGAAATAAGCATTAATTAAAGTAAACTTATCAAATTCTAGTTGTATTACTCTTCCTTCTTCATCGCTTTGCTCGTGACCCGTTCCATATTTTACCTCTTGAGCTGGAAATTTACTTAGAACTGCAACACCACTATAGCCTTTTTTTTGTGCTGCGAACCAATATACATGAAATCCTAGATTTTTAAATTTTTCTATATCAACTTGATCTTCCATCGCCTTCACTTCTTGGAGACAAATAATATCTGCAGGATCTTCTTCTAGCCATTCTAAAAATCCCTTTCGCTTTGCAGCTCTAATACCATTTACATTATAAGTTATAATACGCATAATTATTTTTTTAAATAAAAAGAGAGAATTATTTAATCATATAATTTCTCTCTTTAATTTTTATTTACTATTCTTATAAAGGAATATTTCCATGTTTTCTTTTAGGCAAGGCTACCACTTTATTTTCTAACATAGCAAAAGCCTTAATTAATTTTTCTCTAGTTTGTTCAGGCAAAATTACTTCATCAATAAAACCTCTCGCAGCTGCACCATATGGATTTGCAAATTTTTCCATGTATTCTAATTCTTTCTCTTTCCATTTTTCTTCAGGATTTTCTGCAGCTTTAATTTCATTTCTAAAAATAATTTCTGCCGCTCCTTTTGCACCCATTACTGCAATTTCAGCAGTTGGCCAAGCATAATTCATATCTGCTCCAATATGTTTAGAATTCATTACATCATATGCACCTCCATAAGCTTTTCTTGTAATAACAGTAATTTTTGGAACGGTAGCTTCGCTAAAAGCATAAAGCAATTTAGCACCATTGGTAATAATACCATTCCATTCCTGGTCTGTACCAGGTAAAAACCCTGGAACATCTACAAGAACCAATAAGGGTATATTAAATGCATCGCAAAAACGTACAAAACGTGCACCTTTTTTAGAACTATCAATATCTAAAACACCAGCCATACTTGCTGGTTGATTAGCAACAACACCAATACTACGACCTGCAATACGAGCAAATCCAACCACTATATTTTCAGCATACTCTTTATGAACTTCTAAAAAACTGTCGGAATCCACTACATGCTCTATTACTTCCTTAATATCATAAGGCTGATTAGGGTTTTCTGGAACTATATTATTTAATTCCTTTTTAACTTCTGACTCTTTTATTTCATAGGGATATACAGGTGCATCTTCCATACTATTTTGTGGCATATAGGATAATAATTTTTTCATATGCTCGATAGCCTCAATTTCATTGGCACATGCAAAATGTGTAACACCAGATTTAGATGCATGGGTCATTGCACCACCTAGTTCTTCAGAAGTTACTTCTTCATGAGTAACAGTTTTAACCACATTCGGCCCTGTTACAAACATATAAGAAGTATTTTCTACCATAATAATAAAATCTGTCATTGCTGGAGAATATACAGCACCACCAGCACAAGGTCCCATAATAGCAGAAAGCTGTGGGATCACACCAGAGGATTTTACATTTCTATGGAATATGTCTGCATAACCTCCTAAAGAAACAACTCCTTCTTGAATTCGAGCTCCACCACTATCATTTAAACCTATGAGAGGGGCACCATTTTCTAATGCTAAATCCATGATTTTACATATTTTCTCTGCATGTGTCTCTGATAGTGAGCCTCCAAAAACAGTAAAATCTTGTGCAAAAACATAGACTAAACGACCATTTACATATCCATAGCCAGTTATAACACCATCCCCTAAATATTTTTGCTTTTCCATTCCGAAATCTGTACTTCTATGTGTTACAAACAATCCAATTTCTTCAAAACTTCCTGCATCTAAGAATAAGTCAATACGCTCACGAGCTGTTAATTTTCCCTTACTATGTTGACTTTCTATTCTTTTCTCTCCTCCACCTAATTTACTCTCACTTATTTTTTCTTGTAATAATGCTAATTTATCCATATTTAAATTTAAGGGGTATTAATTGATAATTTGTCTCCAAAATTAAATTTTTTTTTGCATTTAAAAAATTTCAATGTCCAACTTACTAATGATTGCATTTAAATTATACACCAAAAAGTATAATTTTATTAAAATCAAATTTAATCTGTAATTTTGCAAGCCAAGTTTTTATTGCAAACCTAAGATATGAAAATTAAAATTGCTATTGATGGATACTCCTCCTGTGGAAAAAGTACATTAGCTAAAGATTTAGCTAAAGCTTTAAAATACACTTATATTGATACTGGTGCGATGTATCGTGCAATTACTTTGTATTTTTTGAGAAATACTATTGATATAGAAAATGAGGATGCCATAGAAAATGCTATAAAAAATATTCATATTCGTTATGGAGATGATGAGGAAGGCAGAAATCAAATATTCTTAAATGAGGAAAACGTTAGTGAAGAAATTCGTTCCATGCATGTGGCAAATAAAGTGAGTGAAGTAGCTAGCAAAAAGGCAGTAAGACGCTTTGCAGTAGCGCAACAAAGAGCATTAGGAAAAAACAAAGGAGTAATAATGGATGGTCGTGATATTGGAAATATTGTTTTTCCAGATGCTGAATTAAAAATATTTATGACGGCAAATGAAAAAACCAGAATCCAAAGAAGATATGCTGAATTAAGAATTAAAAATCCAGAAATTACTTTAGAAGAAGTAAAAGAGAATATCCAACAAAGGGATTATATCGATACACATAGAGAAGAAAGTCCTTTAAGACAATCTGAAGATGCAAAAGTTTTGGATAATAGTAATTTGAATAGAGAAGAACAGCTACAATTAGTTTTAGAGTGGGTAGATAGAATAATTGAAGAAATAAAAAACGAGGATTAGTTTTCCTCGTTTTTTTTATTTCTTTTATCTAAATGAATCCTCCCATAAAAATGAAAAAGGCAAAAAAGAAATACCTATATCAATAGTCCCCTTCTGTTTTAAAGTAGCATAACTAACATTTGAATTACCCCCAGAGATGCGTCTTCCTTGAAAAATTGAACCATCTTTTCCTTCCTCTCTAGACTGTATTACAGTTTTTGAACCAGGAGAAAAGTGCATGAATACATTCCACTGAATGCCTGCAAAAAATCCTGCTGTAATGGAAATATAAGGCTTTAAATCAAAATTCATAGCAATATGATCTCCGTAAGCTAAGAAGTAATAACTGGGTTGAATTCCTACTCCTGCAGTGAAAGAGCTTTTGTCATTTTTGTTTAAGGAGCTCATGCCTCCAGTACTAATATTTAATCCTAAAGGCACAGAAATACTGTATCCCATCATAGGGTTTTCAAAACGATTATTATTTTCAGGATCTATCCAGCTTTTAGGAAAATATTCATAAATATTACCTTTAGCACCATATCTAAATGTTAAACTTGAATTGTAGCCTATCTTTGTTAACCATAAATCTGTAGTTGCACCCATTCTCCAACTAAAAGCCATAAATGAACCATCCTCACCTTCCTCTCCAATTTTCTCTAATTTATCGTTTAAAATTGCATAAGTATAATTATAATCAAATCCTGTAAAACCTAAACCAAAGCTCATATCATAACTTTTATAAGATTTTCCTCTAACCGAATTCCCAGCCTCTTTAGCTCTATTATAAGTGGAAATCATTCTTCCAATAGATTGAGCTTCGGCAGTAAAACCTATAAGAAACATTGCAAAGAAAAAGACAATTAGCCCTGACAAATAACCTTTTTTATTCATATTTTAACTTTTATTGAACAAATAAAATTTAAATGTTTAAGATTTCAAAGTTATATCCAAAGTAATTGTCAAATTATTTCATCAAAGTATTCTACTCACTTTTAGTAAGTTTTTATTTTTTAATTTTTTATAAATAATCGGCTAAATAAATATATCTAACATTTTACTCTAAAAAAGGTATTTATTATTTCAAGACATGTGATTTTTTGACTTAAATACCTCATGAATTTATAAATAACAGATAGAGAATAGAAATTACAATATTATACCAGTTTTGTTTTTATTTAAAACCTTTATACATCATTTGTATTCCAATAATTGTAATAATTAAAATAAAAACCCTCTTAAGCCAATATGTATCTACATAAGTTAAAACTTTGGCACCAATTCTAGAACCTGCTAAGACTCCAATCATTACTGGAGCTGCAATTTCGGGGACTATATATCCTTTCTGCAAATATACCACTGCACTAGCTGCAGCGGTAACACCTATCATAAAATTAGAAGTTGTAGTACTTACTTTAAAAGGCATTTTCATGATATTATCCATAGCTAAAACTTTCAAAGCTCCAGAGCCAATTCCCAATAAACCTGATAATACCCCTGCCAAAGACATCATTGAAAATCCACCCCATACATTTGTTACTTTGTATGGCACAACTTTTCCTTTATCCTCATAGGAAGCATTAAGTCGTAAACGCTTTGCCCATCTGCTCTCTGGAACAGAATGTGTTTTCCTTTTTTTCCTAGCTCCATTTATCGCTGAAAAAATCAATACGGATCCAAAAATAATATTAATAGCATTTTTACTTGCAATATATACTGCTATGACTGCACCTATAACAGCTCCGATGGTAGTAGCAATTTCCAAAAATAAACCTATTCGTAAATTAGTGATTCCCTTCTTTAAAAAAGCAGTTGCAGCACCAGAAGAAGTTGCTATAACGGAGATTAAAGATGCGCCAATGGCATAATTTAAATCTATCCCTAAAACGATACTTAACAATGGTACTACGATTATTCCTCCACCTAATCCTGTGAGTGCACCCACAAATCCAGCTAAAAAACAGCCACTTATTATAGAAAGAATAAAGTATATATCAGACATATATTCCAAAGGTAAGAGTATTGCAAATATTTTCAGAATTTTTTTAAACATATTCGATTTTTACAACAAAACTTACTTAGCACATAAATAATACCACTGAATTTTTCCAGCATTTTTTGTATCTTTGTGCAAGTTATATTTAAAATATTTTAAAATCATACAAAATGTCTTATCGTATAGAAAAGGATACTTTAGGAGAAGTACATGTACCTTCTGAAGCTTATTATGGAGCACAGACACAGCGTTCCATTCAGAACTTCAAAATTGCTCAGGATATCAATAAAATGCCAAGAGAAATTATAGAAGCTTTTGCATATCTAAAAAAAGCAGCAGCTTTGACAAATAATGAATTAGGTGTTTTAAATGATGAAAAAAAGGATTTAATTATTAAAGCATGTGATGCTGTATTAAATGGAGAATTAGATGATCAATTTCCTTTAGTAGTTTGGCAAACAGGTTCTGGTACACAGTCCAATATGAACATGAATGAAGTTGTAGCTAATAAAGCACATGTTTTAAGTGGTGGAAAATTAAGTGATAAGGAGAAAAAAGTGCATCCTAATGATGATGTTAATAAATCACAATCTTCTAATGATACTTTTCCCACTGCTATGCATATTGCAGCATATAAAATCTTGGTAAACAAGACCATACCTGCTTTAGAAAAGCTAAGGGACACTTTTGAGCAAAAATCAAAAGATTATATGGAGGTAGTAAAGATAGGAAGAACACATTTAATGGATGCCACTCCATTAACCTTGGGGCAAGCATTGAGTGGTTTTACGGCACAATTAAACTTTGGTATTAAAGCAATCAAAAACACTTTAGCTCATTTAAGTCAATTAGCTTTAGGTGGAACAGCTGTAGGTACTGGAATTAATACTCCAAAAGGATATGCTCCTTTAGTTGCTAAAAAGATTAGCGAATTAACAGGTTTACCTTTTATCACAGCAGAAAATAAATTTGAAGCATTAGCGGCACATGATGCAATAGTAGAATCCCATGGAGCTTTAAAAACGGTGGCTACTTCTTTAATGAAGATAGCAAATGATATCCGTTTATTAGCATCGGGTCCTCGTGCAGGTTTAGCGGAAATAGCGATTCCAGAGAATGAACCTGGTTCTTCAATTATGCCAGGGAAAGTAAATCCTACACAATCTGAAGCATTAACTATGATTGCAGCGCAAGTATTAGGAAATGATGTTGCTATCAATGTTGGTGGTGCAAATGGTCATTTAGAGCTGAATGTATTTAAACCAATGATGATTTATAATTTCTTACACAGTGCTCGCTTAATTGCTGATGGTTGTATTTCTTTCAATGATAATTGTGCAGTAGGAATTGAACCAATTCAAGAAAATATCGATGCACACTTAAATAACTCATTGATGCTTGTAACTGCTTTGAATACAAAGATTGGATATTATAAAGCTGCAGAGATAGCCCAAACAGCACATAAGGAAGGAAAAACATTAAAAGAAGTAGCCGTTGCATTGGGATATTTAACGGAAGAAGAGTTTGACCAGTGGGTAAACCCTAGAGATATGGTAGGTTTTGATTAAAAAATTAGGCAAAGTCATTAAAAATTGACAACTTTGCACCGAAAATTAAAAATAAGTCTCTATTTTTGGTTTTCACAAAGTAAATTATTTATATTTGAAAGATACTTTTTAAAAAGATTATTTTAATTCTAATAAAAAGTATATTTTTGCACCTATTAAATAAAATTGCAACATTATGTCAGAAATTGCTAATCGCGTAAAAAAAATTATCGTTGACAAATTAGGAGTTGACGAGTCTGAAGTAACAAACGAAGCTAACTTTACAAATGATTTAGGAGCTGATTCTTTAGACACAGTAGAATTAATGATGGAATTTGAAAAAGAATTCAATATCTCTATCCCAGATGATCAAGCTGAAAACATTGCTAGCGTTGGTCAAGTAATCTCTTATTTAGAAGAGCATGTAAAATAATTTATTAGATAACTCAAATAAATTTGTTAAATGAATATTCCGTTAAAACGTGTTGTGATAACGGGCCTCGGTGCCCTAACCCCTATTGGTAATACAGTAGATCAATATTGGTCTGCCTTGAAAGATGGTGTTTCGGGCGCCGATTTCATTAAACAATTTGATGCTAGTAAATTCAAAACTAGATTTGCTTGTGAATTAAAAGACTTCAATGTAGAAGACTATATGCATAGAAGAGATGCGCGTAGATTAGACCGCTTCTCTCAAATTGCAATGATTGCTGCTGATGAAGCTATAAAAAATGCAAATCTAGAACAGGAAGGAATTGATAAGGATAGAGTAGGGGTAATATGGTCATCAGGAATTGGTGGTATGATTACTTTTATTGAAGAAATGAAAAACTACCATGATGGAGATGGTACTCCTCGTTTTAATCCTTTCTTTATTCCTAAATTAATATTAGATATTGCTGCAGGACACATTTCTATGAAATATGGATATAGAGGTCCTAACTTTGCAACAGTTAGCGCATGTGCAAGTTCTACGCATGGCTTAATTGATGCTTTTAATTATATTCGACTTGGTAAAGCGGATGCTTTTGTTACTGGAGGGTCAGAAGCTGTAGTTACAGAATCTGGAATTGGAGGATTCAATGCTATGAAAGCTTTATCTGAAAGAAATGAAGATCCGAAATCTGCAAGCAGACCTTTTGATAAAACAAGAGATGGTTTTGTTTTAGGAGAGGGTGGAGGTTCTTTAATTTTGGAAGAATTAGAACATGCAAAGAAAAGAGGTGCTAATATTATATGTGAAGTTGTAGGTGGTGGAATGAGCGCAGATGCTTACCATTTAACTGCTCCACATCCAGAAGGACTAGGAGTAATCAATGTGATGAATAATGCATTAGAAGATGCAAATTTAAAACCAGAAGACATTGATTATATAAATGTACATGGTACTTCAACACCAATAGGTGATGTAGCAGAAATTACAGCTATAGAAAAAGTATTTAAAGAACATGCTACAAAATTAAATATTAGCTCTACAAAATCAATGACAGGTCATTTATTAGGAGCTGCAGGTGCTATAGAAGCTATTGCTACCGTTTTAGCTTTAAAAAATAATATTATACCTCCTACGATAAATCACAAAGTAGTAGATCCTGATATTAACCCAGACCTAAATCTTACATTAAATACGTATCAAGAACGAGAAGTAAAGGCCGCAATTAGTAATACATTTGGCTTTGGAGGTCATAACGCTTCTGTTATATTTAAGAAATTTGAGGAGTAATATTTTTTAAATTGTCCCAACAAAGCTTAACATTATCTACTAAAGAAAAAAGGCATTTCAAAAAAATGCTCAAAAACTTAATGGGTGTAAAAGCTAAAAATGTAGCTTATTATATCCAAGCAATCACGCATAGTTCTATTACGGAGGACAATGAGAGCAATAATGAACGCTTAGAGTATTTAGGAGATGCTATCTTAGGTGCTGTAATTGCAGAATATTTATACTTAAAATTCCCAAATAAAAATGAAGGCTTTCTAACCGAAATGCGATCTAAAATAGTAAGTAGAAACTCCCTTAATGAAATAGCAAAAGAAATGGGAATGCTTGCTTTGATGAACTTCAATGAAGCAGATAAAAATCTAAAATCTTCGCATATCTTTGGAAATGCATTGGAGTCTTTTATTGGAGCTATTTATTTAGATCATGGCTATGAAAAAACAAAAAAGTATATTCTACAAGTAATTATAAAAAATCACGTTAATCTTACAGAGTTACTACAGCAAGGATATAATTTAAAAAATAAAATAATCTCTTGGGCACAAAAAAATAAGAGAGAATTAGACTTTAATGATTCAGATTGCCAAACAGTAAATGGAAGGAAAATATTTTATATTGATATAATCCTTGATAAAGTACATATTACTACTGGAACAGGATATACTAAGAAAGAAGCAGGTGAAAAAGCAGCTGAATTAGCTTTAATTAAATTAAATATAAAAGAAGATTCTTAATATTTTATCCACAATAAAAAAAATGGTAAAAAAGTAGCATTTAATGAAATAACCACTCTTTTACCATATATTTTTTGATTACCAACAGTTACTTATATAAATAACGAACATAAGTATAAGGTATATTAACACCACTCACCTCTTTATACCCTTTCTCTGTAAGAATCATTTCTAATCCGTTTAATTCATAACGCATTTTAAAACCATCGGAAGGAACACGGGTATAACATAAAATAGAATCATTTCCAATGAGCTCGTATTGATAAGTACGAACTATAGGTTCTTGTCCTAAATACCCCTCTTCTTCAATCCAATCACCTTTGGATTTAATCTGAATAAAATAACTTGATGGTTCATCATAAAATGTAGTTTCCAAATCCCTATTTCCCTCTTTATAGGTATCTTTTTCCACAGACCAAAGACCTACCAAGGGATTATTAGGATCTACAACTTCATCTTTAGTACAAGAAGAAATTGTAAATAAAACCAGCGAGATAATAGCTAAATAAACAATAGTCTTTCTCATATCAATATAACTTTATACCCTATTAGACGATAAATCCAAGTTAATCCTTTGGGTATTCCAATTAATAAAAATTACATTTATTTTTAGATTCACCTTTATTCTATCTATTTGGTAATAAAGAAGTATCAATATACATTTCCGCACCTGGACCAATAGGTAAACCTAAGATAATCCAAATTATTAATAAAATTACCCAACCAATTAAAAACACAATGGTATAAGGTAACATAGCAGAAACAATAGTACCAATACCAGCATTCTTATCATATCGTTGTAAAAAGGCCACTATTAAAGCAAAATAGGACATCATAGGAGATATTATATTCGATACACTATCTCCAACTCTATAAGAAACTTGAACAAATTCTGGAGAATATCCTAAAAGCATAAACATCGGAATAAATACAGGAGCCATAATAGCCCATTTAGCAGAAGCTGATCCCATTACAAGGTTGATTATTGCTGAAACTAAAACAAATGCAATCATAAGAGGTATAGGACCTAATCCTGCACTTTCTAAAGCTCCAGCTCCTTGAATGGCGAAGATTAATCCTAAATTAGTCCAATTAAAATAAGCAACAAACTGAGCAGCAAAGAATACTAAAACTATATAAGATCCTAGGGTTTCCATAGCATCAGCCATACCTTTCATCACATCCGAATCATTTTTAAATGTTTTTGCACCAATTCCATAGGCTATCCCACCTATTGCGGCACTAATAAAGATTAATGCTACAATTCCTGACATAAAAGGTGATTTTAGAATACCGCCATCTTCTCCTCTTAAATATCCATTTTCTGGTATAAGACCTCCTAATATAAAAGCAAAGAATAATGCTAAACCTATCAAGGCAAAGCGAATTCCTCTTTTTTCTAAAGAATTCAATTGTTCAATTTCTAAAGCTTGTTCTTCCCCTTTATAAGGTCCTAATCGAGGTTCAATAATTTTATCCGTAACCCAAGTACCTAAACCTGCAATTAAAAAAGTGGAAACAAACATGAAATAATAATTACTTGCAGGGTTAACCGTATAGTCAGCAATTAAAATACGTGCTGCTTCTTCTGATAATCCAGCTAAAAGGGGATCTATTGTTCCTAATAATAAATTCGCACTATAACCGCCTGAAACACCCGCAAAAGCAGCAGCTAAACCTGCTATAGGATGTCGACCCGCCGCTAAGAAAATTACTGCTGATAAAGGGACTAATAATACGTAACCCACTTCGCTCGCTGTATTAGAAATTACTCCTGAAAGTACAATTACAAAAGTTAATAATTTGGGCGGAGAAGCTAGAACAATTTTTCTTAATACAGCACCAATCAGCCCAGAACCTTCTGCAATTCCAATACCTAATAAGGCTACCAAAACTGTTCCTAAAGGAGCAAAACTGGTAAAGTTAGTTACCATTTTTTCTAATATTAATGCTAAACCTTCTTTACTTACTAAATTAAAAGGGACAATTTCCTCTCCTGTTCCAGGATGTATAACAGAAATATCAAATAAACTAACTATCCAAGAAAGTAAAACTACCAATAAAGCAAAACCCGCAAATAAAGTAGCAGGATGTGGTAATAAATTTCCAATACGTTCTACACTGGATAAAAAACGATCTACAAATGATTTTTTCGTTTTCGATTGGCTCATAAATTCAAAATTTAAAAATGGAAAGATACAAATATTTTAACTACTCTCCATAGTGCTATCTCCACCAAAACAAAAAATAGAAAATGCGGTATTTTCACAATAATTTTTTTTATTCTCTATTGGATGTTTAAAGGGGAGGTCATTAAAAAATATTTCTTCCAATAAGGAAATTAATTCCAATTCAAAATCTTCCATTAATACAATAAAACTAGTAAAATCTAAGTCTGGAGATAATTCCACATTCTTAACTTTTAAATAGATTCCTTCATCTGCATTATATAAAACTCGGGAAGACCAAACTTGAGGTACTATAATTTTTTCTGGTTTATTTTTCTTATAATAAATCCATGCGTATAATAATAATTGAAATGCAATATTTTCTTTACTGCCTTCTCGATTTACATTACGCTTAAACACCTCTTCCATGGATTTAAATTCTAATTTTTCTACATTACCTGTTTTATAATCTATAAGACGAATCGCTCCTTTATAAAAATCTATTCTATCTATTTCTGCATAAAAAGATATAGGTATTTGTACAGATGCATCGGCATTTTGAATAGTAAATCCTAATTCTTCACTTCTTAATAAAATCTTTTCTTCTAATCCAATTACCTTAAATGGTACATGTTTTTTATCAAATTCTAATATAGATTTAATCCCGTGCGAAGCAATATTTTCTAAAATTATCAAATCTGTACCTTTTTGAATATGCTTTAAATTTTCATGAGTTGCAAAAACTTCTTCATGAATTTTAGGAGCATTTTTTATTATTTCTTCTACATCATTAGAATTTGCTTGTTTATTTAAATATTCTTGATATGCATTTTCTAAAACCTTGTGAATAACTAATCCTAAAGTAATAGGTGATAATGGACTTGTATCAATATCCGTATCTTCAAATTTTAAAACTCTCTCTAAATAAAAACGTAAAGAGCAGGACATATAAGCATTTAAAGAAGAAGCCGAAAAAGCAGATTTACTGTAACGTTGGTACAAAGTATTTTTAACCTCTTCTGTTTTTTCTATTTGTAAAGGTTCATTTTTTTTGATTTCAATTAATTGATTTTGATAATAATACTTAAACTCATGCTTGGATTCGTATTCTACTTGTTGTAAGAATCGTGATAACTCTCCTGTTGAATCATTAGAAATTGTAGCATTATATAAAACATGCACTTCTTCAGCTCTTTGAACTAAACTATAAAAAACATGAGCTACTAAAGCATCTTGATGTTCTAATACTGGCATTTTAAAAGCTCTGCGAATATTATCTGGAATAAATGAAGGTCTTTGCGAAGAAGAGGGGAAAATTCCTTCATTTGCATTCATTATTATTATTTTCTTGAAATCTAAAGCTCTAGATTCTAAAAGCCCTAAAACTTGAATTGCATTGAGATCAATACCAGCCAAGGGAATATTTAATTGTTTTAAATGCCTTTGTATAACTTGGATTAAAACAGATAAATCTAAATGATCTTGGTATGTAATTACATTTTTATAAAAACTATCAAAAGTTCTAAAAGAATATAATAATAAATTTGATTCTATTTCTTCATATTCATTTCCTTCTTCAATATTTGCTAATTTATTTTCTAAAAAAAGACGTATTTCAGTTAAGAACTCACGAGAATTAACTTTTTTATTAAGTAATGGTATTTTATAATTTTCAAAAATATCCGATTTTATATAAAGATGTGAGCTATACCTATTTAACATAGCTTTCCATTCTTCTATATACATGGGATATTCTTTATGTATCAAAGGAAATTGTTTTTCTAATAAGTCTTTTGGTAATTGTTTACTATTATTTTGATGATAATACTTTTGAACTTCAAGAAAGAAGATTATCCATTGATACACTTCACTATAAATAAAAGGATATCCCATACTAAGATTATAGGGATACTTTTCTGGCATAGATTGTAAAACAGGAATAGCCATATTTTCATCTACTAAAATAATGGCAATTTCTTCCATTTTAGGGTTTTTATCCGGAATTAATTTAGGTATTAATTTGTTTAAAAACTTAGCTTGTGCTACATTTCCTTGCATTCCATAAATATGGAATTTTTTTTCTTTGATAAAGTTATTAGCTAAAGGTTGTGCATTTTCGTCAATCAAATTTTTTTGTTGTCTATAGAAAAATCCAGCTTTATCAATTTTATTGTTCGCATAATAAGAATCCCAATCATGAAAGAAAGTAAATTTATTTTCTTGTTGTATATAAGCTATAATTTTTTGTAAAGAGCTATGCATTGCATTAAAACCCACGAAATAAATATGTTCGTAATGCGACCATTTCTCTTTATAATTTTCAGGGTTTTTACTTATTTTTTTATAAGAATAAGCAAGAGTAGTTTTATTAGTAGTTTTTAATCTCTTTTCATATTCTTTAAATAGAATATTTAATCTTTGCCATAATACTACAAATTTTCGCTGTGCAGGGATATTTTTTTCTTCTTCTATACCACTCCAAAAGCTTCGTAAAAACTCCTTTTGTTTGGGACTTAAACTCGGGAATAAAATTTCTATTTCTGCTATATCTTTTAAATAAGTAAATAATAATTCAGCAGAGACTAAATAATCCTGAATTTGATGGAAATCCTGACGAATCATTTGAAATAATCCAAAAAATGCATCTTGACTAATAGTATGTTCCCCTAAAAGTTCATTATAAATTTCATAAAGAATAAAAAACTCTTCTATTTCATCTATTCTTTGTGCTTCATCAATATCTTCAATCCATTCATCAATAGTAAAAGTTTGAGGGCCAAAAATTGGTTTATCTATCAGCTCACTTAAGTGATATTGTAAAATTTGAACTGGTCTTTTATTATTAAAAACAATAGCTATTTTATGTAAATTCGGAGCCCAGTCTTTATATATTCTCTGGGCAAATTCTTTTAAAAAACTTTGCATCTTATACAGTAATTAATTGAGGGTTTTCTAATCCATAATATAAATATGCTTCTACATGTAAAAAATCCATTTGATATAGTAGCTTTTTATATTTTTCTACTTGCTGATGGTGTTTTTTACTCCCTTTGGAAGTAAATTTAAAATCTAAAATACAGGCTGATTTCTCCTTTGTAGAAATCCATATAATATCAGGTCTGAATGCCTTTCCTTCGACATTGATAATGTCTTGTTCATTCAATAATATATATTCTTTGTATTTTTCAAATTGTAATAATTGCGGATCTTTTTGAATAATAGAGTAAATTTCTTGTAATTTAATAAATAACTCTTTTGTGATTTTTCCTTGATTCTTATTTTTTTCTAATAATTGGATGCAATTTTTTTCTTGAAAATGCCATTCCATCATTTGGTGCGCCCAAATTCCTAACTCTTGAGCAGGAAATTGTGCTAATAAATCATCTTCTAATACCTTCTTTGAAGTATAAGCTAATTCAAATTGTTGACTTGTAGGATATTTTTGTAATTCAATGGTATTATTGGTAATTTTTTGATTTTTAATCTGAGGAATTTCCTCACCTATAATTGTTATTTTTTCATCATTTATTGGTTTATTATACTTTTTTTGTATAAAAGCATGTAAGAAATCACTAATAATATAGGAACTAGGTTTTAGATTCAATTTGTCACTTTCTAAAACATAATACATAATTAAATGATTCTTAGCTCGCGTTGTTGCAACATATAATTCATTTAAAGCATCAACGTATTGCATAAATATTTCCTCCGCTGATTCTTCGGGAAAATGAGGAATTGCTTTGTCTGAAAAATTTATAGGAAATGTATCAAGATGTGGAACTTTTTCAGAATCAACTTTCCACCATTTATAATTACGTTTTCTATCTTTCAAACTAGACATACTCCAACTTAAAGTAGGAATTAAAACCACATCATAAGCTAATCCTTTAGATCTGTGAACTGTTACCACTTCAATAAATTCCCCTTGACTTCCTTCTGGTAATACTATATTTCCTTTTTCTTCTTCCCAAAATTGTAAAAACTGCTCAATAGATGCACCATAATTTTCATTAGATGAATTAATTGCTTCTCTATATGTCAATAAATAAGGAATAAAAGGCGTATAATTATCTAAATTTAATAGGTTTATACATTGTTCTACAAATTCCATGGTAGGATAATGCACAATCTCTTCCCAATAATCACAGAACTTTTCTGGTAAAAATTCCTTTGCATCTTTTATGGTAGCAATATCCCTAATATTATTATAATCTATGGCAGTTAATTTATGATACTCTGCATCATTTTTTAGAAGCAAAACTTCATAGTAAGCATGGATAATTTGTAATAGTAATGTTTTCTTTTGCCCTTCATCTACACCTGTTT
>Ga0079225_10000829_pt1 | contig 16900 bp, 14 predicted proteins | sample Poulit2012_FD_76344 | JGI IMG/M metagenome (GOLD analysis project Ga0079225, IMG submission 76344) | Agricultural soil microbial communities from Georgia to study Nitrogen management - Poultry litter 2012 | ecosystem: Environmental > Terrestrial > Soil > Agricultural land | place: USA: Georgia... | reverse complement strand
ACGGGCCCAACGACATCGCGATCGGCGGCAACGCCAAGGTCAATGCCGACGGCAGCACCGCGGTGGGCAGCAACGCCACGATCACTGCGGACGCCACCAATGCGGTGGCCATCGGCGAGGGCACCAGTGTCAGTGCCGCCTCCGGGACCGCCGTCGGCCAAGGGGCCTCGGTGACCGCGGAAGGTGCGGTGGCGCTTGGCCAGGGTTCGGTGGCCGACCGTGCCAACACGGTGTCGGTGGGCGCCGAGGGCAGTGAGCGGCAGATCGTGAACGTGGCCGCGGGCACTGCGGATACCGACGCGGCCAACGTGGGCCAGGTCAACGCCGCGGCGGCGCAGTCGCGCAGCTACACCGATACCGTTGCCACGCAGACGCTTTCGTCCGCCAACGCCTACACCGACCAGCAGTTCGCGGTGTGGAACGACAACTTCGAAGCCTTCCGTGGCGACGTCGAGCGCAGGTTCCATGACGTCGACCGCCGCCTGGACCGCCAGGGCGCAATGAGCGCGGCAATGCTGAACATGGCCACCAGCGCCGCCGGCATCCGCACCCAGAACCGCATCGGCGTGGGCGTGGGCTTCCAGAGTGGCGAGAGCGCGCTGTCGGTGGGTTACCAGCGTGCGATCAGTGAGCGCGCCACGATCACCTTCGGCGGTGCCTTCAGCGGTGATGAAAGCTCGGTGGGTATCGGCGCGGGCTTTGGATGGTGATGGAGTGCACGGGCCGGGCCGCTGTTGCAGGGGGCAGCGGACCGGCCCGGTGAAGTATGGAACGCAAAGCGCAGCAACCTGTTGGTTTCCCAAGGAGAGAGTCGATGAAACGCAAGTCCCTGTTGTGCGTCGCCGTGGCTGCGGCGATCGGAATGTCCGCTGCCCATGCGGCCGGACCGGAAGTGAAGATCGGGCAGTCCCGGGTCGACCAGCCCGCTGCCACCCAGGCCGGCGACGGCATCATCGTCAAGTACCGCAGCGGCACGCTGGCCGCGACCAGCAGCGCCAACAAGGCGCGGGTGTTCGAAGCCGCCGCGGCGCGTGCGGGCGCTGCCAAGCTGGCCCCCCGCGGTGCCGGCCTGGCTGCCGCGCTCGAGCGCCGCATGGGCACGGGCGCCGAGCTGATGCGCCTGAACCAGCGGCTCGACCGTGCCTCGCTCGAGCGCCTGGTAAACGAACTCCAGGCCGATCCGGCGGTTGAATACGCAGTGGTCAACGACCGTGATTACGCCCTGCGCCCGGTGGAGCGCCGCCAGGCACAGGCCGCCTTCACCCCGGATGACACCTTCTTCCCCGTCTACCAGTGGAACTTCCGCAACGACACCCCCGGCGGCATCGATGCCGAGGAAGCGTGGGACATTTCCACCGGCGAGGGCGTGGTGGTCGCGGTGCTCGACACCGGCATCCTTCCTGACCACCCGGACATGAACGCCGGCCAGCTGCTGGAAGGCTACGACTTCATGACCGATCCGTGGATGTCGCGCCGGCCCACGGCTGACCGCGTGCCGGGCGCGCTGGATTACGGCGACTGGAACCCGGTGGCCAACGAGTGCTACGCCGGCTCCCCGGCGCAGGAAAGCTCCTGGCACGGTACCCACGTGGCCGGCACCGTGGCCGAGACCACCAACAACGCCCTGGGCGCGGCGGGCCTGGCATTTGATGCCAAGGTGCTGCCGGTGCGCGTGCTTGGCCGCTGCGGCGGCATGCTGGCCGACATCGCGGACGCGATCGTCTGGGCCTCGGGCGGCGACGTTCCGGGCGTGCCCGTCAACGAAAACCCGGCCGAGGTCATCAACCTCAGCCTCGGCGGTGGATCGGCCTGTAACGCGGTCTACCAGGAAGCGATCGATATCGCCGTGGCCAACGGCAGCACCGTGGTGGTGGCCGCCGGCAACAGCAACGCCAACGCCGCCAACTCGCGGCCGGCCAGCTGCAACAACGTGATCGCCGTGGGCGCCACCCGCATCACCGGCGGCAAGGCGTACTACTCCAACTGGGGCGACGTGATCGACCTGTCGGCGCCGGGCGGCGGCGGCAGCGACGACCCGGGCAACGGCGGCTGGGACGGCTACATCATGCAGGCCGGTTCGGATGCGGCCACCACGCCGGATTCGGGCGATTACCTCTACACCGGCTACATCGGCACGTCGATGGCGGCCCCGCACGTGGCGGCCGTGGCGGCCCTGGTCCAGAGCGCGCGGGTCGAGGCCGGGATGGATCCGCTGATGCCGGCGGAAATGGAGTCGCTGCTCAAGGAGACCGCGCGCCCGTTCCCGGTGTCGATCCCGAGCAGTACCCCCATGGGTGCGGGCATCGTGGATCCGGGCAACGCCCTCAACACCACGCTGGTTCCGCCCTGCGATCCGGACGTAGAAGAGTGCACCCCGCCGGCGACCGACATCGAGAACAAGGTGCCGCTGCGCGGCCTGTCCGGCACGGCCGGCTCGGAAGCGCTCTACGCCATCCAGGTGCCGGAGGGCGTCACCGGTCCGCTGAGCATCGTGACCAGCGGTGGCCGTGGCGACGTGTCCATGTATGTCAGCCTGGACGAAGAGCCCAGCGCCGACGACGCCGACTGGAGCTCCACCCGCCCGGGCAACAACGAGGTGGTGCGGATCAACAACCCGGAAGCGGGCACGTACTACATCAAGCTGGTGGGCGTGCGTGACTACAGCAACCTGACGCTGCAGGCACGCTTTGAGGAGCCCGAAGACGGCGGCGGCCCCGGCGGCAACGAGCTGGAAAACGGGGTGCCGGTCACCGGGATTGCCGGCGATGCCCAGAGCGAACAGTTCTGGACCATCAACGTCCCGGCGGGCACCGCTTCGCTGAACGTGCAGATGGCGGGCGGCACCGGTGATGCGGACCTGTACGTGCGCTACGGCGCGCAGCCGACCACCACCGACTACGCCTGCCGTCCGTACCAGTTCGGCAACAACGAGACGTGCACGATCTCCAACCCCACGGCGGGGACGTGGCACATCATGATCCGCGGCTTCTCGGCCTTCAGCGGCGTGAGCCTGACCGGCAGCTACTGACCGCCGGCGGCCGTCCCGGCTCCGGCCGGGGCGGCGTGGTCATCCCTGAGCCCCGGCCCGGCCGGGGCTCTTTTGGTTGCGGCCGGACCGGCGCCCGCCGCGGCGCCATCGTTGTACATTGCGCCTGAGGACATGTGGATGCCCCACCGTGAACCCAGAGCCTGACACCGCCATCCTGGCGGACGGAACGGACAGCCAGGAAGCGCCAGCGGCCGAAGAGCGCGTGGTCGCCGCACTGCTGGAGAAGGGCCGGCTGAAGGAGCCGGACCTGGCGCGCGCGCGGCGCCTGCGCGCCGAGACCGGCGGCAGCCTGCTCGGTCTCCTGGGCCGCCTGGGGCTGGTCTCCGAGCGGGACCACGCGGAAACCTGCGCGGAGGTCCTCGGCCTGCGCCTGCTGGCAGCAAGGCAGGTGCCTGACGATCCGCCGGAGCTGGTCGACGGCGCGCAGCCCCTGTCGGCGCGCTTCCTGCGCCAGTTCCATCTGTGTCCGCTGGGAGAGGCGCAGGGCCGGATCCTGGTGTGGATGGCCGATCCGTTCGACAGTTACGCGCGCGATGCGGTGAAGCTGGCCACCGGCCTGGAGGTGCAGCCGCTGGTGGGCCTGCGCTCGGAGATCGACGACCTCATCGAGCGCTGGCACGGCCAGGGCCGCAGCGCCATGGGCGCGATCGTGGAGTCGGTGGACGGCGACGGCGGCGACATGGACGACGTCGAGCACCTGCGTGACCTGGCCAGCGAGGCGCCGGTGATCCGGCTGGTGAACCTGGTGATCCAGCGCGCGGTGGAGCTGCGCGCATCCGACGTCCACATCGAGCCGTTCGAAAACCGGCTCAAGGTGCGCTACCGCATCGACGGCGTCCTCAACGAGGGCGAGAGCCCGCCGGCCAACCTCACCGCGGCGGTGATCAGCCGGATCAAGATCATGGCCCGGCTCAACATCGCCGAGCGCCGGCTGCCGCAGGACGGCCGGATCATGCTGCGGGTGCAGGGCAAGGAGCTGGACCTGCGCGTGAGCACGGTGCCCACCGCGCACGGCGAAAGCGTGGTGATGCGCCTGCTGGACCGCGAGACGGTCGTGTTCGATTTCGAGCGGCTGGGTTTCACCGGGCAGTTCCTGCCGCAGTTCCAGAAGGTCCTGGAGCAGCCGCATGGCATCCTGCTGGTGACCGGCCCCACCGGCTCGGGCAAGACCACCACGCTCTATACCGCGCTGTCCAGGCTCAACACGCCCGACGTCAAGATCATCACCGTCGAGGATCCGGTGGAATACCAGATCGAGGGCATCAACCAGATCCAGGCCAAGCCGCAGATCGGGCTGGATTTTGCCAATGCGCTGCGCTCGATCGTGCGCCAGGACCCGGACATCATCATGATCGGCGAGATGCGCGACCTGGAGACCGCGCGCATCGCCATCCAGTCGGCGCTCACCGGGCACCTGGTGCTCAGCACCCTGCATACCAACAACGCCGCCGGCGGCATCACCCGGCTGCTGGACATGGGCGTGGAGGATTACCTGCTCACCTCCACCATCAACGGCATCCTCGCCCAGCGCCTGGTGCGCCGCCTTGAGCCGGCGCACGCGGAGCGCTATCGCGCGTCAGCGGAGGAAATCGAGAAGTTCGATCTGCGCCGCTTCCAGCCCGAGGGAGAGATACACCTGTACCGCCCGCGGCCCTCGGAAATGTCGCCAACCGGCTACCTGGGCCGCACCACGATCATGGAATTCCTGGTGATGAACGACGACCTGCGCCGCGCCATCATGCGCCACGCAGGGATCGGCGAGCTGGAGCAGCTGGCGCGCCAGCACGGCATGCGCACGATGTACGAGGACGGCATCGCCAAGGCGCTTGCCGGTGTGACGACGATCGAGGAAGTGCTGCGGGTGACCGAAGATGCGTGAGGCCTGAGCCGTCCCCATGGCCCTGTTCCGCTACAAGGCGCTCGATGCGCGTGGAGAACCGCTGGACGGCGAGATGGAAGCCGCCAGCGAAGCCGAGGTGGTGCTGCGCCTGCAGGAGCAGGGCCACCTGCCGGTGGAGGCGCGCCCGGCGGCGGAAGGCGGCGGCGCGCGCAACTGGCGGACCCTGCTCAAGCCCAAGCCGTTCGCCGGACAGCGCCTGGTGCAGTTCACCCAGCAGCTGGCAACCCTGCTCAAGGCCGGCCAGCCGCTGGACCGCGCACTGACCATCCTGCTCGACCTGCCGGAGGACGAGGCCGCCAGGCGCACCATCACCGACATCCGCGAAGCGGTGCGCGGCGGCAGCCCGCTGTCGCAGGCGCTCGAGCGCCAGCACGGCACGTTCTCGCGCCTGTACGTGAACATGGTCCGCGCCGGTGAGGCGGGGGGCACGCTGCAGGAGACGCTGCAGCGGCTGGCCGAATACCTCGAGCGCAGCCGGGCGCTGCGCGGCAAGGCCATCAACGCGCTCATCTATCCCGCCATCCTGGTGGTGATGGTGGGGCTGTCGCTGCTGTTCCTGCTGGGTTACGTGGTGCCGCAGTTCGCCGGCATGTACGAGAGCCTGGACGCCACACTGCCGTTCTTTACCCGTCTGGTGCTGGGCGTGGGCGAGCTGGTGCGCGACTGGTGGCTGCTGCTTCTGGCGGTGCCGCTGCTGGCGCTGCTGTGGTTCGACCGGCGGCTGCGCGATCCGCAGTTCCGGGCCGGCTTCGATGAATGGATCCTGGGCACCAGGTTGGCTGGATCGCTGGTGGCGCGGCTGGAAACCGCGCGCCTGGCGCGCACCCTGGGGACGCTGCTGCGCAACGGCGTGCCGCTGCTGTCGGCGCTGGCCATCAGCCGCAACGTGCTCGCCAACCGGGCGCTGGCGGCGGACGTGGATGCGGCGGCCGAGGAAGTGAAGGGGGGCGCCGGGCTGGCGCCGGCGCTCGGGCGCGGCGGTCGCTTCCCGCGGCTGGCGCTGCAGATGATCCAGGTGGGCGAGGAATCCGGCGCGCTGGACGCCATGCTGCTGCGCACCGCCGATACCTTCGAACAGCAGACCGCACAGGCCATGGACCGCATGCTGGCCGCGCTGGTGCCCGCGGTTACCCTGATCCTCGCCGCCGTGGTGATGGTGGTCATCCTGGCGGTGCTGGTCCCGATCTACGATCTCACCAATGTCATAGGTTGATGCATGAACAGAACCCGCAGCTACCGGCGCCTGCCCTCGAGGCAGCGCGGCTTCAGTCTCATCGAGATCATCGTGGTGGTGGTGCTGATCGGCGGCATCGTCGCCTTCGCCGCCAGCCGCATCCTGGGCGGCGGCGACCGTGCCCGGGTCAACCTGGCCCAGGCCCAGGTGCAGACCCTGGCGGGCAAGGTCGAGAACTACGAGATGGACACCGGCACGCTCCCCGAGCGCCTTTCCGACCTGGTGGTGCAGCCGTCGGGGGTCAGCGGCTGGCTGGGCCCTTATGCGACGGAGGGCGAGCTGACCGATCCCTGGAATACGCCGTTTGAATTCCGCGTGCCGGGCGACGGGCGCCGCTTCGACATCGTCAGCTACGGTGCCGACCGGCAGCCGGGAGGCGAGAGCGTGAATGCGGACATCGGGATCCAGCAGTAGGCGCAGCCGCGCCGGGCGCGGCTTTTCCCTCATTGAGGTGCTGGTGGTGGTGGGGCTCATTGCCATCGCCGGCGTACTCTCGGCCGGGATCCTGGGCGGGGGCATGGAGCGCATGCAGATCCGTTCGTCGGCGAAGGAAATCGCGGCGAACCTGCGTTTCACCCGCGCCCACGCGCTGGCCACCGGGACGCCGCAGCAGTTCCGGCTCGATCCGGCCGCGCACACGTGGCAGGCGCCGCGCGATCGGAGTGGCACGATCCCCGAACGGCTCAGGGTCGAGTTCACCGGTGCGCGGGAGATGCAGCAGCGCGAGGACGAAGGCGTCATCGTGTTCTTCGATGACGGCGCATCATCCGGCGGCCGGGTCCGGCTGGAGGCGGGGGATGCGCGCTGGGACATCGACGTGGCCTGGCTGACCGGAGAAGTGCGGATCCACCGGGGTGGGCGATGAGGGCGCGCCGGCGGAGCGTGCGCCACGCGCGGGGCTACACGCTGATCGAAGTGCTGGTGGCGTTCGCCGTGCTTGCGCTGGCGCTCACGGTGCTGCTGGGCACGCTGTCGGGGGCCACGCGCCAGGTCCGCTGGTCGGACGATTCCGGGCGCGCCGCGCTGCATGCCCGTTCGCTGCTCGCCCAGGCCGGGGTGGGCGAGGTGCTCGAAGCCGGCCGCCGCGAGGGGGAGCTGGACGCCGGCCGCTATCGCTGGCAGCTGGATGTCGCGCCCTGGGAGGATCCACAGCAGGCAGCGGGGCCGCTGGCCGACCCCTTCGGCCCCCGGTTGATGGCGCTGCGCCTCACCGTGGAATGGGGCGAGGGCGGGCCGCGGGAGCGCCTGCAGGTCGAGTCGCTGCGCCTGGTCGAGACCGGGCGCGGCCCGTAGGCATGGCAACCCGCATGCGCCCGTGCGGACCGGCCCGGCACACCGTTGCCGCCATGGCGGGTCGCGTCGGTCCTGACGCTGCTCCGCTGCAGCGCCGGACGCTGCGGGGCTTCACCCTGATCGAAGTGCTGGTGGCCACCGCCCTGCTCGCGGCAGGACTGGCGCTGGCCTTCGCCACCCTGCGCGCGGCCACGGCCACGGTCGAGCGGGGCGAGGAAATGGCACGCCAGGCCGAGCGCATCCGGGCGGTGGAAGGCTTCCTCCGCCGCCGGCTGGCATCCGCGCACCCGTTTGCATTCGAGGTGGACGAGCGCACCGGTGAGCCGCTGCGCTTCACCGGCGAAGCCGACCGCATGCAATTTGTCAGTGACCTGCCGCCGTACCTGGGGCATGGCGGGCCGGCGCTGCACGATCTGGCCGTGGTTCGCGACCGGGATGGCCTGCGCCTGGAGGTTTCGTTTGCCACCGTCCTGGCCGGCCAGACCTGGCGCGAGGAGCCGCCCCGCCCGCCGGAGCCGCTGGCCGATGGGTTGGGCAGCGTGCGCCTGAGCTATCGCGGGATCGATCGCGAGGGCGCGCTGACCGGCTGGCTCAGCCAGTGGCCCGATTCCTCCCAGCTGCCGCTGCAGGTGCGCATCGAGATCGAAGGCAAGCGCGAAGGCCCATGGCCGCCGCTGGTGGTCTCGCTGGTGCAGGGGCAGGGCCGCCTCGACGGGGCGTTCCCGGAGCTGGCGCAATGAGCCGCCGGCGCTGCAGGGATCAACAGCGTGGCGCGGCGCTGCTGTTGGTGCTGTGGCTGATCGTGCTCCTCACTGCGCTGGTGGGTGCGTTTGCGCTCACCGCGCGCATCGAGCAGATCCAGGGCCGGGTGTTGTCGCACGCGGTGGTTGGCGACCAGGCCGCGCGTGCCGGGCTGGAATATGCGCTGCTCCGGCTGCGCGACGCCGATCCCCAGAGCCGCTGGATCGCCGACGGACGCCCCTACGACTGGAGCTTCGGCGGCGTCGCCGTGCAGGTGCGGATCGTTGATGAAACCGGCAAGGTGGATCTCAACGTCGCCGAACACGGCTTGCTCGCCGACCTGCTCGAAGCACTGGGTACCGAGCCCGCGGACGCCGCGCGCCTGGCCGGGGCCATCATCGACTGGCGTGATCCCGACGACCTGGGCCAGGCCGTTGGCGCAGCCGAGGACCCGCAGTACGCGGCCGCGGGGCTGCCCTATGGCGCAAAGGATGCGCCTTTCGAGGCGGTGTCGGAGCTGGAGCTCCTGCTGGGCATGCCGCCCGGCCTCCCGGCACGCATGGCCCCGCATGTCACCGTGCACACGGGCAGGGCGCTGCCCGATCCCAACTACGCCGGCAGCGTGGTGCTGCAGGCCGCCGGGATCGACCCCGGCCCGGTGCTGGCGGCCCGCCAGGCCGAGGCGGGAGCAACAGCCCCCGTGGTCGTGGGCGCCGCGGGCACCGGCACCTACAGCATCGAAAGCCGCGCGTGGCTGCCCGATGGCCGTCAGTCGCTCCTGCGCGCGGTCGTGCGTGCCGGCGGCGTGCTGCCGGGTGCCGCGTATACCGCGCTGCGATGGCAGGAGGGCGCGGTGGCCGCCGAGGGTGGATGAGCAGCTTGCGGGGGCGTGCAGTCCAGCGCCGGGGAGCGTGTAGTATCGACAGCCGCGCCCCCATGGGCGCGTGCTTTCGCAAGCTGGCGCGCGCGGGGAGTGGGGGGCTGCCGGCGCGGCCGGGGTTCCGTTTCGCTGGATGTGGAGGGCGCCTGCGTACCTGATGACGAGCGAGGCCGACATCGCTGCACGCAAGCCGCTGCGCGAGCGCCTGGGCGGGATGGCTGGCGGCCGTCTCGCCCCGGGGGTAGGGGGGTTCTGGCGCTGGTGGGGCCGGGCCCTGGCGAGCTGGCTGCCGGCGCGCGTGCGCGCCCTGCTGGAACTTGATGGCCGGCGCCTGTTGCTGCGCCGGCAGGCCGGCAGCCTGGACGTGGCGCTTGAGCGCAGCGGCCAGGCCCGCCGCCTGGCGCGGCTGCCGGGATTGGTGGCCGAGACGCCGGAGGATCCGCTGCAGGGCCTCCTGCCGTCCGCCATCGCGGCCCTGCCCCGCTGGCTGGTGCTGCCTGCCGATGCGGCCCTGCGGCGCCCGATGGTGGTTCCGGCCGCGGCTGCCGAGCGGCTGCACGACGTGCTCGGGTTCGAGATCGACCGGCAAACGCCGTTCACCGCCGCCGACGTGCGCCACGCCGCCCGCGTCACCGGCCGCCGGCCCGATGGCCAGCTTGAGGCCGAGCTGGTCGTGGTTCCGCGGGCAGTGTGCGATGCGGCGGTCGCCGCCGTAGGCGGCCCGGCCGCGGGCCTGGCCGGCGTCGACCTCGATGACGCGGCAGGCGAGCCGCTGGGCATCAACCTGCTGCCGCCGGCCGTGCGCCATCGCCGCGCCGACCCCTGGGCACGTTGGAACCTGGCCCTGGCGGCACTGTTGCTGGTGGCGCTGGCCAGCGCGATGTGGATGGTGCTCGACAACCGCCGCGATGCCGCCGACGCCTTTGAGCAAGCTTCGCGGCAGCGCATCGCCCAGGCGCGCGAGGCGTCCAACCAGCGCCGCCAGGTGGCCGACCATATCGAGGGCATGGCGTACCTGGCGTCGCTGCGAGCGGCGCGTCCGACGATGGTGGAAGTGCTCGATGAGCTCAGCCGCCGGCTGCCGGAGCATTCATTCCTCGAGAAGCTTTCGGTCGAGGAGGGCCGCCTGCTGTTGATCGGCCAGAGCACCGAGGCCTCGGCGCTGGTGCGCGAGCTCGGCGAATCTGCCCTGTGGCGCGAGCCGGCGCTGGCGGGCGCGCTGCAGCCCGATCCCCGCAGCCGGCGCGACCGGTTCACGCTGGCCGCGGAGCTGGTGGTGGCCGATGACGATGCCGGTCCGCCCGCTTCTGGAGGCGCCGATGCGCAGCGCGATCCCTGACCGCGAGCGCTGGCTTGCGCTGGGCCTGCTCCTGCTGGCCCTGGCCGCCGCCTACCTGGTGCTGGTGCACCCGTGGTGGACGCGGCCGATGCTGGAGCTGGACGCGCGCATCGAGGCCTTGCAGCAGCGCGACCTGCGGGCCCGGATGGCGCTGGCGCAGCAGCCGCAGGTGCGCGAGCGGCTGGCGGAACTGGAGGCGCGGGCGGCCCGCGATCCCGGTTTCATGGCCGAGTCCAGCCCCGAGCGCGCCGCCGCAGCGCTGGTGCAGCGCCTGGAAACCACCGTTGCCCAGGCCAGCCCGGGCAATCGCAGCTGCGCCATCATCAACCGCTCGCCGATGACCGAAACCCGGGAACAGCGCTTCCCGCGCGCGGTGGTCGGCGTGCGCCTGCGCTGCGGCAACGCCGAGCTGGCAAGCGTGCTGCACGCCCTGGAAAGCGGTGCGCCACGCCTGTTCGTGGAGAACCTCAACCTGCTGGCGCAGCAGTCCTTCGCCGACGCGGCGGCGTCCGGGCAGGGGCTGGGCCTGGACGTCAGCTTCGACCTGGTCGGCTACGTGCGCCCGTCGCCGGAAGGAGTGGCCGATGCGGATTGACCAGGCCGGCCCCCGCACCTGGCTGCTCGCCGCGGTGGCGCTGTGGGCGGTGGTGACGTGGGTCCTTGCCGCCGCCGGCCTGGGAGGGCGGGTGGAGGCCCTCCCGGAGGATCCCGCGCTGCTGCAGCCGCTGCCCCAGGGGGGCGGCGCGGGCGGCGAGCGGCTCGGCCCGCCCGGCCAATACCCGGCGATCGTGGAGCGGGCGCTGTTCGCACCCGACCGCCGCCACCGCCCGTTCCTGCTCGATCCCGGCGAGGGCGGCGAAGGCGGGGCGCCGGACGGATTTGACGTGGTCCTGACCAGCGTCCTGATCACCCCCGGGCTGGAGATGGCGATCGTGCAGCGCGAAGACGGCGAGGCGGTGTCCTTCCGCGTCGGCGAGACGGCGCGCCAGGCGCCCGGCTGGCGCCTGGTGTCGGTGCAGCCCCGGGCCGCGACCTTCGCCGGCCCGGAGGGCGAACGCGTGCTCGAGCTCAGGGTGTATGACGGGGTGGGGGGGCAGCCGCCCACGCCTGTGACGGGGACCGACGGCGGCGCCGATGCGCGAGCCGTCGCGGACGATGACGGCGCGCCCCGGCGCCGCGCCGCGGACGATGCGTCCAGCGACACCATCCGCGAATCCGCCCCGGCGGCCGAGGAGGTCACGCCGGCGCAGCAGGCCGAGGCGATCCGGCGCAGGATCGAGGAGCGACGCGCCCGCCTGCGCGAGCAGCGACAGCAGGCGCCGGCAGCGGCGCAGGAGAACCCTTAGAGTGCAGCCCATGATGCTTTCCAGATGGTTCAAGGCGCCGCTGGGCGCCGCCCTGGCCCTCCTGCTTGCCGCGTGCGCCACGCCGGTGCCCCAGGTCCAGCGCGCGGGCACCACCGATGCGCCACCGGTGCCGGTGATCCAGAGCACCCTGCTCGATGACGAGGACGAGGCGCCGCGGGCCCAGGTCCGCCGTGGCAGCGGCCAGACCATCAACCAGTCCGCAGCGTCCGCCCCGCGCCCGGGCCTGGCGGCCAGCACCGGCGAGTCGACCTTCAACTTCGAGGGCGCGCCGCTGCACGCGGTGGTGAAGGCGATCCTGGGCGACATGCTCGGGCAGAACTACGTGATCGCGCCGGAAGTGCAGGGCACGGTGACCTTGGCCACCCCACGGCCGGTGGGCGCAGCCGGCGCGCTGAACCTGCTGGAGATGGTGCTGGGCTGGAACAACGCGCGCATGATCTACAGCGGCGGCCGCTACAACATCGTGCCCGCCGAGGGGGCGGTGGCCACGGGCACGGTGGCGCCGCGCGCAGGCGGCACCGAGGGTGCGCGCGGGTTCGAGGTGCGCGCGGTGCCGCTGCGCTACATCTCCGCCACGGAGATGGAAAAAGTGCTCGAGCCCTACGCCCGCCCGGACGCAATCGTCAGCGCCGACAACGCGCGCAACGTCATCACCATTGCCGGCACCGCCACCGAGCTGGAGAACTACCTGCGCACGATCGAGATCTTCGACGTCGACTGGCTGGCCGGGATGTCGGTGGGCGTGTTCCCGCTCGAGACCGGACGGGCCTCGCAGGTGGTCGCTGACCTGGAGGCGGTGTTCGGCGAGGAAAGCGGATCGCCGGTGGCGGGCATGTTCCGCTTCATGCCGCTCGATGGCGCCAACGCGATCATGGTGATCACCCCGCAGGCGGAGTACCTGGGTGAGGTGCAGCGCTGGCTGGAGCGGATCGACAGCGCCGGCGGCGAGGCGCGGCTTTACTCCTACGAGCTCAAGTACATCAAGGCCATGGACCTGGCCGACCGCCTGGCCGAGGTGTTCGGCGCGGGCGGCGGGCGCCGGGACAGCGGCGGTTCGGCCTCGCTGATGCCCGGGCTGCAATCCACCACCATCCGTGGCAGCGGCGTGGGCGGGCGCGGCAGCACCCTGCCGGTGGGTGGCGAGTTCGGCGACGGCGACGGCAACCGCCGGCGCGGGCAGGGCGCCCAGGCGGGCCGTTCCTCCGGGACCGGCGGGCGCAGTGGCATGGGCGGCTCGGGCGGCCAGCTGGACCTGGGTGACGCCGGCCCGGGTTCGGGCAGCGTGACCCTGGAGGTGGACGGCGTGGAGGTGGGCGTATCGGCGGTGGAGGAAACCAACACCCTGCTGGTGCGGGCCACCTCGCAGGCCTGGAAGTCGATCCGCGAAGTGGTCGAACGCCTGGACGTGATGCCCATGCAGGTCCACATCGAAGCGCAGGTGGTGGAGGTCGCGTTGACCGACGAGCTGCGCTACGGGGTCAACTGGTTCATCGAGAACGGCGGCCAGCAGGCATTCGGGCTGCCCAGCCTGAGCCTGCGCGACAACCCCTCGCTGCCGCGCAGCTGGAGCACCTTCGGCGGCAACATCATCGGTTCGGGCGACAGCCCGGGCATGACCTGGATGCTGTTCAAGAACGACGCCGCCGCCATCATCAGCGCGCTGGACGACGTCACCGACCTGCGCCTGCTGCAGACACCCTCTGTGTTCGTGCGCAACAACGCCGAGGCCGAGTTCAACGTCGGCAGCCGGATCCCGGTCAATTCGGTGTCCATCAACCCCGTGGTCGGCAGCGATACCGCCTATTCCCAGGTGCAGTACCTGGATACCGGCATCATCCTCAAGGTGCGCCCGCGCATCACCCAGGATGGCACCGTGTTCCTGGACATCGCCCAGGAAGTCAGCTCGCCGCTGGGCGACCCGGACGAGTACGGCAACGTGCGCATCGATACCCGCTACCTGAAGACCGAGGCGGCGGTGCAGTCGGGTGAGACGGTGATGCTGGCCGGGCTGATCACCGATGGCACCAGCCGTGGGTCGTCCGGGCTGCCGGGCCTGAGCCGCATCCCGGTGGTCGGCGCCCTGTTCGGCCAGCAGCGCAACCGCACCGAGCGCACCGAGGTCATCATCCTGCTCACGCCCAACATCGTGCGCAATTCGGTGGACGCACGACGGCTCACCGACGAGTACAGCCGCCGGTTCCGGGCCATGGAACCGCTGCACCAGCGCGAGGACGCCGCGCGCGCGGCGCAGCAGGCCGGCGAAGGCGCCGACTGACGGGACGGGACGCGGATGTCCGTGCTGCCGGTTGTCCTGCTGCCACTGGGGACCGACGACGATGCGCTGGATGCCTGCCTGGCGGCGCTTGATGCCGGCACGCCGGCGCGCACACGCGTATGGCTGGCGGACGACGCCAGGGCCGGCCCGCGCGGGCTCGCGATCGTGGAGAAATGGCTGGCTGCCACGCGCATGCACGCCGACTACAGCCGCCGCCAGCGCGCCATTGGCGAGGCGGCGCACCTGGATGAGGCGCTGCGGGCCTGCGGCGGGGCCGACGTGGCGGTGCTGGCACCGGATGCGATCCCGGCGCCGGGCTGGCTCGAAGCGCTTGCAGCGTGCTTCTCGCGCGACGCGTCGATCGCCACGGCCACGCCGTGGTGCAACGCCGGGGAGGCGGCGGCCTGGCCCCGGATCGGCGAAGTGGACCCGGTGCCCGGCCAACTGGCGCGGATCGGTCGGGCCTGCGCGAAGCTGCGGCCGCTGCATCCGGAACTGCCGGCCGCGGTCGGGCACGCGGTGCTGCTCCGGGGCAGCGCGCGCGAACGCGTGGGCGGGCTGGACGCTTCCAGTTACGGGTCCTGGTATGCCGCGCTGATTGATCTTTCGCTGCGCCTGTCGGGCCTGGGCTGGCGCAATGTGCTGTGCGAAACCGCCTTCGTCGCGCGCGGCGGCGAAGGCGGCCCGGCCGAAGGGGACATGGCCGCGCTGGCCTCGCGCTGGCCGGCCTGGCATCCCCGGCTGGCGGATTTCCTGATGGGCGATCCGCTGCGCGTACAGCGGGCGCGGCTGCACGAAGCGCTCGCCGGGATCGATGGCGAGCCGCCGCAGCGCGAGCTGTTCCCGGCGGCCGGGCCGGTGCTGGAAGCGGGAGATGCCGGTGCGGAGTGATTCGATCGCGGCCGTCGTGGTCACCTATCAGAGCGCCTCGACGATCGGCGAGTGCCTGGACCGGCTGCGCGCGGCCGAGGGCGTGGTGCAGATCCGGGTGGTGGACAACGCCTCCAGCGACGACACCATGGCCATCGTGCAGCGTCACGCCGCCGCCGATCCCCGGGTGCGCTTCATCGCCAATCCCGACAACCCGGGCTTCGGCACCGCGTGCAACCAGGGCGTGGCGGCGGCCGACGCCAATGCGGTGCACTGGGTGGCGCTGGTCAACCCGGACCTCATGGTCGAGCCGGACACGCTGTCGGGCATGGTCGCTGCAGCCCGGGGCCGCGGGCCCGGACCCGTGCTGCTGGGGGCCGACCTGGTGGGAGAGGCGGGAACGCGGGACCCGGCGGCGCGTCGCCGCGACCCGGACTTCGGCGCCATGCTGATCGCCATGCTGGCCGGCGGATCCACGTCGGCCAGCATGGCGATCCCGCCCGACGACGGGCTGGTGCTGCAGCCCGTGCAGGCGGTGTCCGGCGCGCTGATGCTGATGCCGCGCGCCCTGTACCAGCAGCTCGGCGGCTTTGACGAAGGCTACCGGCTGCACGCCGAGGACCTCGACCTGTGCCGGCGCGCGCGTGAATCGGGCGCGCTCGTGGCCGTGGTCAACCGGGCGCGGGTGCTGCACGTGCGGGGGGTATCCAGCCGCTCGCGGCCGGTGTTCGTGGAGTGGCACAAGCACCGGGGGCTGGTGCGCTACTTCCGCAAGTTCGAGGCGTCGCAGCGCAGCCTGCCGGTCCGCATGCTCGTGTGTGCGATGATCTGGGCCCGCTTCCCGATTGCCGTCCTGCGCGCGCTGTAGCCGCGGCGGAACCCTCCATGCCGGTCATTGAATCGCTGCTCGACACCGACCTGTACAAACTCACCATGATGCAGGCGGTGCTGCACCAGCATCCGGCGGCCGAGGCGGTCTACCGGTTCCGCTGCCGGACGCCCGGCGTCGACCTGTCCCGGCATATCGATGAGATCTCGTCCGAGATCGATGCGCTGTGCACGCTGTGGTTCACCCGGGAAGAGCTGGACTGGCTGCGTGGCCTGCGCTTCATGAAGCCGGACTTCGTGGATTTCCTCGGGCTGTTCCGGCTGGACCGCAAGTACCTGCGCCTGCGAGCGTCGTCGGCGGAACAGGGCGGGGTTGAGCTGGAAGCGAGCGGCCCGTGGCTGCACACGATCCTGTTCGAGGTGCCGCTGCTGGCGATCGTGAGCGAAGTGCACATGCGCCACGCCGCCGGCGCCGACGTGCGCGGGGAAGGACTGCGCAGGCTGAAGGACAAGGCGGGGCGGCTGCGCGACGCGGTGGGCTACGAGGACTGCCGGATCACCGACTTCGGCACCCGCCGCCGCTATTCGCGCGCGTGGCACGGCGAGGTGGTCGCGATGCTGGCCGAAGAGCTGGGGCCGAAGTTCGCGGGTACCAGCAACGTCGACCTGGCCCGCCGGCTGGGCCTCAACCCGCAGGGGACGATGGCCCACGAGTGGCTGCAGGCGTTCCAGGCGCTGGGGCCGCGGCTGCGTGATTCCCAGGTGGCGGCGTTCGACAGCTGGGCCCGCGAGTACCGCGGGGACCTGGGGATCGCGCTGACCGACGTGATCGGGCTGGATGCGTTCCTGCGCGACTTCGACCTGTACTTCTGCAAGCTGTTCGACGGGATGCGCCACGATTCGGGCGATCCCTTCGAATGGGGCGAGCGGATGATCGCGCACCTGCAGGCGCATCGCATCGACCCGATGGGCAAGGTGCTGGTGTTCAGCGACAGCCTCGACATCGACCTGGTGATGCGTCTGTACCAGCGGTTCCGCGGGCGGGCGCGGATGTCGTTCGGGATCGGGACCAACCTGACCAACGACGTGGGCGTGCCGCCGCTGAGCGTGGTGATGAAGATGGT
>Ga0079225_10000828_pt1 | contig 16900 bp, 14 predicted proteins | sample Poulit2012_FD_76344 | JGI IMG/M metagenome (GOLD analysis project Ga0079225, IMG submission 76344) | Agricultural soil microbial communities from Georgia to study Nitrogen management - Poultry litter 2012 | ecosystem: Environmental > Terrestrial > Soil > Agricultural land | place: USA: Georgia... | reverse complement strand
TGACTTTGCAGATGGAGAAGATAGTTTTGCATTTTTATTAGAAAATCACCATTCTAAATAGTTAAGAAAAACATTTATTTAACATTTTTTCAAAACTAAAAATGGTATATTTGTATAAAATTATTTGCTTATAAGAAAAGAAATTTACTTCATTTTTAAATTTATATTTTACTTATGAAGAAAAAAACAATTTTAGCTGCTATTGGAATTTCACTAGTAACTTCCGTTTTAACTATTTTTGGGTATCAATATTTTAATTCTTCAGACTTCTATATATATGATAATTCTAAGGTGCCCATAGTTACCACTTCAAGCACATCTCCTGGTAGTATGGGTTATATTGATTTTTCTGAAGCAGCAGAATCTACTGTTCCTGCCGTGGTACATATTTCCACTATAGTAGAAGGACGTAAAGTTGTGGCTCGTGATCCATTTAATCCTTTTGGCGGACCTGGAAGAGTCTATAAAATGCCTAATCAAGTAGGTTCTGGTTCTGGAGTTATTATATCCAAAGATGGGTATATTGTTACTAATAATCATGTTATTCAAGGTGCTTCCAAAGTTCAAGTTACTTTCAATAATAGAGATGTACAGATTGCTGAGGTTATCGGAACTGATGCTTCCATGGATTTGGCTTTATTAAAAATTAAAGGGGATAATTATCCTTATCTAAGTTTCGGTGATTCGGATGCATTAAAATTAGGACAATGGGTATTAGCTGTGGGCTTCCCTTTGAATTTAGAAACTACTGTTACAGCTGGTATTGTTAGCGCAAAAGCTAGATCAATTGGGATAAATCAAAGAAATAGTCAAAATGCAATTGAATCTTTTATACAAACTGATGCAGCGGTTAATCCAGGAAATAGTGGAGGAGCCTTAATTGATGCAGCAGGGAATTTGGTAGGAATCAATACAGCAATCGCCTCTCCAACTGGTGCTTATGCAGGATATTCTTATGCTATTCCATCCAATTTAGTATTAAAAGCAGTTCAGGATTTGAAAAATTATGGAACTGTTCAAAGAGGATATTTAGGAGTGGAATTGGTGGATTTAGATAAAATTAACCCTAATCATATAGAACAATTAGGATTAACAGAAGAAGAATTTAAACATTCAAAGGGAGTACTTTTACACAATATTATCTCTGGAGGTGCTGCAGATAAGGCAGGTTTGAAAAAAGGTGATTTTGTTATTGGTGTAAATAATGCGGAAGTTTTTTCGAGTCCTCAATTAATGGAAAAAATTGCTCAATTAAGTCCAGGTGATAAAGTGAAAATAACTTATATGCGAAAAAATAAAAAGCATGAAACAACTATGCAATTACAAGGGGAAGAAGAATTAATCGCCTTAGCTCGTAAGCAACGCAATTCTAAACAACAAAATATGTATGCGGAAGGAAAAGAATCTGTAAACTTCAAATCTTTAGGTATAGATGTGGCTGAATTAGATAAAAAAGATTTAGCAAAAATGAATTTATCTTCTGGAGTTATTATAAAAAATATCCAAAATGGAATAATTCAATCGTATACTAATATTAAACCTGGATTTATAATTTACTCTATTAATGAGATGGACATAAAAAATACTGATGATTTAAAGAAAGCTATTGAGAAAAGTCCTAATAGTCTTTCAATTGCAGGTACTTATCCTAATACTTCTGGAATGTATTATTATAATATTCAAATATAAGATTACACTTTAAACTTATTCCTAACAAAATAGGTTGGTAAAATTTTACCAACCTATTTTATTGTGAATAACTTTCTTCTTCTAAATATAAACAATATATTCGTGCCAATTAAAATTTTAACAAATGACACGAATTAAATTCATGCTAAATTTTTTAATATTTAGTATATTGATTGGCGCACCTTTAGCACAAGCACAAGTGCAAATCGGTTCTTCAAAAATTCCAGTAATGAATAAGGCAGGAGATATTAGTGAAGAACAATATAGAGATTTTTTAAATGCAACTACTGTTTTTGCTTTTCAATTTAAGCAATATGAAGCAATAAAAGAATATGAACAAGTTCTAAAAGAAGTATGGGATGTAACTCCTTTTAAAATTGTAAATCCAGATGATTTAGGAAATTATTTTGAATATGGATATAATATCTACATGTTCGGAGGATGGGGAAATATTCGAGAAGGAAAAAATAGTGTAAGTGTTACTATGCATTTTAGCTATGATTTAAGTACTATATCTCAAAAAGGAAAATCAAAGTTAATTTCTAAATTGTTGGTATTCCCAGATGAGAAATCATTGGCAGAGGCAAAAATTTCACAACTGATATATAGAGGTTCTTCAAAAGTATTTTCCGAAAAAGTTACAGAGTACATGTATAATGACGCAGATATTTACTTTATGGAGCCAGGATATTTTAAAGGATATATCAAATTTATTAATAATAATTTAAAAAATTTAAATCGCCGAGGTATTTATAGCAAAGACGGACCTTATAATTTAAAATCCCTTCAGACCGATACTTTATTTATTGCAGAAGAAACCTTCTATTATCCACTATTTGATAAGGAAAAATTTACTTTTAGCTTTAATCCTGATTATTATTCTCTACCTAAAAAAATTAACAAAGAAATCTGGACTTTAGAAGAAATTAAAAAAGTATATCCCTATCCAGTAAAAATTCTTAGTGCTAAAGAAATAAGTGATAAAATTCTAGCCGGAGACAAAGGTAAATATTTGGCTTATATAAAGAGTCCTGGTGATAGATTTATAGGCATTTTTAATATGGAAGATTCTGAAGTAGTATGGATGACCGGATTGCGTAAAGCAAATAGGTTTTTACCTAAAGACTTTAAATATATTACTAAAATAATTAAGAAGGAAAGTTAACCCGAATTATTACCTTCGGCGCTACTTTGTGGTCACCGCAAAAACTCGTCTTAGCGTATAAGTTGTTGATAAGTAGCACCTTATGAAGAAAGTTATTGAAAGAATAAAGTTCTACTTTTCGTTATGAAGGGTATAAATTTAAAAAGCCTAAGCGTTCAATCTTAGGCTTTTTAAATTTATGATTTATAATAATTAGTATCTTTAATTCAATACTTTTTCTAATTCTCTCTTTAATTGTGCGCCTCTTAAATTAGTAGCTATTACCGTTCCTTCAGGATCAACTAAGAAATTAGCAGGAATTGCTTGAACATTATATAATTCAGCAACTTTTGATTTCCAACCATCAGTATCTATTACTTGTTTCCAAACAAGCTGATCATTTTTAACAGCTTCAATCCAAGCATTTTTATCTTCATCTATAGAAACACCAAATACAGTAAAGTTTTTATCTTTAAATTCATTATAAGATTTTACGACATTAGGATTTTCTTTTCTGCAAGGAGTACACCAAGAAGCCCAAAAATCTATTAATACATATTGTCCTTTGTAATCACTTAATGAAATAGGATTTCCATCTTCTTGAGGGAGAGTAAAATCAGGAGCTTTTTGTCCTACTTTAATATCATTTTGATGTTTTTGTAAATATTCAATTTCTTTTTCTGAAAGAAGTTTGGAGAATTCTTTTCCAAACTCATTTCTTGAAAACCTAGTATCTATGGAATTGTTGAATTCTTTTAAAAATTCCATTTCATTAGGATCATTAAAGAAATTGGAGGCTGCAATAATAGAAACAGATTGAGTTTTTGATTCTTTTGCAACTGTTTTTGCATAATCTCTTAAGGAATCATAAAGATCGCTAATGTGATTATCTATAGTTTCATAATCAGCATTATCTGCATCGTCTGAAAGCATTAATTCCTCTCTAGCCTGATTAGCAGCCATGATTTGCTGTCCAAGTGAATCGATTTTTTTATTATATTCAGCTAAATCTTTAGAACCTTCAGAACCTTTAAATTCTAAATCATGAATTTGATTTAAACTTCCTTTTATAGAAATAGTACTATTGTCTATAATAAAAATTATACTCTCATCAGCTATTTGAATAGCATAAGCACCTTCTTCAGTAAATTCTCCTTTTAATTGAAAAACACCTTTATCATCTGCTTTTGCGGAATCAATAATAAGCATATCAGTATAACTAAGCTTTTGCAATTGAATACTTTGATTTTCAGCACCCTTTATTTCCCCATTAATAATAAAATGGTTCTTTTTTTGAGTACAAGAAGCAAATAGTAATATTGCTATTACTGTAAATACATGAAATACATTTTTAAACATACGATTTGTTGCCATATTTTAGTTGTTACATGAAAAGACAAAAATAAGAATTTAAAATTTATTTCATTAATTATAGAGCTACAAAACATTTTATTTACATTTGTACAAGGCATAATTAGAGAATTATAACAAATATTTATGTTTTAGGCCTAAAATAAAAAAACTATAAAGTGGATTTAATTAAAACAATAGAGGGCAATGGAAAATTGCTTTGCTTCGATTCAATTAAAATAATGGGGATTTTAAATAGCACCCCTGATTCTTTTTATACTCATAATTTATATCCAGAATTTAAAGACAAGCAAAAGCAAATAAGTCGTTTTGTACAAGAAGGAGTAGATATTTTAGACCTTGGCGCTGTTTCTACTCGTCCAGGAGCAACATTAATTGATGCTGAAGAAGAGTGGAATAGATTAAAACCTGTATTAGAGTGGACACGCAAAGAATTTCCTGATATTTTTATTAGCATTGATACCTTTCGTTCAGAAATAGTGGAAAAAGCATTTGATTTAGGTATAAATATGGTTAATGATATTAGTGCTGGAAAATATGATAAAAATTTATGGGATACTTTAGCAAAATACCAATTGCCCTATGTATTGATGCATATGCAAGGAGACCCTGCTACTATGCAGGAAAAGCCTCACTATGAAAATATTCAGCAAGAAATCATGGATTATTTTCTGGGAAATATTTATAAATTACAAAGCAAAGGAATTAAAGATATTATTCTTGATCCAGGATTCGGTTTTGGAAAAAACAGAACACATAATTATGAATTATTACACAATTTAGATAGTTTTTCTGTTTTAAATACTCCTATTTTAGTAGGACTTAGTAGAAAAAGAATGCTTTATGAATTATTAGGAAAAAAACCTGATGAAGTTTTAAATGCAAGCACTGTAGTGCATACAATTGCAGCATTAAAAGGGGCAACTATTTTCAGAGTTCATGATGTGGAAGCTATGAATGATGTAAAAATAATAATAAATCAATTTAAAAATTTTCGATAATTATATTTAAATACTTATATTTGGATAAATGTAAAAACATAGTAATGAAAAAAAGATTTTTTACCTATTTAAGCGCATCTGTTTTTGCTATGAGTTTTATTGCAATTCCAAGCAGTAATTTAATGGCAAATACAGTTTTACAACAAGAATCACATTCTTCCTTGAATGAACAAGCGAAAACTGAATTTTTGAATGCTTGGTCAGAAAATAAAGTAAAATTAGAGAATAAAGCTGTGCAAGGAAAAATTAACAGCGAAAATGCAAAGGCAGAATTGCACATTATTCATGATAATATGAACAGAGCTTATGATATTCTTAAAAGACAATTTATTGGTGATGAAAACTATATGAATTTGATGATAGATAATCTAAGTCAAAGAGGGGAGCTGTCTGCAAAATTTTATAAAACTACGCTCAAATCTGAAGTTTCATTACAAGAAATTGAAAATATAGTAAATGATTTTATAGCATTGTTGTAAAATAGACAAATCACTTTTTTAAAGCGCATGTACTTATTGTGTTTAGTCACAATGAGAATATGTGCTTTTTATAATTTATACGTTTCAAAAATATTTTCCTCTTCTTTTTTGTAATGATGATATGCTAGCTCCTATATATTTGATACCTTTGCAAAAATTAAAAATACAATGATTCACTTTGGAATTATAGGAATGGGGCATATTGGAAAAAGACATGCTCAACACATTATGCAAAATGAGCAAGCATGTTTACAGGCTGTTTGCGACATTGATTCTAAAGCATTGGAACCTTGGAAAGAAAGAAAAATAAATAGTTATACCTCATTTGAGGATATGTTAGAACAACAAGAAATTGATGTGCTTTGTATTTGCACGCCAAATTATCTTCATGCTTCTCATGCCGTTGCAGCCATGAAAGCAGGAAAGCATGTGGTTGTAGAAAAACCTTTGACCCTTAAGACTTCTGATGCCGAATGGATGAAAAAAGTAGCTAAAGAAGAAAATAGAATAGTATTTTCTGTAAAGCAAAATAGATATAATCCTCCTGTCGCTATTGCAAAAAAATGGCTGGATAAAAATAAATTAGGAGATGTATTTCTGGTTCAAGTTAATTGCTTTTGGAATAGAAATGATGCTTATTATGCGCAAAGTGATTGGAGAGGGAAAAAAGATAAAGATGGAGGCTGTTTATTTACTCAGTTTAGTCATTTTGTTGATATCCTTTATTATTTAATGGGGGATTTAAAAGCTGTTTATGGTGTAATGAATAATTATTTACATAAGCATAATACAGAATTTGAAGATACTGGTAGCTTTATTTTAAAAACCACAAATGGGGCAACTGTGAATTTTAATTTTACTACCTGCTCCTATAATCAAAACATGGAAGGTTCTATTACTTTAATGGGAAGTAAAGGAACTTTAAAAATAGGAGGGCAGTATTTAAATACTATTGAATATCAAAATATTGAAAATACTGAAATAGCTACAATTCCTATGCAAGCCACTTCCAATGATTATGGATTTTATAAAGGTTCCATGAGTAATCATGATAAAGTGATTGAAAATGTTATAGATGTTTTACAAAACAATGGAACTATAATGACTTCTTTAGATGAAGGAAAAAAAGTTGTCAGTATAATAGAAGATATGTACGCATCTGCAAGATAATATTTTTTAAAACTTAACTAAATTGCTTAATTTAGAGCACAAATAATCCTTTTACCATATTTAAGCTAAGAACATTAAATAATAGGTTTAGAAACTCCTATACAGACCCTGATTTAATATGGGGAATACGTTTGTCATTGAGTCTGATTGGACCATTGATATGGGGGATTATTATGCAAAAACCTCATGAGGCGTTTTGGATGGCAATGGCGGCTCAATGTATTTCTTTAATTGACATGAAAGGTTTGGTCGATCATCATTTAAGATTGGTGATTACTGCAAGTTTTTTATGTGTGGTTTTTGGATTAATTGGTACGGTGATGTCCCAATTTCCATTACTAAATATTATTATCTTCTTTTTTATAGGCTTTATTTCTGGTTTGTTTAAAAACCTAGGTGAAAGAGGAGCTGGATTGGCTTTGAGTATTTATCAGTTTTATATATTGACAAGTGCACAAAGTATGTCGGGCGTATCGGATATGGATTTTCGATTAAAATGGATTTCCTTTGGAGCTCTTTGGTCTATTTTGATTCAAATACTGAGCTATTTCTTTGTTACTAGTGCAATGCCTTATAGAAGAGCTATAGCTAAAGTATGGAAAAATATAGCAGTGTTAGCAGAAACAGTAGGAATGGGTTGGGATGGATTTAAGAAGAAAAAATCCTTACGTGATATTTATATAACAGAACAAAAAGTGATTGCAGCAATGTCCGCAGCTGAAGAAATATTTTTACATGCTGAGGAAAGTATGCAAAGAGATAAGAAAAATACGAAGGCTATAAGTTATGCTTTTCGTTCGGTAAATATTACTAGTATGTATATCATACAAATGTCGGAGGTGCTACAAGAATATGATAATAAACGTATTGCAAAGAATATTCAAATTCAAATATTTTCCATTTTTCGTTCCTTGCAGCAAGTTGCCGAGCGAATGGAAGTGTATATACATACTTTAAGACCTCAAGAAAAAGCTATCATAGATACGCGTTTTAAAAGATTAAAGAATACTTTTCAAAATTTAGAAAATTATATAAAAGAAAATAATTTAGAGGAATATCTATCTTTAATTGAAAAATTTAGATTGCCCATTCAACGTATTGAGAGAGTAGTAAATAGTACAATTAAAGAAATTCAAAAAGAGGCAGATATACCGGTTTATTCTTCCTATAGTTTTATTGAAACATTACAAATTTTACATCCCAATTATATAAAAAACAACTTTAAACAATTGTTTGATTTTAATAGCTTAACTACAAAATACGCTGTACGTTTGGGTATTGCTAGTAGTTTTGCTGCTTTTATCGCTTTTATGTTTTTTCCAAATCATGGATACTGGATTATTCTTACTACTATGCTTGTTACGCAACCGTATTTTGGTGCTACTTTGAAAAAGGGGATTGAAAGAAGTATAGGTACTATAGCTGGGATTATAACAGGTACTTTTATATTATGGATTGGGGATTCAGATTGGATTCGTTTATTATTGATATTTTTTGGAGCGGTGTATTTAGTGTATTTTATTAATAGATCTTATTCTCTAGTTTCCTTCTTTGTAACTTTATTATTGGTGGGCTTATTAAGTTTATCACCATCTTGGGATGTGGATTTGTTAGAATGGAGAATTTTTGCAACTATTATTGGATCTGTTATTGCTATAAGTTCCGGTTTTTTAATTGCTCCCATTTGGGATAAAAAGGAATTTCCAAAACATTTATCTCAGGTATTGGAAGTGAATTACGCTTATTTTAGAAATACTTTTTATAATGGAGAAGCTAAACCTTGGTTAGAAATGAAATCAAAAGCTGAATTAGCAAATAGCATAGCTTTTGATTCTTTAAATCGTACAATTAAAGAACCAACTATCAAAAAGGATTTTAATTCTAAAAGGTTTTTTCAGCTTCTAACGCATTTTGTTAGAGTAACTCGAGAACTAAATAACTTTAATGAGGAAAATAGTTTTGAAGCACCAAAACTTAAAATTATAGAAAAAGAAAATTTTATACAACTTTTGCATGAATGCGACGATAACTTTAGAATAATTGCTAATTATATGGAAAAAGAGGCAATAGCTCAAGTGGCAGAAGAATGTCGCTATACTTATCCTGTATTAGGATTAAAAATGAATACTCCAAGTCAAAGACAATGGGTGTATATGCAAAAATTACTATTAGAATTACAGTATATTAATCAAGAACTAAAAGAGATTATAAAAGAGAAAAATTAAATCCTTTGCTTTAATTCTTGTAAATATGCAGCAGTTCCAATCAACCTAGAACCATACCATGAAAAGTATTCTCCATCGACTAAAAAAATCTTAGCATGTGGAACTTTTTCTTGTACTTCAGCAATATGCTTTTCTTTAAAAGGATAAGGCTCAGAAGATAGAAATATATAATCTACCTCTTTCCACAGAGGATTACTCCATACTACTTCAGGATATCTATCGTAAGAATGAAAAGCATTTTCTAAACCTAAATAAGGAAATAATGTATGGATGAAATTATTATTGCCTACTACCATCCAAGGTTTTTTCCAGATAAAATAAGCTACTTTCTTTATTGTTTTTTTATGAAACTCTAATTTGGTGAATGCATTTTCAATAGTTTTAGCAATTTTATCAGCTTGATTTTGCGTATTTGTAATTTGACCTACAGCATAAATCATGCTTATCGCATCCTGTAAATCATAAATGTCAGTAATAAATATTGGAGCTATATCTTTTAAACTTTCTATTATTTCTTTTGTGTTTTCTTCCTTATTTGCCAATATTAAATCTGGCTTTAGCTGTTCTATTTTTGGGATGTGTACTTGTTTCGTTCCTCCAATAATAGTTTTCTCTTCTTTTAGATTTTGAGGATGTACACAGAATTTAGTGATACCTACTATTTTATTTCTTAAACCCAAATCAACTAATAATTCTGTTTGGGAAGGAACTAAGGAAATAATTCTTTGTGCTTTAGTTTGTGTCTTTTGCGGCTGAATCCAAAAGTGTTTCATTTTCCATATTGTTTTTACTTTCTCTGGATTTAAGGTCTATTTTTTGATAAAATATTAAAATTAAGAAAGATAAAGCAATATTTATAGGTAAAGGTTCAATTAAAACGGATAAAACATATTTTTTAAAATGATTATCAGGGCTTAGGTAGAAAGCTAATAGCATAATAACTGTAAATACTATAAAACTGCGCATAGCATTTCTATTTAAAAAACAAATTCCAATCCATAGGATAGTATAAATTAATAGAGGTAATATCTGTAGATTAAATTGCCAGAATGTGGACTGCATACTAAGTGTATCTATAGTAATATATAAACTATAAATAATTAAAAAAATTCCGATAATTGGGAATGGGATAGGGGTGGAATTAAAAAATCGTTTAAACATTACCTGAAAAATTTGCACAAAGATAGGGAATTATCTCGGAGCTATTATTTTAGTTGGCATGAAAATAGTAAAATACCCTCATTAATTAAAATAAATATCAAATGGATTAATTTGCAATACCTTTTTCTAATTCTCTTTTGTAGGATACTATAGCTTGAAAAATTGCTTGTGCCATTTCTTTTTGACCTTCTTTACTATTCATGTATATTTCATCCTCTACATTATTAATAAAACCTAATTCAACTAAAACTCCAGGCATAGCACTACCTGCTAATACTTCCAATCCTAATTGTTTTACACCTCTGCTGTTTCTTCCTTGTCTTATAAAATTCTGTTCGATTTTGTCCGCAAAGACAATGCTTCTAGATAAAAATGCTTGCGTATAATTACTAACAATTATTTGGGTCATTGGATCGCTAGGATCTAATAAACCTGGTTCCTGCACTATTTGTTCTCCATACTCTTCAAAAGCTTTACTTTTTTGTCCCACTCTATGTAAACCTAAAACAAAAGTCTCTGTACCTGATGCTTGAGTTTCTCGATCTCTCACCCATCTACCATTCACTTTTCTACTTTTAGGAGCTGTGGAATTAACATGTATTGATAAAAACAAATCTGCATTTGCTTTGTTTGCAATTGCATGCCTGTCTTTTAAATCAACATCTTTATCTACCTTTCTAGTATATATAACTTCCACATCTTTTAAATGCTTCTGTATCATTTCACCTAAAAGTAATGCAACATCTAAGGTTATATCTTTCTCATTTTTACTCAATTTGTATTTTAAAGCACCAGCATCTTTTCCTCCATGTCCTGCGTCAATAACAATTTTCTTTAAAGTTTTAGGTTGATTGGAAAATGCTATAGAATTGCCAAGGAAGATAAATATACAAAATGTAAAAAAAAGACTAATGCCTATGCTATTTTTATTCATGATTTTTATATGATTGTTCTATATATTCGATAATATAATATAGAAATGGTTTATTGCTTAACAAAAATAAATTTAAAATTAAAAAATTTCAAATAGTTTTAAGCAATAACAAGTTTTTATCAAAGTGCATTTCAATCGTACAAATTTATTAAAACTATTTTTCTTTTTATAAAAATAATTAGAAAAATATGGCTCTCCTTATTTTTTTTGAAAGAAAAGTATTTTTATCCTTGTAATAAGAGTAATTTTGTGCAAGCTGATTATAGAAATTTATGGTTTTACAGAGATTTACCATATTTATTGCTTTTCTTTCTTTGCTTTTTATTGCCATGGGTAATTTAAGTTTTAATTCCTATGCGCAAATGAAAGGGGTAATGCCTAAAGATTCTATAATAAATCTTTTAGATAAAGATTCGATTAGTATTCCAATCGATAGCATAGAAAGTAAAGATAGCTCTGAAGTAGAAGATAAAATGTCAAAAGTGAAAATCAGTCCCAACGCTTTAGACGATAAGGTAGTAACTCATGCTGAAGATTCTATGGTTCTGGAAATTTCTAAGAATAAATTTTATCTTTATGAAAAAGCGAATGCTAAATACCAAGATATTGAAGTGCGATCAGGATTATTAGTATATGATCAAAGTGAAAATACTTTAACTGCAATTCCTATAATGGATAGCTTGGGGAAAATAACTTCCACTCAAGAATTTCAACAAAATGAAGAGTTAATTAGTTACGATTCTTTACGATATAATTTTGTTTCCCAAAGAGCTTTAGTATTAAATGCACGTACCCAATATGGTGAGGGCTTTATACATAGTGAAAAAGTCAAAAGAAATAAAGATGGAACTACATTCGGAGCGGGAAATATTTATACTACATGTAATTTGCCGCATCCGCATTTTGGAATTCATGCAAATAAAATTAAAGTAATACCTGGAAAAATGATAGCTTCAGGTCCTGCAAACTTAGAAATCCAAGATATACCAACTCCTTTATTTGTACCATTTGGATTTTTCCCTGTACAAAAAGGTCAAAGTTCTGGATTTATTTTACCTACTTATAGTATGGAAGAAAGAAAGGGTGTGGGATTGCAAGGAATTGGATATTATTTTGCATTTAATGATTATATAGGTTTAACAAGTACATTTGATATTTATTCTAAAGGCTCTTGGGGTACTTTTAATACCTTAGAATATGCCAATAGATATAGATATAACGGACGTTTTAGTTTAAATTATTCCTTAACAAAATATGGAGAAAGCTTTGATCCTGATGGAAGTGTATCAAAAGATTTTAGAATACGTTGGTCACATACTGTAGATCAAAGAGCAAGACCTGGATCTAATTTTAGTGCTTCCGTAGATTTTGGAACTTCATCCTATAATACATTAAATGAATATAATGTTGATCAAGCATTAAATAATCAATATTCTTCATCTATATCCTATAGTAAAAGCTGGGCTGGAAAACCTTATTCTTTTACTGCAGCTTTACGTCATAATCAATCCACACAAACGGGATTGGTAACCATTACAGCACCCGATATTAATTTTTCAATTGGACAGTTATCTCCTTTTCAAAGAAAGGAAATGATTGGTGCACCTAAATGGTATGAAAAAATAGTTTTTACTTATGATGTGAATTTCCAAAATAAATTATCTTTTTATGATTCTTTATTATCAGAGCAGGGCATACGTTACAAAGACTTTGATTATGGATTAAGGCATAATGCTCAAATTCAAGCAAATTATAATATACTTCGCTATATAAATTGGAATATTTCCATTCCTTACACAGAATATTGGAATACTAAACAAACTTTTATACATTATAATCCCCAAACTAATAGTAATGATACTACACAAAATTTGGGTTTTTATGCAACAAGAGAATTTTCTGCAACATCCTCTCTCAGCACAAGAATTTATGGTATGAAAATGTTTAAACCAGGAAAGAAAGTAAAAGGTATAAGACATGTAATGACGCCATCTATAAATTTAAATTATACTCCAGGTTTTGCAGAAGCACCTTTTGAATATTTATATGAAAACCAATGGGATCCAAATCAAAACCCAAATTATGAATCTCCTTATAATTTATCTCCTATTGGAGGTCCCGGTAATGCATTAGCAAGAGGAAGTGTGGGTTTTAGTTTAGGAAATACTCTACAAGTTAAAGTAGCAGGAGCTGATTCAACACAAAAAGACAGAAATATATCAATTATTGATGGGTTGGGTATGAATTTTAATTATAACTTCTTTGCAGACTCTATGAATCTTTCCATGATAAATTTGAATTTTAAAACCAATATTGCCCAAAAATTGAGTGTTACCGCAACTGCAGTTTTAGATCCTTATGTTTATGATGAAAATAATAGACAAACCAGCAAGTACCGTTGGAATGAAGGAGAAGGTTTTTTAGGTTTTAGAAGTTCTAATATAAGTATGAATGTGAGTTTTGTGGGGAAACCAAGAGAAGAAAGAGATATAGATTCCATGAGTCAAAAACAAGAAGAATTAGCGATGTTGTTCCGAAATAATGGTATACAAAAATACCATGATTTTAATATTCCATGGGATTTTAACCTTTCGGGCGGTCTGGGAATACATAATTTCTTTGATCAAAGTACTAAGGAATATAGGATACGCTATAGTCCAAACCTAATGTTTAATGGATCTTTTAATCTCACACAAAGATGGAAAGTTGCGGTAAATGGTGGTTTGGAGTTTACTGAATTTAAGGAAATTAGAATGGGGACAACAACTATTGATATAAGTCGCGATTTGCATTGTTGGCAAATGAGTTTAAATCTTGTTCCTTGGGGATTCTATAGAAGTTTTCATTTCACTATTAATGTAAAAGCTTCCGTACTACAGGATTTAAAATTAACTCGTAGGAAAACATTCCACGATAATTATTTCTAAAAAATTACTGCTCCTTTAATCAGAGTTTTTTTACTTATGAACAAGTGCTTTTTCTGATAAAGGAACAGTAGGGAGTCCAAATAAATTGATTGAAAACTTTATTAATGTTTCCTATATAAATTTGGTCTTGCTTAACAACACAATTTTAATTTAATCTTTTCTCTAAACTAATTGCTGCAGGGAAAAGTATATTGTTTTCCAGGTGTATATGTTTATGTAAATCTTGCTCAAATTCTTGTAGCATAGAAAATGTCACTCTATAAGTATTACAAGCATTTGCAGGTGGAGTATAATTATCCGAAAGTTTAGCAATTTTTCTAAAACGCACTCCTTCTTCGTCATGCTCATGTTCCATCATTTCTATGGGGGTTTCTACAGTGCCAAATTGCGCTTGCTCTAATTTTTCACCTGTAATAGAAGCTTTAGTCATTTTTCGAATAAAAGGAAATAAAATTAATTCCTCTTTTTTCATATGCTGTGCCATAGCTCCTGCAGTTTCATTAAATAATTTATGAATTTCAAAGAGTTCTGGATGATTTTTACCATGAACTTGGCAGAGCTTTTCTAAGAATTGTAGAATTACACCCGATTTTTCATCTACATATCTATGGTGGGTTTTTTCAATATAATCTGCTAACAAATCTAATGGCCATGCACGGAAATCTATAGAACCATTATTATCTGAAGAAAATGCCTTGTTTAATGCTTCACTGATTTCCTCAAGGTCTATATTGTTAGTTTCGCAGACTTCTTCTAAACTTCTTCCTCCTCGACAACAAAAATCAATACCATATTTATTAAATACGGATGCTGCTCTGTAATCTTCGGCTACGAATGAGCCAATCGTTTTATTTTTCATAATTTTAAATTGTTTTTTTAATTAAAGATAATTTTGTCTTTTATTGTTATAAATTTTTTTATGCTTTTTTAGGTTCTTAAAAAATAATTTCCTGATTTAATTCCTGTTGCTAATTCATATATATTTGTAGTTTGCAACATTTGAGAAAGTTTTTCTCTAATAATTTTAAATTGATCATGAACAGGGCAGGGATGCTCATTGGAACATTTTGCTAATCCTAAACCACAACCTTTATAAATTCTATCTCCATCAAATAAATCCACTATTTCATGTAAATATATATTTTTGATTTGTTCTAAACCTATCTCGAAACCTCCATTTACACCTCTGGTAGATTGAATAAAGTTATTTTTCGATAACTTTTGTAAAATCTTTGCTGTAAAAGCTTCAGGTGCATCAATTTCTTCTGCTATCTCTTTGAATCCCACTCGCTTTTCTTCTAAAGAAGAAGTGGCTATAAAAATTATAGACCGTATGGCATATTCACAAGCTTTAGAAAACATACTAATTGATTTTTTATGCTGCAACAAAGATAAGTATAATTAAAGATATTGAACTCTTTAATTAAATAAACTCTTTCAATAGGGATATAAAATCCTTTAATTATAATAATTTATTAAATTGCAAATAATAAAAATAATAAGGAATTTGAAAGAAAGTTTTTTGCAAGGAATTAAAATTTTTTTTAAATCTATTTCGCAAATAGTGTTAATAGAGCATGTTTGGACAGGTGTTTTTATCTTTCTGAGTTTATGGATTAATGCTTGGGAATGGGCTTTTTCATTAAGTTTAGCAGTCTTAGCAGGTAATCTTATAGCTATTTTATTACGTTTTCCAAAGCATAATATTAGCAAAGGATTGTATGGATTCAGCCCAGGATTGGTAGGTATAGCAGTATTTGCTTTATTCGGATTTTCTTGGATGAATTGTTTGTACATTATTATTGGTAGTACTTTTGCTGCTATTATGCAACATCTTTTTATAATTAGAAATATTCCTGGATTTACTTTTCCTTTTATCAGCATAATATGGATTTTGTCCTATTTGTTTTTACCTGAACAAGAAATAAATTTGGAAAGCCTTATAGAAACACCCTTCACTTATAAGAATTTATGGGATTTAGGAATAAAAGGAATAGCGCAAATATTTTTTCAATCTAAAATATTATCAGGAATTTTATTTTTAATCGGGATTTTTATAGCCTCAAGGAAAATAGCATTATATGTATTATTTTCTTCTCTTTTTGCTGGCATCCTTGCTTTATTATTAAAACAAAGCACCTCGGATATTTATATGGGTATTTACGGATTTAATGCTGCTTTATCTGCTATAGTTTTTTCTCAAGTGAAAAAGCATGCGGCATTATGGAGTTTTTTAGCAGTATTAATTACTGTTTTCGTGCAATTTACTTTTATACATTTAGATACATTTCAAAACTTAGGAGGTTATTTTACTTTCCCCTTTGTTTTAGGTACATGGATTAGTTTATTAATTAAGCGAATTGTAGAAAAACTAGTTATTTGATATAACAAAAAATTATATTTGCATTAGGTTTTTATTTTAATATATTTGTATTGTTATAAAAAAGAATTTTATGTTTAAAAGAGTTTTACCCTTATTATTAGTTTCTAGTCTATTTATGGCTACAGATGTACAAGCGCAATGGTCTGATATTGAGCTTGAATTTGATGGAGAAAATCGTTCTTACAGCATGTATATACCATCAAGTTATGATGCGGATAGTGCATCTGCTCTTGTTTTAACCTTGCATGGCCTTGGTGATACTAAAGAAAATTTCAGGCAAATAGGTTTTGCTCCTATTGCAGATACAGCTAATTTTATTATTCTTGTACCTCAAGCATTGCATGATGGAATGACAGGAACAGCATGGAATTCCCGAGCGGGTGCATTTGGCATTTATCCCAATACCGATATAGATG
>Ga0079225_10000827_pt1 | contig 16916 bp, 13 predicted proteins | sample Poulit2012_FD_76344 | JGI IMG/M metagenome (GOLD analysis project Ga0079225, IMG submission 76344) | Agricultural soil microbial communities from Georgia to study Nitrogen management - Poultry litter 2012 | ecosystem: Environmental > Terrestrial > Soil > Agricultural land | place: USA: Georgia... | reverse complement strand
CGTATCCGCCGCCTTCGACTTTCACATTGCCGCGCGATGTCCTTGCGAACGCGTTCTTCGCAGAAACATTCTCAAGTGCAATGCTGCCGTTCAGTATGTCCACGGTCAGATCGCTGAATTCCTCGTTCTCCACCGTGACATTGCCGTTGGAGCTTGTTACGATGAGCCGGTTGACCAGTGCCGGATTAACCTGCAGCTCTACATTTACGCGGGCCGAACGGATATCCGAGACAATCATCAGTTCGTTATTCTTCACTTCACAGATGATATCCTGGAAATAGTTCCGCTTCTTATCCAGCTTGCGGTAGAAAGATGTCACTTCGAATTTTGCCGTAGTCACCCTGTCCGTCGGCACGATGGTTACGTTGCCGTTGGTGATGTCCACGGAGATATTGGAGAATTCTTCATCAACGGTCTCGATCAGGCGGTTCTTGCCGCCTGAGGAGAACATGGAATCGATGTTTGAATTTTTGACGCTGTCGAACGCCTTCTCAAGCGAACCGAACACCTGGGAAGCGTACTTCTGGTTTTCGAATTTATTTTTAACGTTGCTGTATGTTTCGTTCGCCTTGTCCGGGTTGATGTACTTCTGGAATTCGCCGACAAGCTGATCCCAAGCCTCCGAAGCACTCGCAAAATTGCCGGATGATCCGGTGCTGCGGCCGCCTGTCCGCTTCGTTTCGGGCCCGTCATCCTGCTCTCCGGAACTGCTGTCTTCCTTTTTATCCATCGCTTCCATCAGCCTGATGGCTTCTTCGGAACTGATCTTGCCTTCTTCGAGCATCTTCAGTATGCGGTCTTTATTGTCCATTTCAAACCTCCTGATGGTTTCGTTTCAACCATTTTTTTAGGTGATACCCTGTATAGCTCTCTGTCTCTGCCATGATGTCCTGTACAGTGCCGGACGCGACGATCGTACCGCCCCCGTCCCCGCCTTCCGGTCCGAGGTCGATGATATGATCCGCCACTTTGATGACATCCAGGTTGTGTTCTATGACAATGACCGTATCCCCGTTATCCACAAGACGCTGGATGACATCGATGAGTTTCCTTATGTCTTCCGAATGGAGGCCGGTCGTCGGTTCATCCAGTATATAGAGGGATTTGCCGTCGGACCGCCTGTGCAGCTCGGAAGCGAGTTTGACACGTTGTGCTTCACCGCCTGAAAGTGTCGTTGCCGGCTGTCCGAGTTTGACGTAGCCCAGACCCACATCAAGCAATGTCTTTATCCTGCGTTTGATCTTGGGCAGGTTTTCGAAGAAGTAATAGGCTTCCTCGACAGTCATCGCCAGAACATCCGCGATGCTTTTGTCCTTGTATTTCACTTCCAGCGTCTCTCTATTATAACGCTTTCCGTCACATACTTCACATGGTACGAATACATCAGGCAAAAAATGCATTTCAATCTTTATGATGCCGTCTCCCTTGCAGGCTTCACAGCGGCCGCCTTTGACATTGAAGCTGAAGCGGCCTTTCTGGTAGCCGCGGACTTTCGCTTCGTTCGTCTGGGCGAATACATCGCGGATGCTGTCGAAGACTCCGGTATATGTCGCCGGGTTGCTCCGCGGCGTGCGCCCAATCGGCGACTGGTCAATGTCGATGATCTTCTCGATATTGTCCGCACCTCTGATTTCCTTGTGGACACCCGGAATCTGCTTGGATTTGTAGAGCTTCGTATGCAGGCCTTTGTAGAGGATTTCATTTATCAGTGTACTTTTTCCCGAGCCGGAAACCCCGGTCACTACATTCAGCACGGAAAGAGGCACTTTGACATTCACATTTTTGAGGTTGTTCTCCCTGGCGCCACGCACTTCCAGTGCGTGGGACATGTCCGGTTCCCTGTACTCTTCGGGAAGCGGGATTTCCCGCCTGCCGCTCAGGTACTGTCCGGTGATGGGATTTTCATCCTTCATCACTTCCTCCGGCGTCCCCTGGGAGATGATCTGTCCGCCGTGTTCGCCGGCGCCGGGACCGATATCGATGAGATAGTCGCTCGCAAGCATCGTATCCTCATCGTGTTCGACGACGATCAGCGTGTTGCCGATATCCCGCATGCTTTTGAGCGTTCCGATCAGGCGGTCATTGTCGCGCTGGTGGAGGCCGATGGACGGTTCATCCAGTATATAGAGTACGCCGGAAAGGCGTGAACCGATCTGGGTGGCCAGTCTGATCCGCTGCGCCTCCCCGCCGGAAAGCGTACCGCTCCGGCGGTTAAGCGTAAGATAATCCAGGCCCACATTGAATAAGAACAACAGACGCTCGTTGATCTCTTTCAATATCGGTGCGGCAATCTGCCTGTTCTGTTCCGAGAGGGACGGGGATTCGAAGAAGCCCAGCGCCTCTTTGACCGATTGGTCGACCGCTTCACCCACATGTCTGCCGTCGATCCTGACAGCCCTCGCCTCTTCGTTCAGCCGGTAGCCGCCGCACGTCCTGCATGTAATTTCGCGCATGTATCTGCTCATTACATCCCTCGTATATTCGGAAGGACTCTCTTTGTACCTGCGTTCGATGTTGTTGATGATGCCTTCATAGGGCATCGTCCTGCGGCGTGTGACACCGTTGTCCTGTTTGAACACATAGTCGACAGTCTCGCCTTTTGAACCGGACAGCACGAGTTTCCTGTCTGCAGCCGGCAGATCTTCAAAAGGCACATCCATATCAATGTTGAAATGCCCGCATGTCTGGCGCAGCAGCGTCGGATAGTAGTTGGAACTGATCGGCTGCCATGGCTGGAGCGCCCCTTCTTCAAGTGTCAGGCCGGGATCCGGCACGACGAGGCGCTCGTCCACCGCCATCTTCATGCCGAGGCCGTCACAATCCGGACAGGCACCGTACGGTGCGTTGAAGGAAAAGAGCCTCGGCTCCATCTCGGATATCGTAAAGCCGCACTCCGGGCATGAAAAATTTTCGGAAAAATGTATGTCCTCGCCGTCGATCACGTTGACGACGACGTTGCCGTCTCCCTTGTCAAGCGTCGTCTGGAGGGAATCGCTGAGCCGGGACTCGACTCCTTCGCGCACCGCCAGGCGGTCGATGACGACATCGATATTGTGCTTCTTATTCTTGTTTAGTTCCGGCACTGATTCGATGTCATGCATCTCACCGTCCAAGACGACGCGGGCATAGCCTTCCCTGCCCAGATCTTCGAGCAGTTTTTCATGCCTGCCCTTTTTGCCGCGGATGACCGGTGCAAAAAGCTGTACTTTTGTCCGTTCCGGCAGCTTCATCACCCGGTCCGTCATCTCCTGGATCGTCTGCGATGTGATTTCGACACCATGTATCGGACAATACGGTGTACCTGCGCGCGCGTAGAGCAGGCGCAGATAGTCATAGATTTCGGTAATTGTGGAGACGGTCGAGCGCGGGTTGTTGCTCGTCGTCTTCTGATCGATGGAAATCGCGGGGGACAGACCCTCGATCGAATCCACGTCCGCCTTCTCCATATTGCCGAGGAACTGTCTGGCATAAGCGCTGAGCGACTCCACGTACCGCCTCTGTCCTTCTGCGTATATTGTGTCAAAGGCGAGTGAGGACTTGCCGGAGCCGGACAGGCCTGTCATTACGACCAGCTTATCCCTCGGGATATCCACATTTATGTCTTTCAGGTTGTGCTGTCTCGCACCTCTGACGCTGATATGAGTATTTCTCACGATTGAATCACCCTTCTGCTTTCAATTCGAATAATGCATCCCTCAGTTCCGACGCTGTTTCGAAATCAAGGTCTTTTGCAGCCTGCTTCATGTCCTTCTCAAGCTGTTCGATGGTCTTTTCGCGTTCTTTCTTCGTCATCTTCCTGGACTGCTTGACGTCTTCCTTGTGTGCATCCTCCTTGATTTCCACTTCGGCGCTGATGGAATCGCGGATCTCCTTGGTGATGGTCGTCGGTGTGATGCCATGCTCCTCGTTGAATGCCATCTGCGTTTCACGGCGGCGTGCGGTTTCATCCAGTGCATAGCGCATGGAATCCGTAATCTTGTCCGCATACATGATCACCATGCCCTCGCTGTTACGCGCCGCCCGCCCGATGGTCTGTACAAGGGAGCGGCTGGAGCGCAGGAATCCTTCCTTGTCCGCGTCAAGTATTGCCACAAGTGACACTTCCGGAATGTCGAGCCCTTCCCTGAGGAGGTTGATCCCGACGAGCACATCGAATGTGCCCATCCGCAGATCCCGGATGATTTCAATGCGTTCCAGCGTCTTTATCTCAGAGTGCAGGTACTGTACTTTGACCCCCGCCTCCTTCAGATAATCCGTCAGATCCTCCGACATCTTCTTTGTCAGTGTAGTGATCAGCACCCGTTCGTTCCTTTCGGCACGGGCAACAATCTCTTCAAGCAGGTCGTCAATCTGATGCTCACTCGGCCTGACATCGATTTCGGGATCGAGAAGCCCCGTCGGCCGGATGATCTGCTCGACCATCTTCTCGGTATGTTCAAGTTCATAAGGGCCCGGTGTGGCCGACACATAGAGCAACTGCTGCGCTTTGGATTCGAATTCCCCAAACTGCAGCGGCCGGTTGTCCAGTGCACTCGGCAGTCTGAAACCATGGTCGACGAGCACCTGTTTACGTGCCTGGTCCCCGTTGTACATACCGCGGACCTGTGGCAGTGTGACGTGGGATTCATCGATCATGATGAGGAAATCATCGAAGTAGTCAAGCAGCGTATAAGGCGTGGACCCCATCGGTCTCAGCGTAAGATGGACGGAGTAGTTCTCGATGCCTGAACAGAATCCCATCTCCCGCATCATTTCAAGGTCGTAGTTCGTGCGCTGTTCGAGCCTCTGGGCCTCGAGAAGTTTATTGTCCGCGCGCAGTTTCTCAAGCTGTTCCCCGAGTTCTTTTTCAATGCGTTCGATAGCGACCCTCATCTTCTCGTCACGCGTGACGAAGTGGGAGGCAGGGAAGATCGCAGTGTGCTCGCGCTCGACAAGCACCTCGCCCGTCAGATAGTTGACCTCTCTGATGCGGTCGATCTCATCGCCGAAGAACTCAACGCGGATGCACTCTTCATCCTCGGATGCCGGGAATACTTCAACAATGTCGCCGCGCACGCGGAACGTCCCCCGCTTGAAATCGATATCGTTCCGCGTGTACTGTATGTCAACCAGTTTGCGCAGGAATTCATTGCGGTCCATCTGCATACCGACACGCGCACTCACGACCATCTCCCTGTATTCTTCAGGATTACCGAGGCCGTAGATGCAGCTGACGGATGAAATGATGATCACATCATCACGTTCAAAAAGCGCACTCGTCGCGGAGTGGCGCAATTTGTCGATCTCCTCGTTGATCTGCGCGTCCTTCTCGATGAATGTGTCGGTCTGCGGCACATATGCCTCCGGCTGATAGTAGTCGTAGTAGCTTACAAAGTACTCTACCCTGTTATTCGGAAAGAATTCCTTGAATTCGCTGTACAGCTGCCCTGCCAGCGTCTTGTTATGGGCGATGATCAGAGTCGGCTTGCCGATCTCCTTTATCACCTGGCTCATCGTATATGTCTTGCCGGTGCCCGTCGCGCCGAGCAGCGTCTGGTGGCGGTTGCCGGAACGTATCTGTTCTGTCAGTTCCCTGATCGCCTTCGGCTGATCCCCGGCGGGTTCGAATTTAGAGACGATTTCAAATTGTGCCATATTCTCTTCCCCCATTTTATTCTGTACTCTATTATTCTACCAAACAAAAAATAGAAATAACAAACATCTGTTCGGTTATTTCTACTCGTCTTCCACTTTATCCAGATTATATAATTCCACAAGCATGTAGCCGATGACGATCGACAGCGAGTCGATGAAGATCACCCACTCGGAAGGATAGAATCCCCGGTATATGGAAACGCCGAAAATGATGAAGGTCAATATTACCGCAACATATTTGTTCCGCGTCATGCGGGTGAAGAACACGACGGTCACAGCCGGTACGACCATGGCCATCATATACCAGTAAAGGTCCACTGGCCCTATATCTCCTTATCCATTATCGATTCAGTGATTTCCATGAGTTCCGTGCGGGGGATGAAACGTTCCTTCAGCATATCCGACAATATATTCCCGAGGAAATCCTGCACACATGCAAGATGCGAAAATTTCTTTATTGTCACGAGCGACATTTCATAGATTTCGAAGAATAGAGGTTCCGGGTTCCGCTTCTGTATCTCCCCGAACGATTCATACAGCAGATCGATCTTATCCGCGACGGAGAGGATCTGCCCTTCCAGTGTCTCATCCTTCCCTTCCTTCAGACGACGCTTGTAGATCTCCTGATACTGCTCTGGGAATTCCTCCTCGATGAAGCGGGAGGTCATCGTCTCCTCCACTTCCATAAACAGCATATTGAGCTCGCCTGACGCATATTTTACAGGCGTCTTGATGTCCCCGGTAAAGATTTCGGGATAGTCATGATTCAGCGCCTTTTCGTAAAGATCCTTCCAGTTGACCTCGCTGCCGTGATATTCCTCGACCGTCCCCAGATACTGGGCAATCTTCGTCACCTTAAAAGAATGTGCGGCAACATTATGTTCCTGGTACTTGAACTTGCCCGGACAGCGGATCAGCTTCTCCAGGTCGTTCAGACTCTTAAAATACTGATGTACACCCATTACGACTCCTCCTTCACATAGTTGACATAGCTGTCTATCAAGTCTGTGCCGACTTCACCGATATAGGCGCGGACAATCGTCCCTTCACTGTCGACGAAAAATGTTGTCGGCATCAGATGGATCTTGTAAGATTCAATTGCCGCCGGCTCATCGGCGAACTCGTAGACCGGATATGTAACCCCGAATTCCTCGAGGAACTTATCCCGGCTGCTGTCACTGTCGTCAATGCTGATGCCGACTACATCGAGTGACTCCCCGCCGCGTGAGTCCTGATACTCGATCAGCTCCGGCGTCTCCCGGCGGCATGGATCGCACCAGGAGGCGAAGAAATTGACCACCGTGACATCATTGGATGCGATCGTTTCACGGAATGATCCGCTGTCATTGATCACCCCTGTGAATTCCCCGTCGAGGATGTTCCGTCCGACAGCATGGTGATTGTCCCGGCCCTCAGAAGTCTGAAGCGTCTCGAGCGACTGCTGCTGCAGCCGTTCATCCGAAACATTGAGGACCGCTGCAATGCCGGCACCGACCAGTACGAAGAAAGCCGCAAGTGCAATTATGATGATGATATTTTTCTTGTTCATGGAAACAACATACCTAACTCTATTATTTCAACCATTTTAACACATGCGCGTGAAGTATCCAGTTTTTCGCGCATAAAAAAGACATCCCGCATAATGTGCGGGATGCCAGTCGATCTGAATATCGGTATTAGTAAGTGTAGTAGCCGTCCACTGTTCCGCTTACGTAGCTTACAGAACGTTCGCCGACGCCTTCTGACGGGTTCAGTGCATCGATCATCTGGCCATTGCCGATGTAGATGCCAACATGCGTTCCGCCGTTGAAGAATACGAGGTCACCCGGCTGTGGATTGGAAGTCGGAGTACCCGCCGCTTTTTGCGCTGCAGCAGTTCTTGGGATGTCTTTGCCGGTGAACTGTTTCATGAATTGCTGAGTCAGTGCTGAGCAGTCCACCGCTGTTGCGGAGTTTCCGCCGTATACGTAGGATTTACCTGCCGCTACTGACTGGGCAACTGATGCTGCGTTGCCGCCTGAAACATTTGTGTTTTCAACCGGAGCCAGTACAGCCGGTGCATCGTACTCCTCTACTGCAGGCGCTTCTTCTTCTACTGCAGGTGCTTCTTCTACTGCAGGTGCTTCATAGGACTGTTCAGTTTCTACAGACTGGGAAGCTTCATTGCCGTATGAATAATCGTATTCATTGTCTTCATAAGTATAAGAATAGCTCTCATAGTTTGATACTGAAGTTGAACTTGACTGCTCAGAGTGATTTGCTGCGCTGTCGTTTCCGCCGCCGTATGCCGCTGCGTCTACGTTGCCAGCCGCCACTCCTGTCAATGCTGTAACCGTCGCTACTGAAAATAACATTTTCTTCATAATAAAAATATCCTCCTAATTTCCCCTGTCTCAAAACTCAACTCTTATCTCTCTATGTACCTTGATCGGGTAAATTTCTTTATTGATTATTTAAATTGATATTCAATTTGCAAATAGTCCTGAAAGGAACCGCCCTTCGACTACGATCAAAACTATAGCACACATAAAACATGATTGGGGCCTTTGTAACCCATTTGTAACCTAATCGAAAAAACTGAAATGCAATGTAAAAGATGAGACAATTCAGATGAAAAGCCGGAGTGTACGGCATGACAGGGGTATACAGTCATGCAAATACATTTTATGACGATTCCGGGACTGCAAGATTACATATGGAATTATTATGTAAACCGTGTTTTTCCTGCGTTTCAGGAGCAGTTTTCCGTCTGTTTGCCGATCCCGCCCCGGTGAAAAAAGAACGCCGCCACCCTTTACATCAGAAGGTAATGACGGCCGGTCAAAAGTTTTTATTTTATGAAATCATAGGACGCAGCAGCACTAGCGCTTATTGTTCTTGTTGATTCTACGCCAAATCCGCCATTCCAGTTCATTTCTGAAACCTGGATGGAGCCGTCGGCATTGACTGCTTCAACGACAGCCACATGACCCATGCTGCCGGCGCCTCCCTGACCTGGATCAAGCTGCATGATTGCACCCACTGAAGGTGAATTGCTTACTGTCATCCCTGAGCCGAGGGCTGCACTGTCCCAGTTGGATGCATTGCCCCAGCTGTTGCTGACGGATACTCCCATCTCATTAAGACGTTCATATACATGCCACGTGCAGTCGCCCTGGGTATAATGGTTTGCTGCAGACGCTGCTGTGTCACCGGCTGGTGCCGGTGCGGATGGTTCTTCATATTCCGCAGTCTGCGGCGCAGGTGCTGACGGTGCATCATATTCTTCGACTGCCGGCGCTTCGTATGTTGTGTCTGCCGTTTCCTGAGAAGCCTGGTCACCATAGGAATAAGTATATCCATCTTCTTCATAGGAGTATGAATAATCCTCATACTCTGAGACCGCCGATGCTGCTGCCTGTTCCGTATTGTCTACAGTATGGTCCTGTCCTTCGTCGAATCCTCCCGCTTCTGCATTTCCTGTCGCCACTCCTGTAATCGCCGTGGCTGTCGCCAATGAAAACAACGTTTTCTTCATAGTAACTAAATACTCCTTTATTTCCCTAAACCCAAAATTCAAGTCTTCTCTCTATATCCCTCAATTGGGCAACAATATTATTCCGCTCAATTGGTATTCAATTTTAAAGTGGTCAAAGTGCATGCCTCTTCGATCACGTCCAAAACTATAGCACACACCACCCCCTTTTTGGTGGGTTGTAACTGACTTGTAAACGAAAGGAAATGACATTTTCGACTTCGTAATACAGTAGTTTAATTTTACATCGGAGATGGTGGCTGATGTGATGGGATTATGATTTCAGCCGTGTTATTTTACATGGAATTTACTTCAAAATATATTACAGACTCATTTTAGTATTTCGCAGGAGGAGAGGATGAACTCCCCTGAAACAAAGGTTCCAAAATGATGAAGTGGGAATCATGCACCCAGTCGCGCTGCAAACTGAAAAAACGCAGAATCCAAAAGGATTCTGCGTCCGCGGTTCTTGCAAATTTTTATTCAGATTTCTGTGATGCCAGCCATGTAACGAGTGCATCTAGACTTTCTTCATCTGACACGAGGCCGCCCGGCATGCCATCCCCGCCTTCTTCGATTTGGGTCCGTATTTCATCTTCGGAATATTCACTTCCCACATTTGTGAGTGGTGGTCCGGATGCACCTGAAAGATCTTCACCGTGACAACTTATACAGTTGCTCTGCTCGTATGTCTGCTTGGCGAGTTCGGTATCCGACGAATCGGCATCGTCGCCTTCCTCACCGCTTTCTTCAGTAGTGACCCCTTCATCCGCCGGCTGGTCTGTCTCGTCTTCGCCGCCTTCGCCGTCTCCGCCGCAGGCACCGAGTACGAGTACCAGGGCAAAACTCATAAGCAGCCAGAATTTCTTCATCATCAAAGCCCCCCCTGATATTAAATAGTATACACCTATCCCATACCCCCAAATCCATCACAGTCAAACAACCGCAGAGCATTTGTCACAAAATAAAGGACGCCTCCAAAGAGACGCCCTTCATCATATATTACATATTCAGCCTGAGATAGGCTTCAATGAACGGTGACAATCCGCCGTCCATGACTTTGTCTGTATTGCCGACTTCGTAGTTGGTCCTGTGGTCCTTGACCATGGAGTAGGGATGGAATACGTAGGACCGGATCTGGCTGCCCCAGCCGATCTCTTTCTGCTCTCCCTTGATTGCTGCGATTTCCGCCTTCTGATCTTCAAGTTCTTTCTGGTAGAGCTTGGATTTCAGCATATTCATCGCCTGTTCACGGTTTTTGATCTGTGAGCGTTCGTTCTGGCATGTGACGACGATGCCTGTCGGATGGTGTGTAATCCTGACGGCGGAGTCGGTCGTATTGACGTGCTGTCCTCCGGCACCGCTGGCACGGTATGTGTCGATGGATATGTCTTCACTCTTCACTTCAACCTGGATTTCCGTGTTGTCGAACTGCGGTGTCACTTCACATGACACGAATGAAGTATGCCGTCTGCCGGATGAATCGAAAGGTGATATACGCACGAGGCGGTGGACGCCTTTTTCCGCCTTCAGCAAGCCGTATGCATTCACACCCCTGATGGAGAGTGTCACACTTTTCACGCCGGCTTCGTCTCCGTCCTGGTAGTCGAGTGTCTCAACTTTCCATCCCTGCCCTTCTGCATACCTCTGGTACATGCGGAGCAGCATTTCAGCCCAGTCCTGGGATTCTGTGCCGCCCGCTCCGGGATGCAGTTCGAGTATTGCACTCAGATGGTCGTGTTCATCATCGAGAAGGATATTGAGTTCATATGCATCAACTTTCTTCTGCGTCTCGCGGACGCTCTCCTCGATCATTTCCCTCATATCCTCGTCATTCTCTTCCTTCAGCAGTTCATGGGAGACTTCGATGTCCTCAACGTCCGCTTCTATCTCACGGAAGCCCTCGACGATCTTCTTCAGATGATTGTTCGCGTCGATGACTTCCTGGGCTTTCTCCTGATTGTTCCAGAACCCGGGATTTGCCATGCGTTCTTCATATTCCCTTATTTGGGTCTCTTTTTCCTCGAGGTCAAAGAGACCCCCTGAAATCGTCCAATTTGCCGTGCATATCCTGGACGAAATTTTTCACTTCATGCAATTCCATAAAATTTCCTTCTTTCTTTATTGTCCGTGACAGTTTTTGTATTTCTTGCCTGAGCCGCATGGGCATGGGTCATTGCGGCCGACTCTCACTTCTTTTTTGACCGGCCCTTTTTTGACCTTTTCCTTGCCGTCGCCCGTCTGCATCTCATTTTTCTTGACGACCTGTTCACGCTTGATCTCCTCGTCGGATTTCAGTTCAGTCTTCAGGACGTATTTCGCAGTATCATCTTCAATGGAGACGAGCATGTCCTCGAACATCTGCAGCCCTTCGTTCTGATACTCGCGCAGCGGATTGATCTGACCGTATGAACGGAGGTGTATGCCAGTCCTCAGCTGGTCCATGCTGTCGATATGTTCCACCCATTTCCGGTCGATGGTGCGGAGCATCATCATCCGCTCGAACAGCCTCATCTTCTCACTCGTGAGCTTCTCTTCCTTCTGCTCAAGCTCGTCTTTTATCTTTTCGAGGATGAGCGCCGAGATCTCTTCATTCTCCCTGCCGCGTACATCCGGCACGGTGATGGACTCTTCCGACAGGTACATATCCTCGACAGTCTTGATGAACTGGTCGTAGTCGATCAGCTCGTCATCATCCAGGATGTAGTAGTTGACCGTACGTTCCACCGATGATTCGATCATACCCATCAGCTGCTCGCGCACATCATCCTGATCGATGATGTCATTGCGTTCCTGATAGATGATTTCACGCTGGCGCCTCAGTACATCATCATATTCGAGCAGTTTCTTACGTGAATCGAAGTTATTGCCCTCGACACGTTTCTGGGAGGATTCGACCGCCCTCGAGATCATCTTGGATGTAATCTCCTCCTCCTGCATTCCAAGCCGTCCCATCATACCCTGCATGCGTTCCGAACCGAAACGCCGCATGAGGTCATCTTCAAGTGACAGGTAGAATGTACTGACACCGACGTCCCCCTGACGTCCGGAACGTCCGCGGAGCTGGTCGTCGATACGCCTGGATTCATGCCGCTCCGTACCGATTACGGCCAGGCCGCCCGCTTCTTTGACACCTTCTCCAAGCTTGATGTCCGTACCGCGTCCGGCCATGTTGGTCGCAATCGTCACGGCACCTTTCCGGCCGGCGTTCATGATGATGTCCGCTTCCCTTTCATGGTTCTTCGCGTTCAGTACATTATGGCGGATGCCTTTCTTGCTGAGAAGGTTCGCGATATATTCACTTGTTTCCACCGCAACCGTCCCGATCAGCACAGGCTGGCCGCTGCGGTGGCGTTCCACCACTTCATCAACAACATTCCTGAACTTGATATCCTTGGTCGAATAGATCCTGTCCGTCCTGTCTTCCCGTGCGATCGGCAGGTTTGTCGGGATGACCGTCACCTTCATATTGTATATGTTGATGAATTCCTCTTCCTCGGTTTTGGCTGTACCGGTCATGCCGGATAGTTTATTGTACTGCCTGAAGAAGTTCTGGAAAGTGATGGACGCCATCGTGCGGGATTCATTCTGGATTTCAACACCTTCCTTCGCTTCGATCGCCTGGTGAAGCCCGTCGGAAAAGCGGCGGCCTTTCATCTTACGGCCGGTGAACTGGTCGACGATGACGATCTTGTCCTCCTCGACGACATAATCGATATCACGCTGCATCGAGAAGTGCGCCTTCAGTGCCTGGTTGATGTGATGGAGGAGGTTGACATGTTTCACGTCATACAGATTATCCACTTTGAACCATTTCTCCGCCTTCTCCATGCCCTCATCGTTTAGCTGGATGTTCTTTGTCTTGATATCGTATGTGAAATCCTCGTCTTCTTTGAGCATCTTGACGAACTGATTGGCCTGTATATACTGTGTATTCGTCTGGTTCGCCCTGCCTGAGATGATCAGCGGTGTACGGGCCTCGTCAATCAGTATGGAGTCGACTTCATCGATGATGGCATAGTTGAGTCCGCGCAGCACCCGGTCCTTCTTGTAGGTCACCATGTTGTCCCTCAAGTAGTCGAAGCCGAGTTCATTATTTGTCGTATACGTAATATCAGCGGCGTACGCTTCCCGTTTCTCCTCACTGTTCTTGGCGTTCAGGTTAAGCCCGACAGTCAGTTTCAGGAAGTTGTAGAGCACCGACATTTCCTCCATCTGGGTGGCAGAAAGGTATTCGTTGACCGTGATGACGTGGACACCTTTGCCCGTCAGGGCATTCAGATATACCGGCAGTGTTGCCGTCAGCGTCTTACCTTCACCGGTCTTCATTTCGGAAATGTCACCTTTATGAAGTGCAGCTCCGCCCATTATCTGTACAGGGTAGGGCTCGAGGCCAAGCGTCCTTTTGGAGGCTTCACGGACGACGGCAAAAGCTTCAGGCAGAATCTGATCCAGCAGCTTCTCTTCTGCCTTGTCATCTTCCGCACCGGCAAGTGTTTCCTTGAACTCATCGGTTTTAGCCTGCAGTGCCGCATCATCCAGACCGGCCATCGTTTCCTTGTAGCCCTCGACCTTTTCAGCGATTTTCCGGAGAGAGCGCAGCTCCCTTTTATTACCGTCAAAGACTTTGTCCAAAATACCCATGGATTTCTCTCCCTCATTGTATCTCACTATGAATTCATCTCATTATAATACCACTAAACGCCGCAAAATAAAATATGTACGCATCGCAGGGCATTCACAATTAATCCCCGGCTGATGACAGCCGGGGATTCTATCCCGATCCCTGGGAAAGTTTATATGTCCTGATCCGTTTCGATGAGTCCGTACTTGCCGTCGTTGCGTTTATATACGATGCTTGTGCCATCGGTCTCCCTGTCATTGAAAACGAAGAAGTCATGGCCGAGCATGTTCATCTGCAATACTGCCTCTTCAGAATCCATCGGTTTCAGCTGGAACTTTTTGGAGCGGACGATGTAGTTTTCCGTATCGGCTTTGTCGTCCTCTTCCTCCCGGAATTCATGGTTCGCGTCCATTTCCAGTTTGGCGAAGAAGTCCTGCTCAGGATTCTTCTCCCTGAACTTGCGGTTGATCTTCGTCTTATGCTTTCTGATCTGCCTTTCGAGTTTGTCCACGATCAGGTCGACCGCCGCATACACATCCTCGTGCTTTTCCTCCGCTCTCAGAGTCAGGTTTTTCATCGGAATTGTGATTTCGACTTTGCCCTGCTTGTTGCTGTAAGTCTTGATATTGACATGTGCATGTGTGTTCGGAGCATTTGTAAAGTAACGTTCCAGCTTGCTGACCTTTTCCTCGATGTGGTTCCTGATTGCATCTGTTACCTCAATATTTTCTCCTCGAATTTCACATCTGATCATAGTGAAACCCCTCCTTCAATGCGATATACTTCCTGCTTTTATTATATCAGAGTATTCAGGCTTTTGAAAACGTTAACACATCCACGCCGGCAGGCTTTCCTGTGTAAATTTTTTCAAGCGCCTGATGTACAGTGATACCGGTTGTATAGATATCATCCACGACCAGAACCCGCTTCCCTGCAAGCATTGGAGCAACCTGATCATCCTTGAAATAAAAAGGGTTGGAAGCACCAATACGCGCCCGCTTGCCGAGTTCGGACTGCCGCCCGGCCTTGTCTGTGGCAAGGATATCCCTGTACGGGACTTTTGCCGCCTCAAGCACCATGGAAGTCTGGTTGTATCCCCTCTCTTCCATCCTTGCGGGGGAGACAGGAATTGGTATGGACATATCATATTCCCAGAAGCGGCACTTCAGAAACATCGAAATCACCTCCCTGAGTGCGGCGTCTTTTGTGAATTTGTACCTGTGGAACAGCATCTTCACTTCCCCCGTATAATCCATCATGCACATGATTTTTCCCGGGCGGCGGTAATTCTCCGCGAGGAAACGGCAGTCCCTGCACTCCCCCTCCGCACTGTCCATGAGACGATGGCAGAAGCTGCACCGCTCCCCGGAACGCCACAGAGAAAGTCTTTCCCTGCATGGTGTGCAGAGCGGTTTTCGGCGTTTGAACATTGTTATGAGATCGGCTTCCTCCTCTATACGTGAGTGGCAGTACAGACAGATCATAACGTCACCCTGCCGTCATTGAAATTTCTGATGTTCCTGATGGCCCGGCGGATGTGCCCGGTGTTGTATGCTGCCATGAACCATATATTCCCCACAGGGTCATCCATTTTGCGTCCGGTCCGGCCGCATATCTGGACCAGACTGTCCGAATTGAACATCTCCGCCCCCACGACGATCACATCCAGATTTTTGAACGTCACACCCCGCTCCAGTATGGTCGTCGTAAGCAGCACCCTGGTTTCACTGCTTCGCATGCTGTCCACTTTCCTGTATCTCGCCTCATCCCCGCTGTATACCGAATCCGACCCGGGAAACTTTGCAGCTACGAGCGGATGAAGCTTCTCCATCATTCTGATTTCCGGCACAAACACAAGCACCCTGCGCCCTCTTTTGAGTATGCCGGCAATCAGATCTTCAAGCCTTGCAGGCAGCCTGCGCTTATTGACGTCTTTTGAAATGCCCTGCCACACGACCTTCGGTATGGCCAGGTCATACCCATGATATCTCCGATTGAGTGTCACCACATTCTCCGCCCCCGCAAATTCGACCATGTCCCTGTTTGGCGTGGCTGTCATCAGCACGATGGTGGAGGGGGTGGCGGCTGCCCGGCGGACTGCATCCAACAGCTGCCTGTCTGAGGACATCGGGAATGCATCCGTCTCATCCACTATGATCAGTCCGAAATGACCGATGTAATTATAGAGCTGATGCACAGTGCAGACAGTGAACCTGTGTTCAAACTCCACCTTCACCCCGGTATAGAGCAGGTCGATGTCCGAATCCCTGAACGCACCCCTCAGCCGGAGATGCACTTCCTTGACTACATCTATGCGGGGCGAGACGAACGCTACATTCATCCCCCGCCGCCGGGCAAGTGAAATCGCTTCAAAGACGATTTCCGTCTTGCCTGCCCCCGTCACGGCATGAAGCAGCATATCTGAATGTGCCGAGAGCGCTCCGACAATCCGGTCTGAGGCCGCCTGCTGCGCTTCACTGAGCTCAAAGCCAAGATGATAGCGGCATACTTCGGCTTTCTCCGCCGTATGGATCACCCGCAGCGGCGTAACGCTGTCCGAGCGCCCGATGTTTACACATTTCAGGCAATAAACAACGTCCGTGCCGTGATATCCGGAGTAATATTTATAGAAATACCGCTTCACATCATTGCTGCAGCGGTGGCAAACATACTTATCGGGGTCCACACCCCTGTCCATGTAGATTTCGCCTTTCATATGTTTGATGATCATCTTCTCATCCTCCCATAAAAAAAGACGCAGCCAAATAAGCTGCGTCTTGAATATCCGATTGTATTATACTTCTGTATCGACTTCATATGTTGTATATCCGAGCCCGAGCGCACCCTCACCAAGATGCGTCCCGATGACAGGACCGAAATAGCTCAGCCTGAAGGTCACCTCCGGATGTTTTTCGCGGAGCGCGGCGAGCCATTCTTCCGCTTCCGCTTCCGCGTTGGAATGGATGACGACGGCAGTGACCGGCTTGCCTTTGTGCCGTTCCATCTCCATTTCAAAAATGTCCTCAACTTTCTTCATCGCCTTTTTCTTCGTCCGGACCTTCTCATAAGGCACAATCTGTGCCTCCTGGAACTCAAGGATCGGCTTCACTTTCAGAAGACTGCCAATCATCGCCTGGGCATTCG
>Ga0079225_10000826_pt1 | contig 16919 bp, 13 predicted proteins | sample Poulit2012_FD_76344 | JGI IMG/M metagenome (GOLD analysis project Ga0079225, IMG submission 76344) | Agricultural soil microbial communities from Georgia to study Nitrogen management - Poultry litter 2012 | ecosystem: Environmental > Terrestrial > Soil > Agricultural land | place: USA: Georgia... | reverse complement strand
TTAATATCTTCATATCGATGTATTTGAACATCACCAATTTAGGTGAAAACATCGAGGCCGCAAAGCATTTGTAATCAAATATTTGCGGCCATTTTTTTGGATAACCTGCGGAATTAAGGTTGTATCACGTGGTTTTAAATCAACTCATTATTACATCACAAAATCCTACAACCTAAAACCTCAACAGTTTGCTTATATTTGTAGAAAATTTGAATTATGATTTCACTCAACGTAAAAGATGAAACTTCGAAATTAAAATCTGTCGTTTTGGGAACGGCTGAAAGTAGTGGGGAAACTCCGACTACTGAGGAAACCTATGATCCTAAATCTCGGAAGCATGTCAAAGCCGGAACGTACCCTGATGAAAGTGACATGATTCAGGAAATGGAAGCCGTGGCATCGGTTTTAAAAAAATATGATGTCAAGGTTTACCGTCCGGAGTTGATAGAAAACTACAATCAAATTTTTACGCGGGACATCGGATTTGTAATTGACGATGTTTTTATCAAAGCGAATGTTTTACCGGATCGCAAACGCGAATTAGATGCTATTCAATATCTTATCGATCAGATGGATCCCAAGAGAGTAGTGCAGTTCCCCGAAGAGGTACACGTCGAAGGGGGAGATGTTATGCCTTACCACGATTATATTTTTGTCGGAACTTATCAAGGAAAAGACTATTCAGATTATATCACCGCCCGAACAAATCCCAAAGCTATTGGAGCCTTACAAGAGCTCTTCCCGACCAAGATTGTAAAGTCTTTTAACCTTAGAAAGTCCAACACCGATCCAAAAAATAATGCGCTACATTTAGATTGCTGCTTTCAACCGGTGGGGAAAGACAAAGCAGTGATTCATAAAAATGGATTTTTAGAGGAAGAAGAATACAATTGGCTGGTTGATAATTTCGGCAAGGAAAATATTTTTGAAATTACGAAGGATGAAATGTACGAAATGATGAGTAATTTCTTTTCTATAAGTGAAGATGTCGTGATTTCTGATCAGCGTTTCAACCGACTAAATACCTGGCTCACAGAACAAGGAATTACCGTAGAAGAAGTCCCGTACGGAGAAATATCCAAACAAAGCGGTTTGTTGAGATGCTCTACTTTGCCGTTGGAAAGAGAGTAGGAAGATTGAGGATTTGAGATTGGAGATTGAAGATTTTTGATTGATGCTAATGTTGAAAAAAATCATTTCAACAAAATGATATAAGGAATTGACGACTTTTGAATAGAAAAGAGAAACAAAATCTACCCTTCTTTTTTCAAGAAGGGATGTAAAAACTCGCGTCAGCGAAGTTTTTACGGGGAGGTTAGTGCGAAAAGACCAACCACGGAGCACGCAAAGGTTTACGCAGAGAAAGTTACCTCGCGACATAACCCTTCAAGGGTTCCAAACCCTTGAAGGTTTTACCCCGCTACAGAAGCTTTTTGGCATATATGGAACAATTCAAAACTCTCAACTAAATCCTACCACCCACGACCTACCACCTACATCCTACGACCTACAACCTAAAAAAAACTACAACTGATAAGAAATCACAAACAAAGCCGTTCTGGGTTGCACATAGATTTTGCGGTCGTAAATCATAAACTGATCTACCGAGTGACTTCGTTTATACCGCACATCAAAAATATTATCTACGCGAATCTCAAATCCCCACGGACTGTTGTCTTTGCTGTAAAACAAAGAAGCATGCGCCAACTGAAAATCCTGACTTTGTGAGGAACTGTGGTCTTTGGTGTGGTTGTATTCGTAATTGGCTTTCAGAATAAAATCTTCCCAGAAATTATACCGCAAATCCGCATAGGGACTTAGGGAAGTATACCGGTTTTTAAAATCATCAGAGGAAGTGCGACTTAAACGATGGGATAAACCCAAATCGAGATTGGGTAAATCTTTAAACCGCGTTCGAAAATTTAAGCGATACTGCAGACTTTGCGCATCATAATCCAATTTCTCCTCATTGACCACCCGACTGTAATCTGATATTGAAGCATTAATCCGAAGTCCGGAAGAAAAGTATTTCCAGCGTTTGTTTAGAAAAGCCATAAAAGAAAGATTGTTCTCCGGGAAACTGCTGTAAAAAGTAGTGCTGATTTGATCGATACCTTCCAAAACCGTAGATTGACTTATAGATTTCTCCTGACGGCGATAATTCAAATTAAGGTTATACGTAAGTCCACTGGCCAAACTGAAATTTCTATACATCAAAGAGAACTGGTGATAAATTGAATTTTCCAGGTCTTCATTTCCTTGATACAGCTGATTAAAACTTCGCAAGCTCAACCGATTGGCATATTTCTCAGCATCGGCAAAGGAAGATTTTAAGTTGTAATTAAACTCCAATTTGCGTGAGGAACTCATTTTGTATTCCAGTTTAAATTCGGGTAATAAAATCCCTTTATTCTCTTGCGCTATCTTTTCGGAAAACTGTTTGGCTTGCCAGAAATAGTGTTGATACATCAGTCCCGGTCTGAAAATAACTTCGCCGATTTTAAATTTGTATTGAAACCCGATATACGGATTGATCAAGTGATATTGCAAATCATTATTAAATCCGGCTGCTCCAAAATCATTGATACTGCCATCCATCAAACTTTGATAATCTTGTGTGTTATAAGACTGGTCAAAGAAATATAATCCACCCTGGGGATATAAATGATTGGTATTGTTCAACACCCAATAATGTTTAAAATTAACCCGACCGGAATGCGTGGTAGAAGCATAGTCTTGGTTAAAATGATAAGCATCGGCATCTTCTTCATCTATAAACGGAATGATTTCAGAAAACACCGGTCGGTCAAAATCCCATTCCGACAGCCGGTTGCTCTTTTTAAAACTGTGTTCTGCTTTGATTTCAGAAGTATGCTCATAAGTGGGTTGCGTGTTATAACGGAAATACTGATTGATCTCCACATCATGCGGATCTCGACGACTTGCGGTATGGTTTAAACTGTCACTTACATAAGAATCCAACTGATTTCGATATCGATTATTGGTGACATTAGCGAGTAGATCATAAGCCAAATCCTTGGAGATTTCCGGGGTATAACGCAGTTTTATTTTGTTGAAATTGCTGAACCCTTTATCGGTGTTATAGGTTTCTCGATTTTCGATTAACTGATCTTGCGTCAGATATTCTGTCTGGGTTTCGCTTTCAGATTGGACTTCTTGTTGCGCCACAATAGCATAAGCCTCTAACCGAAGATTTTTACTGATCTTCTGCGTAAAATTGGCAGCACCGAATTTCATTTTCTTGTGTTTGATATCCGTGCTGTTGGAGAATTGTGTCAATCCCGCATCTCCCGATTGCACCGGATTATCGATAAAACTCATATAACCACCTTTAAACCGTATGACATCCTGAAAATCCAAAGGCGATTCGTTGATGTTGTTAAAACTGCCGATAAAATTAAAAGTGGTATTCGGACTGTAATAAAAAAGCGTGGGGTGAATATAATAGCGATCTTCAATTCCTCCTCCGGCTTGGGTTTCGCCAAAGACAAAATCTTTTTTATCCTTTTTCAACTTGATATTCATCGCCATGCGATCGCTGTCGCTCAAGCCTTTCATAAAGGAAACTTCATTATAATTGTCGATGGCTTCCACTTCTTCCACCGCATCGGCAGGAATGTTCTTAACCCCCAATCGCGTATCTCCGCCAAAAAAATCCTTACCGTCAACCATTAACTTGCTTACTTTCTTTCCGTTGACGGTAACATTTCCATCGCGATCGACTTCCACGCCGGGTAGTTTCTCGAGCAATTCTTTGAGTTTGCGCTCGTCTCCGGTTTTAAATTTATCCGTGCGATACGTGATCGTGTCTTCCTTTACAATCATGGCCATTTTTGCTTTCACCACCACTTCTTCTAAAGATTCAGTACTCTCTTTTAAATGAAAATCTTTGTTTGTGTCTTCCGCAATGCGCAGCGTATCGGTAAGTGAAGAAAACCCCAGTGAAGTAATCTCAATTTTATAGGAAACATCTGCAGTGAGCGTGAGTTTGTAAGCCCCGTCTCGATCGGCAATGGCAAAAGTGATGTTTTCCTCATCCGAAACCGGCGTCGCAATCAAGTTGGTGTTGGGAATACCTGCCGATACACTATCTAAAACTTGTCCTTGTAGTTGGGCGTTTTGGGCGTGAATAGAGGAAAACCCGCTTAGTAAAAAGAGGATTAATAACAGCGGGTTAAAAAACGGTGATTTTAAGAAGGACGGTTTGTTGGTCAATTTTAAAGCAAGGGGTTTAGGAATATAAAGCGTAAGGGATTAGTTTGGTAAAACATGGGGTTTTTAGCAAGTTTAGTTCTTTGAAGATTCTATCCTCCCTTATTGGTCTTTTTTTGCATTTTTTTTCTAATTGAAATTTTTCTTGTTTATTTTTTGATTAATTATTCTTCAGCGTTATAATATTTCACTGGGTTTTTTTTGATTTTTTCATCAACATCCTTAATGTAATCCATCGTTACTTTCTCTCCTTTTTTTGGAGAAGTGATTTTTTTGTTATGCTTTGAGAGTTTGATGTCTTTTGCATATATAAAATACTTACCTCGTTCAAAACCTAAAATCATACCCGGTAAACCAACCATTCCCATTGGTCCAAAAGAAAAAGGCAATTCATTGGCAAACCATACTGTAACTTCTTTTTCCGGTTGGATGTCGTTGACATAAATATTGGTTTTGGCCTTCTGGCACTGATATCCGGCAATAGTTTTAAATTCATTTTTAATTTGCCATTTCAAATCACTAACCTTACTCTGGATACGAACGAGTTTAAGATATTCTCGCTGATGTATATTTAAATCTTCTGGAAGATTCGTGTAAAATACTCCTTTACCTCCTACAAAGGCTAACCCCATATCAAGATCAGGCCCCTTATCTATTTCAATACTTTCCTTATGTTGAAACAAAGCTTCAGTTGGATTAAAAACTAAATCAAATCGAAGATGTGGAATGGCACGATCTCTTTTTGAATAAATATCAGACAAATGTTGTTTGGCTTCTTTCTCTGCCGAACTCTTAACTCGAGTAGTATCTTTTTTGTTTTGTGATTCATCCAAAGATTTCACTTTATAGGTTATCTCTCCGGATTGAACTTGAGCTTGGCTTAGGACAATTGAGAATAGGGCAGTAATTAAAATTAAAATAATCTTTTTCATAATTTTAAATTGAAAAGAAGAATATTAATAAATTTCATTTACTAATATTCTTCTTAGAAAATTAACAACTTAATTTTATTGACTATAGCATTCTCGACGACAAGTATAATAAATAGGCATAGCAATATTATTGGCTTCTACACCTTTCATATCATGTTCTTCTTTTAAACCTTCAAGAATATGTTGTAACATATAATTGCATTGATCGCAAGGATCAGAAAAAGCTATAGTGTTTTTTTGTTGTTCAGCATTTCCAGCAAAAGAAACACCAATCAACATCACTAAAGATAACATAAAAACTTTCATAATCCCGAATCGACAATAAACTTAAATAAATAAAACACGGGTTTCTTTTTGTCTCTCGGGATTAAACCCAGAACAATAGATTAAAGAATACATCGGTTTGGTTTAATAATAAAATTTTAAAGATTAATAATAGTCCAAACCTACACGCACACACAACCAAATCTAAAATGTTAAAACCTATATTTTATCATGAATTCGCCGAAAAATGATGGTGCTCAAAACTATCTAAAACCTCTCCTTGTAATTGGGTGTTTTGGGCGGTAACTCGAGCAATGTTTAAAAATAGAAATATAGAAAATAATAAAATTTTTAAGGGAAAGGCAGAACAGAGTTTCGACATTAAAAATACTTTTTGTTGCTGTTTTTAGATAATTGTAATACCTATATAGTTAACGCGCTTTTACATAATCCATTTTCATTTGGTGTAACACTTCTTCAAGATCCGCTAATTTAACTACTTTTCCTTTCGTGGGTTTCGCGATGTTTTGAGGCTTTTTATCGAGTCTAATCTTATCTGCATAGAAAGTGTAATAACCTTGTTTTACTTCTAAAATTAATCCAGGCAAGCCACTATAAAATGCAGGTCCAAATTGAAAAGGGATTTCTTTGGTAAACCAAGCTGTTGCCACATCTCCTTTTCCAAAATCAGGTTTAAATTTGACCGTAGCTTTATAACATTGATAACCTTGAATTATTTTGGTTTCCTTGGTTATCTCCCAATTGAAATCGCTTATGGAATGAGTGATTAAAATATCTTTTCCCCAAGTATTTAATTGATGATTGGTTTTATCTTTTTCTAAATTGGTGTGATAAACACCCTGAACACCTACATTTGCAGCTGTTTTATCAAGATCAAATCCATCGTCTGTTGCCATCGTTTCAATCTTTTTAAAGCTACTTTCGTTTTGATTAAAATCTAACTGATAATTTAAATAAGGAAGGGTTCTAACTTGATTTTTAAACATCATCCGTAAATAGGCAGTCAGTTGCTCTGATCGATCTTCATTTAAGATATCGTCCATCATTTCTTCGTCAGCTTCTACTTTATAGTTAACCGTTCCCGAAACTATTTGTGCCTTAATTACTTGAATACCTAAACAGCAAAAAAGAAGAATTAAAAAAGTATTTTTCATCGATTTAGAAATTTAGGGTTAAGCAATTTTTATGTGTATTTTATTTTTCCTCTCCTTCAAGGATCTTGGCAGCTTCTAAAGGGTTTTTACTGATTTCTTTAGCATACACTCTCAACTCTTCTTCCGTTAATCGTTTCCCTTTTTTTGGTGGATTGATTTTGAGTTCCTTTTCGGAAAGATTGATTTCTTCGGGGTAATACATATATCCGTTTCTTTCTAATCCCAAGATTAAACCCGGCAGTCCGGACTTTCCAATCGGACCAAAGGAAAAGGGTAATTCTTTTGCAAACCAAACCGGTATGTCCACGTCAGGATGTTTTGGACTTATGTTGATGGTAGTAATTGCTTTTTGACATTCATAACCTGCAATCGTTTGAAATTCATCTTTAAGCTCCCAATCGATTTCGCTTATTTCACTTTCAATTAAAAGTAACTTATTAAAAAACCCTTTTTGATTAAGAACAATATCTTCTTCAATATTAGTATAAAAAACACCTTTTCCACTCATAAAGCTTATTGCGTAATCTATATTGCCGCCGGCATCCGTATCCATAGATTTTCGATGTTTGAATAGCGCTTCATTTTTATTGAATTCTAATTTAAACTCAAGGTAAGGTAAGGCTTGTTTAGTTTGCTTGCGTATCTGGCTTAATTGGGCCTGAGCCATTTGCTCTGCTTGGTTTTCCGGTTTAGAATGACTGGGCTCTTCGAATCCTTTTAGCTTTTTTATTTTATAAATTATCTCTCCGGATTGAATTTGGGCATAGATAATATGTTGACTAAAAATTAATGTGAGTAATAAAAATAGAGTTCTCATGCTTTGATATTAAAAAGGTTTTGAAGAAAATGTCTTGGTTTTACGGCTCTAATTGCTAAAGTAATTAATTTTATTGAGATATTAACAAATCCGTTAGACTTGTCATGCTGTTCGACCCAGGCAAATCAGTATCTCGAGTAGTATTATTCAACGTCAGCCCTGTCTTGTCAAGCTGTCCTCCCAAGGCGGATCAGCATCTCGCGAAACCCTCTTCGCTTCTTACTTGCCATAAACCCAATCATCCTGGAAAAGTATTCCGCGAGATCCTGAATAAATTTCTCCTTCGTCGAAATTTTCCAGGATGACAGGGGGTAGGGGGAATTTTGCGCTCAATGGAAAATTTTTGCGCATATCGATTAATGTTTTCTGAAGCCTCTCCCATGCGTTTTGTCATGCTGTCCTCCCAAGGCGGATCAGCATCTCGCGAAATCCTCTTCGTTTATTACTTACCGCAAATCCAATCATCATGGAAAAGTATCCCGCGAGATCCTGAAAAATTTCTCCTTCGTCGAAATTTTTCAGGATGACAAGGGAGGTGGAAATGTTGTGTTCGAATTTATGTTGCGCGAAGTGTTATTCTGTCCTTTATGCTTGAACGAATGCCCCGCTCGTTCAACCTACAACCAAACAGAAAGCAATAAAACTCCAGTTCTTGTTTATTCCCTTAACCTCTTTTCCTCCCAGTCTTTCATAGCTTGGTTATATTCCGTTAAGCTCACCGCTTTCCCTTTGGTGGGTGTTTTAATATTTTTCTTTTGCTCGGATAATTTTATTTTATCCGCATAAAAATAGCGATGATTGCGTTCTAAACCCAAAATCATGCCCGGTAAACCTGCAAATCCCATCGGACCAAATTGAAAAGGCAAAGCAGGCGCAAACCAAGCGACAATCTCACCTTTTTTAATACTATTCAAATCAACAGTAGTCGTCGCTTTCCGACATTGATATCCTTGAATTTCTTTGGTTTCATTTGAGATTTTCCAGTCTAAACTATCCAATGAAGATCTGACAAGCCAGTTGTTTTCAATTCCTTCAAATTGATGAAGTAGAATTCGTTCATCTGTATTTGTGTAATATACGCCACTCATTCCTGCTCCTGATGCTGCTCGGTTTAAATCCACTCCACCGTCACTGTCCAGGGTGTTGGGTTTATCAAAAAGGGAAGCACTGGAATTGAAAGCCAAACTCAACTCAAGAAAAGGAAGTGCCTTCTCATTTTTTTTCATTGTTTTTTTGACGAACTGGACAGCCATTTCGTTGTCATTAGCGTCGAGAATAGAATCTTTCCAATGATGATAATCGGCTGTAGTGGTAACTTTATAAGTAATTTCTCCGGACTGGATTTGAGAAAAACTCAATTGTACAATAAATAGAACAGCAACAAGCAATATTATTTTTTTCATGGTGTCTTTAAGTTAAAAATAAAGGAAGGGTTGTCTTAAAACCTTTTCCCTTTATAGTTAATGGATTAGTTAATTATTGCAATTTTCAATGCAAGTTGGAAGATGGCAAACAAAAAACTCAAGTACCTTTTGGTTAGTATAAACTTTTATGTTCATCTAAGACTTTCTTCATACCAAACTTGGAAAATACAATTAGATAAGAAAAAATGGATTTAATTGCTTTTAATTAGATTATTCATCCTTTTGTCTATTTCTTCATTTTTTTTAATAATAAAATCTTGTGTTACTTTCTTCCCCTTTGTGGGCTTGGTAATCTTGCGATCTTTTTCAGAAAGCTTTATTTCATTGGCATAAATGAAAAATTTAGATCTCTCATATCCTAAAATCATGCCCGGTAAACCTACCATCCCTGCTGGCCCGAAAGAAAAAGGTAAGTCTTTTGCAAACCATACAGTAATCTCTTTTTCAGGATGAACCGAATTGATATAAATGGTTGTCGTTGCTTTTTGACAATTATAGCCCGCAATGTTTTTGGTTTCTTTGACTATCTTCCACGCTAAATCTGATATTTTTGATTCTAAAAGTATTAATTGGGTATAGTGAAATTTACGAAGAGTTAAATCCTCGGATAGATTAGTATAGAACTTCCCTTTTGTGCCGGTTCCCATAAGAGGATCGATTAAATCTTGACCGGAATCTAACTGCATAGATTCTTCAGAAAAGAAAAGAGCTTCATTCTTATTAAATATCAATTCGTAACTTATGAAAGGTAGTATCTTCTCTTGTTTTTCAAATATTTCAGCTACAAAACTTTCAGCCATAACTTCTTCCTTAGTTTTTTCCTTTGCTTCTTCTTTAGATTTTGTGGTGTCTTTTTGGTTTTTATATTGCTCGGATAATTTAATTTTATAAATAATTTCTCCCGACTGTTGCGCGTGAACAAAAGAGGTGACCAAAAACAGAAGTAATAAAAATGAAAGTTTTTGCATGATCTACTTATTCGATATTAAATGTGATTTTGCCAATGTAATCATATAGAACTGAGTTTTAAGTTCATTATTGGAAAATTTCTCGTGATATCCTTACTTTGAGATAATAAATGTTCAAAATCGAACAATTTTGTTTGCGCTTTGACAAATTGCAGTTACATTCAAAAAAACATGAATAAATAATTGCACTGGGTCGTGGATAGAAACTGAGTTATTTAAATTGTTTTCAATGATAAATGATAAACGTGATATCCGTTGTATTTTCTTAAAAAGACAAATCATTATCTATTAATTTGTTGGTTACAATCCAGAAACGAAGTAATTAATTCTCTTTTACGCTGGTTATTTCGTTTATTGGCCTGTTATAATATTAAATTGTTGGATTTTGTTTTTTCATTTTAATAGGATAATTATATTTGTTTCGAAAGAATTTAAATTCATTTATGAAGAACTTAGATAGAGCTCCAATTGATAGGGTAACAATACCTATCCAAAGATTTATTAGACAAGAAAAGTCCGGCGGACTGGTTTTGGGAATTAGTGTAATCATCGCTTTGTTCTTTGCTAACAGCCCGTGGCGTGCGGAGTATTTTAGCTTCTTCGATCAGGAATTTGGGTTTACTTTTAGGGATAAATCCTACTTAGAATTCAGTTTACTCCATTGGATCAACAACGGATTGATGGCCGTATTCTTTTTTATGGTCGGATTGGAGCTGAAAAGAGAGATTATTGCCGGAGAACTGTCTAATCCGAGAAAAGCATTAATGCCTGTGATTGCAGCAATGGGTGGATTAATGGTTCCCGCTATAATTTATTTTTCGATGAACTCAGTGGGAGAAGTTCAGAATGGTTGGGGGATTCCTATGGCCACTGACATTGCTTTTGCTTTAGGGGTATTATACCTGTTGGGCGATCGAATTCCATTATCTATCAAAGTTTTTTTAACAGCATTAGCCATTATTGATGATTTGGCAGCCGTACTGGTTATTGCGTTTTTTTACACCTCAGATATATCATTGATGAATCTATTTATTGGATTTTTAGTTGTTGCAACAATGTATATCGGAAATAGGCTTGGGGTGAGAAGTATCTTATTCTATGCAATATTGGGAATAGGTGGCGTATGGACAGCGTTTTTGTTATCTGGAGTACATGCGACAATTGCAGCTGTTATAGCGGCATTTACGATCCCGGCCGATGTAAGAATTAAAGAAAAGGTATTTATGGCAAGGATGAAAAAGCTAATAAACCGGTTTTATCGAATTGACCCTGATGATAAAATACCAACAGTCACTTTAGAACAGTTACAGGTTTTAGAACGAATTATAGGAGATACAAAAAGAGCAACCCCTCCTTTACAACGGTTGGAAACTATCTTATCTCCTTTAGTCGCCTTCATTATTATCCCCATTTTTGCATTGGCCAATGCAGGAGTTGACATCATTGATATTAGTCCGGAGAGCCTGTTTGACACTAATGTAGCTTCCGGAGTGGCTTTGGGACTTTTAGTCGGTAAAATTGTCGGAATTATGGGCTTTACTTGGCTGTTTATAAAACTTGGAGTTACCTCTATGCCGGACAATATGGATATGAAAAAACTGCTCGGACTGAGCTTCTTGGCAGCTATAGGATTTACCATGTCTTTGTTTATTACCCAATTGGCTTTTGATACGGAAGCCTATATTACACAAGCAAAAGTAGGGATTTTTGTCGCTTCAATTATCGGAGGAGTAGTAGGTTATCTAATTTTGAAAAAACAAACCGATCCAGAGGTTAAAGAATTTTAACATGGAAACCATTTTGAAAACTAATCAAAAATGCATTTTGAGCAGCTTATTCTAAAAGGAATAATGGTGCAATAATATTTTATTTCTATTTATGTTGAAATAACAAATTATATCAATATATTGCTGATAACGTAAAATAGGCGCGTATAATTGTCTTTATCGGTTTGTTTAGGTCGATTGTTTAAGGATTATTAAAATGTCTAATCTTGTTTTTTTAGTTGAAAAGGGTAATTATATTTGTTTTTTACAGAACTGAAATTGATTTATGAAATACCGAGATAGAGCTCCAATTGATAGGGTAACAATACCTATTCAACGTTTTATAAAGCAAGAAAAGTCAGGCGGTTTGGTATTGGGGATTAGCGTGATTGTAGCCTTAGTATTGGCCAACTCTCCTTGGCGCACAGAATATTTTAGCTTTTTTGATCAAAAATTTGGATTTACTTTTAGAGGGGAAACCTATTTGGAATTTAGTTTGCTTCAATGGATTAATGATGGCTTGATGGCTGTATTCTTTTTTATGGTCGGTTTGGAGTTGAAACGTGAAATAATTGCGGGGGAATTGTCTGATATTAAAAATGCATTATCACCCGTAATCGCAGCAATAGGAGGGTCTTTAGTTCCTGCACTGATATACTTTTCGCTGAATTCCGTAGGCGAAGTTCACAGTGGATGGGGAATCCCTATGGCTACGGATATTGCTTTTGCCTTAGGAGTGCTTTACCTTTTGGGTGATCGAATTCCCTTGTCTATCAAAGTTTTTTTAACCGCTTTAGCTATAATTGATGATTTAATGGCGGTATTGGTGATTGCTTTTTTTTATACCTCAGATATTTCATTGATGAATTTATTGATTGGGTTTTTATTTTTTGCAGCAATGTTCATTGGAAATAGAATCGGAGTGAGAAGTATCTTATTCTATGCGGTTTTGGGAATAGGAGGATTGTGGACAGCGTTTTTGTTATCCGGAGTGCATGCAACAATTGCCGCTGTAATAGCAGCATTTGCGATTCCAGTCGATGTAAGAATTAAAGAATCGGTCTTTTTGGCAAGAATGAAAAAATTAGTAAACCGGTTTTATCGAATTGATCCTGACGATAAAGTACCAACAGTCACTTTCGAACAGTTACAGGTTTTAGAACGAATAATAGGAGATACTAAAAGAGCAACTCCCCCTTCACAACGATTGGAGTCCTTTTTATCCCCTTTAGTGGCCTTCGTTATTATCCCCATTTTCGCAGTGGCCAATGCAGGAGTTGACATAGTCGATATTAGTCCGGATACTCTATTTGATACCAATGTAGCTACCGGAGTTGCCTTGGGACTTTTTGTTGGAAAAGTAGTTGGGATTATGGGGTTCACTTGGCTGTTTATAAAATTCGGAGTTACTTCCATGCCAAGGAATATGGACATGAAAAAATTGTTGGGTTTGAGTTTTCTGGCAGCTATAGGATTTACGATGTCTTTATTTATAACCCAATTGGCTTTTGTTACAGAAGTTTATAAAACCCAAGCAAAAGTTGGAATTTTTGTCGCCTCAATTGCAGGTGGAATAATAGGATATACGATCTTAAAAAGACAGACCGCTCCGGCTGTTAAAGATGATGTTGGGTGAAAGGAGAACCAATTTAAAAAAAACCTTACTTTTCCAAAGTTTTCAAGTCTTCCCTTGTACTTTGGGAAAGTTGAAAATCTTTCTAAAATTAATTTTGACTGCCATTCAAAAATCATAATATTCTTTATCATATGTGATTTGCGCCCTTGCTTTTAAAGCTTTAAATTTGCAAGAAAATTAGGGAAATGAAAAATCAACAAATAGCCAATACGCTTTTAATGGTTCGGCCGGTAAATTATCGCCTGAACGAAGAGACCGCAATTAATAATTTCTTTCAAAAGGAACTTGATTTATCTAAGGAAGACATCACCAAAAAAGCACAAGAAGAATTTGATCAGTTTGTCAGCAAATTGAGAAAAGCTGGAGTTGAGGTTATTGTAGTAGATGACATCAAGGAAAACGATACGCCGGATTCTATATTCCCCAACAATTGGGTTTCTTTTCATCAAAATGGAAATGTGGCTTTGTATCCGATGTTTGCCGAAAATCGCCGTCGTGAACGGCGAGAAGATATCTTGTTAAAAATTGAAGAGCAAGGATTCAAGATAGAAAATATAGTAGATTATACCTCGGCAGAAGAAGATGATAAATTCTTGGAAGGTACCGGTGTCTTGATTCTCGACCATCAAAACAGAAAGGTTTATTGCGCGCTATCGCCAAGAGCTGATGAGGACTTGGTGATTGAGTTTTGTGAGGATTTTGAATTTACCCCAATTATTTTTAAAGCGTATCAAGATGTCGATGGGAAACGAAAGCAGATTTATCACACCAATGTGATGATGGGCTTAGGCGAAGAGTTAGCGGTGATTTGTCTCGACAGCATCGATGATAAGAAGGAACGAAAAATGGTGGCGGAAAGTCTTAAAGAAGATGGGAAAACGATCTTGGATATCACCGAAGAACAATTGCATCATTTTGCCGGAAATATGTTGGAAGTGCGCGGTGCTTTTGATAAAAAATATTGGGTGATGAGTGAAGCAGCCAAAAACAGTCTGACCGAAGAACAAATCAACCTATTTGAAAAATACAGTGAAATTCTCAGCAGCGACTTGAGTGTGATTGAAACCCTTGGAGGAGGAAGTGCCAGGTGTATGTTAGCCGAAGTGTTTTTGCCGAAGAAATAAAGTTTTATGGCGATGTGACTACTTTTCCAAAGTTCTTGAATCTCCTTTTAATTTTTGGAAAAGTTTCCACGTCCCCAGAAATTCTTCAAGGAGACTTCCACATGGCAGAACAAGAAAGAAAATAGCAATTCGAGACCCAAAAAAATATATCCTTGTGCTATTAGCGTATGTTTTGTTTCGGTGTATTATCTATTTTGAAAAGCGAAGGATTGCAATTTCTGTTTTCCAAATTCAATCATCCCTTTAAGGGGTTGAATATCAAAGGGTTGGGCAACGCCCAGCTATGAATGAATTCTGATAAAGAGCGCTGAAGGCGCGTAATAATTTGTGGTAGGTAGCTGAAGTGATTTTATAAAACGGAAGTTGAATTATACTATCATCAAACATTATTACCTTCATAATCAAAACGAGCCCCCATTTTAAAAACCTTATTAGCTTATTTTGCGAGGTGGTTTTCTGGTTTCGCCTCAGATTGAATCCTCGTAAAAGCTATTTTTTAATCCTTGTGCAAAACGATAGTAAACTGCCTACAATACAAAAATTTCATTCAAGATTCCCATAAAGGGCAATGAAGATGTGCTCCGTAGCTTCGAAGGTTAAACTTTCCATACCTTTCTTTCTAACGCACAAGAATTTCTTATTTTTACGAAAAGAACGAAATGAAAATTATTATTTCCCCGGCTAAATCTCTGGAAGAAGAAAAGCAACTCCCCACTTCAAAAGCATCTCAACCTGAATTTTTTGACGAAGCGATCAAGCTCAATCGCAAACTTGCTCGGATGTCGAAACCCGAATTGTCGAAGTTGATGAAAATCAGTGATAACCTTGCTGATTTAAACTACGGACGTTTTCAGGAATTTGACGAGAGCAATAAAACCGATAAAGCCCGACCGGCAGTATATCTTTACGATGGCGATGTGTATAATGGATTAGATGTTTATTCGCTTCCGAATAAGAAAATAGACCAACTTCAATCCACTTTACGTATTATTTCCGGTATGTATGGCGTTTTAAAACCCTTGGATGTAATCCAACCCTACCGACTGGAGATGAGCACAAAATTACAAGCGCAGGGAAATGATAATCTATATGAATTCTGGAAAGAGAAAATCACGGAATCGTTCAACAACGAATTGAAAGAAGACGAACTATTCCTCAACCTGGCCAGTAAAGAATACTCGAAGGCCATCGATGAGAAAGCTTTAAAAACTGAAATGATTTCGCCGGTATTCAAAGATTTTAAAAACGGGAAATTGCGCGTGGTAGCTATTTATGCCAAGAAAGCCCGAGGCGCTATGGTACGCTATGTGCTGGATAAAAACGCGTCATCTATGGAGGAAGTCTTAGGCTTTGATTATATGGGTTATGGTTACAGCGAAAAATATACGGAAAACGAAAACGAACCTGTTTTTGTAAGATAATTTTAATTCAGATTTAAAAACAGTATTTAAATGACGGACAAGAAACAATTATTAATTTTAGAAGATTTAGGAATTCCCAAAACCGACTTTCACGACTTAACCGAAAATGCAAATTTGTCCTATAATTTGATTTGGGAGGAGGCGAAAGCAAATCCTGAGCAAGTGGAAGTTTTAGTAAATGTCAAAAAGAAAATCGACCAAAATCTGTTGGATAAATATCCAAATGTAAAAATGATCGCTGTTGCTTTCACCGGTTACGACAGTGTGGATTTGGAGTATTGCAAAACGCATAATATTGCTGTATATAATGTTCCCGCTTATGCCACAAGTTCAGTGACCGAATTAGTTATTGGATTGGTTATTTCTTTATTGCGAGAGATCCCGAAATCAAATGAAATCATTCGATCGGGAAAATGGAAACTCAAACCGGGATTGGAATTATCCGGAAAAACCGTGGGGATTTTGGGAACCGGAACAATTGGCATCAATACCGCTAAAATCTTCAAAGCTTTAGGTTGTTCGCTTATCGGTTGGTCGCGAACGGAACAAGAAGAATTTAAAGATTTAGGAGGGGAATATATTTCAGATAAACAAGCGTTTTTCGGGGAAGCTGATATCGTCAGTATTCATTTACCCTATAACGAAGCAACCGAAAATATCGTTGGTGCAGCGGAGTTGAAAGCGATGAAGAAAACCGGATTTTTAATCAATACTGCCCGCGGTCCGATTGTAGATGAACCAGCTTTAATTGAAGCGTTACAAAATAAGGAAATAGCCGGAGCAGGATTGGATGTGTTTGTGCAAGAACCTATTGATCCGGACAATGAGCTGTTAAATTTAAAAAATGTTGTGCTCACTCCACATGTTGCTTACAAAACGGAGGAAGCTTTAAAAAGAAGAGCAGCGACAACGGTTGATAATATTGTTGACTTTTCAAAGGGTAAAAAAGGGAACAGCGTGAATTAAATCACCTCCAATTGTCTTAGGTTTCCGAAAACGAGCAACTTGATAGCCCTTCAAGGGTTTCAAACCACTTGAAGGGTTCTCTATTTTCGAGTTACGGGTTTCGGGTTTTAACTCGTAACCCATCGCCCTGTCGCCCCATCGCCCTCTCGCCCTCTCGCCCCATCGCCCCATCGCCCCATCGCCCTCTCGCCCT
>Ga0079225_10000825_pt1 | contig 16924 bp, 17 predicted proteins | sample Poulit2012_FD_76344 | JGI IMG/M metagenome (GOLD analysis project Ga0079225, IMG submission 76344) | Agricultural soil microbial communities from Georgia to study Nitrogen management - Poultry litter 2012 | ecosystem: Environmental > Terrestrial > Soil > Agricultural land | place: USA: Georgia... | reverse complement strand
TCTTTATATGACATCTATTCCCCTCACCTTCTATTTGTTGATTCCAATCTATATTGTAAAACAGCATGTATCATTTTACAACGCTAATCATCATTCATATATTGCAAATAAATTCCTTTATAAAAATTATACTATAAAAAAGAGCCTTGCATTAGCTGCAAAGCTCTTGTTTTAATTATTTGATTCTTTCCTTAATACGAGCCGCTTTTCCTTGAAGATTACGGATATAGTACAATTTAGCACGACGTACAATACCTCTTCTAGTCACTTCGATTTTAGCGATTCGCGGTGAATGTAATGGAAATGTTCTTTCAACACCAACACCATAAGATATCTTTCTTACTGTGAATGTTTCATGAATTCCACCATTTTGTCTTTTTATAACAATACCTTCAAAGACCTGAATTCTTTCGCGTGTACCTTCGACGACTTTCGCATGTACTTGTACAGTATCACCAGGACGAAAATCTGGATGATCTGTGCGTAGTTGTTCTTTTGTGATATCTTCGAGTAAATTTTGCATTATCTCACACTCCTTCCAAACCAATGCTCTTACTTTTAAAAAGCAGCGGAACACCGTTTTATGTACCTGAACAATAAGGCACGTATTATAATATACCATACGAAAAATAATAGCGCAATAGAAAATAACACTTTTAATACGTAATTTCAAATAAAATAAATAAATCAGCATGCTAGGCTAGATATTTAGTACAATTTAAAAGTATTTTATTTATTTTTCTTGCCATTCTTTCAATAATTTTTTATCTGCTTTTGATAACACTGCTTTGTCCAATAAATCTGGACGACGTTCGTAAGTTCGTTTTAATGCTTCCTTTCGTCGCCATGCATCAATTTTTGCATGGTTCCCTTCTAACAGCACGTCTGGTACTTTCATTCCTTTATATTCTGCAGGACGAGTGTAGTGAGGATGTTCCAACAAACCTGTTGAAAAGGAATCTTCAACAGCCGATGATTGATTGCCAAGTACATCGGGCAATAATCTGACCACACTATCTGTTACAGCAAGTGCACCTATTTCTCCGCCTGTCAACACGAAATCGCCTATCGATATTTCATCTGTAACCAGACTTTCCCTGATTCTCTCATCATACCCTTCATAATGGCCACAAATAATGATTAAGTGTTCTTCTTGAGAAAGTTCTTCTGCTTTTCTCTGTGTATATCTTTCACCTTGCGGGCACATTAAAATAATACGGGGATTCGTCTTTGGCCGTCTTTGCTTAACATATGAGGTGCAATCAAAAATAGGCTGCGGAGTTAATACCATGCCTCCTCCGCCGCCATATGGAGTATCATCTACTTTATGGTGTTTATTGTTTGAAAATGTACGATAATCGATCAGATCATAGCTAAACTTTTCTTTTTCTTCAGCCCTTTTGAGAATAGAACTTTGAAAAGATCCTTCAAGCATTTCAGGAAATAAGGTCAAAATATCGATATGCATTAGTCAATTAATCCTTCCATTAGTTCAATTGTCACCTTTTTATTTTGGACATCTACTTTTTTTACGACATCGGCAATATAAGGAATTAAATATTCTTGTTCTTTTTCATCTTGAACAATCCATACATCATTGGCACCGGGTGCTAGAATAGAAGTGATTTCTCCTAACCTCATCCCTTCTGTTGTTACCATTTCACAGCCAATAATCTCATGATAATAATATTCGTTCTCTTTCAATTGTTTTTGTTGACTAGCCTTAATATATAAATGACTACCTTTCCATTCTTCCACTTGTTGAATGGATTCATAACCTTCAAACTGAACTAGCAACTGCTGTTTATGATTGCGCGATTTTTTGATAATCAATTCCAATTCTTTATCTTCAAGGGGTAAATATACTATTTCCCCTGGATTAAAACGACTATTAAAGTCGGTAGATGGATTGATTTTAACTTCTCCTTTAATTCCATGCGTATTCATAATTGTTCCTATTATATACATGTGTGCTTCACCTATTTTACTTATCTTCTATCTTTACGACAACATCGTCTTTAACAATAATGGATTGTTCTTTCGTTATCTCTTTCCAATTATCGCCAACTGTAACATCTACTAAACCATTAACCTCTTTTTCAACAATTTCACTACCAATTTCCAAAATATCTAGCTGTTCAAGTTGAAAGTCTAAAAGCTCCAATTGTTTATTACGTCGTTCTATTTCATCGTCAAAACGTTCCTTTATTTCTTGATCCGAGGCAGAGAATTTATGTTTTAATTTACGTTGCTCAAATAATAACTGTTGGCTTTCACGATCTAGTCTTTCCTTATCAGCAATAAACTTGTCATAAAGATTTTGTTTACTGTTTTCAGTAATAACTTGTTTCACATAAACAGTTTTTAAGATTTTCATACAGATCCCGCCTTATTCTATTGTCCATAATAGATAGAGAAAAGTACTATGAGCTCAGTGAAATATTAATAATTTCCAAATGAGGTGTTTAAAAAAAGAGGATAATGGGGGAACATTTCTCCCCCCCAATAAATAAGTTACATGATGTCCAAGTATACCCGCTTTTGTTTCTCCGTTTTAGCAGAGTACACAATCGTACGGATTGCTTTAGCAATGCGGCCGTTTTTACCTATAACTTTACCGACGTCCGCTTCATTAACTGTTAGATGATACACAAGTTTTTTAGCTTCTTCTTTCTCCTCGATAACAATATCTTCAGGATAATCCACTAATGGCTTGACAATGGATTCAATTAACAGTTCCAAGCTTATCACATCACTTTACTACTTATTATTTTTTGCATCATGAAGTTTCTGCATCAAACCTTGAGTAGAAAACAAGTTACGAACTGTATCGCTTGGTTTAGCACCTTTAAGCATCCAGTCCAATGCTTTTTCTTCGTCAACTTTTACTGTTGCCGGTTCACTTGCTGGATTATATGTTCCAATCTCTTCAATATTTCGTCCATTGCGCTGATATCTAGAATCTGCTACAACTATACGATAAAAAGGGTTTTTCTTATAACCCATTCTTTTTAGACGGATTTTAACTGCCATCTTTCTTCCACCTCCATTACTACAATTCTTGCATACTTTAAAGATTCTAACATAGCTTTTTCATCCTGTAAAGTACTTTTACATGACAGCAGTAAAAACCATTGCCTAATCCAGTAAACCAAGTAACTATTTGGATGATAAAACGTTGAAGGAAAGATTCTCTAGTTCACGGATTAAGACATAATCGAGGCCGATTTTCATTATGAGACGCAGTAGTTCACGGATTATGACATTATCGAGGCTGATTTAAAACAAACACTTCTATTATCTGACTGCATGCAATGAAAATACGGGCCCTCCACACAAAAACATGCTTCTATTTTTAAAAGTCAAGGTTACCTTGAAGCTACAATAGAAGCACGTTCTTATTTACATAAATGGAAACGGCATTCCCTTGCCTTTTCCTTTCTTACCTTTTTGCATATTAGTCATTTGTTTCATCATTTTCTTCATCTCATTGAATTGTTTTAACAGACGATTTACTTGAGAAACATTTGTGCCAGAACCTTTTGCAATTCTTTTTTTACGGCTTGCATTCATAATAGAAGGATCTTGTCGTTCTTGTTTGGTCATTGATTGTATAATCGCTTCAACATGTACAAGTTGTTTTTCATCAATATTGATATTTTTCAACTGTTTCTTACCTGCACCTGGGATCATCGATAATAAATCATCAAGTGGTCCCATTTGCTTAACCTGTCCCATTTGTTCCAAAAAGTCATCAAAAGTAAACGACATCGTACGCATTTTTTCTTCAAGTTGTTTCGCTTGTTTTTCGTCTACGTTTGTTTGTGCCTTTTCAATCAGGGTAAGGACATCACCCATTCCGAGGATACGGGAAGCCATTCGTTCTGGATGAAACGTCTCAATTTCATCGAGTTTCTCGCCTGTTGCAACATATTTAATCGGCTTATCTGTTACAGCTTTTATAGATAGTGCTGCACCACCGCGCGTATCTCCGTCCAATTTAGTAAGTACCACACCGCTAATGTCTAATTCTTCATTGAAATTCTCGGCAACATTTACAGCATCTTGACCTGTCATAGAGTCAACGACAAGAAAAGTTTCGTCCGGATTTACTATTTCTTTAATTCCTTTAATTTCGTCCATGAGTGCATCATCAACATGTAAACGTCCAGCAGTATCGATTAAAACGTAATCATAATGTTCTTCTTTTGCATACTCAATTGCTTTTTTACTGATTTCTACAGGGTCTGCTTCTGTCCCCATTTCGAATACAGGCATATCGAGCTGCTTACCGAGTGTTTGTAACTGTTGGATAGCAGCTGGTCGGTAAACGTCACAAGCAACTAGTAATGGTTTTTTATTAAATTGCTTGCGAAGTAAATTTGCCAATTTTCCAGTAGTTGTTGTTTTACCTGCCCCTTGTAAACCACTCATTAATATGACGGTTGGAGGTTTGTCACTTTGGGCAATTTTACTTGCTTCTTTCCCCATCAAATTCGTTAATTCATCTTGAACAATTTTAATGACTTGTTGACCAGGCGTGAGGCTTTCCATTACCTCTTTTCCGACTGCCCGTTCCTTTACTGTCTTGATGAAATCTCGTACAACTTTAAAGTTAACGTCTGCTTCCAGTAAGGCTAGTCGTACCTCTCTTGTCATTTCTTTTACATCTTGCTCGCTTACTTTTCCTTTTCCAGTTATTTTCTTAACTGTTTCTTGCAAACGGCTTGAAAGTCCTTCAAATGCCATCTGGATTCACTCCTAATCGATTTTCTTAATCGCGTCAATCAACTGCGTTATATGATCAGATGTCTGGTTTGATATCTCTGTTTCTAATGATTTGAGCAGTGACTGTCTCCGCTTAAATTTATCGTACAAACCTAATTTTTCTTCATAAGAAACAAGTGTTTTTTCTGTCCTTCTTATCGTATCATAAACAGCTTGTCTTGACACTTCCATTAACTCTGAAATTTCACCAAGTGAATAATCCTCTCGATGGTACATGTCAATATAGGTAGTTTGTTTATTCGTTAAAAGCGGGTAATAAAAGTCATAGAGCATATTGATTTTCGTTGTGTTTTCCAGCACCTATCATCATCCTCGTCATTGTTAACGGCAATTTTACTCTGAAGCCTCTTCTTCCATCATGTCGGAAAATAATCCGTACACAAAACTATGCGCATCAAATCGCTTTAAATCATTTATTTTTTCTCCAAAACCAACCAGTTTAACCGGTATATCAAGCTCATTACGAATGGCAAGAACGATACCACCTTTAGCTGTTCCATCTAACTTTGTTAAAATAATGCCAGTGACATCTGTCGCTTCTTTAAATGTTTTTGCTTGGCTTAGTGCATTCTGTCCCGTAGTAGCATCGAGTGCGAGCAAGACTTCGTGCGGGGCTCCCGGTGCTTCACGGTCGATAATACGATGAATTTTTTCTAGCTCCTTCATTAAATTCACCTTATTTTGCAGTCTTCCTGCCGTATCACAAATAAGTACATCTGCTTTTCTCGATCTAGCTGCATTGATTCCGTCATAGATTACAGCGGCAGGATCACTCCCCTCGCTTTGTTTAATAACATCCACTTCGGCACTTTTCCCCCATTCTTCCAGTTGTTCAATGGCACCTGCACGAAATGTATCTCCAGCAGCTAAAATAACCTTTTTACCATCTGCCTTTAATTGAGAAGCTAATTTACCAATAGATGTCGTTTTTCCAACACCATTAACACCAACGACAAGATATATCGTCAATCCGTCTTTTTCTTCTGCTAATGCTTCAATCGATTCATCGTCATCTCCGTAATAAATATCTACGAGCTTTTCAGAAATGACATCAATAACTGCTTCTGTTTCTTTTATATTGCGGCGCTTTACTTCAAACTTCAACTCCTCAATCAGATCCATTACAGTATTAATACCAACATCAGATAAAATCAATACCTCTTCAAGCTCTTCAAAAAAATCTTCATCCACTTGACGATAACGTGCCATTAAGTCATTGATTTTATCGGTAAATGATTTCCGCGTCTTTTTCATTCCTGCTGTATAAGTTTCCTGTTCTTCTTGATCTTTTTCTTTTGTAAATTTGCTTGTTAACTTTTTAAAAAAACTCATCGATTTTCTCCTTTATTTCTCCATTAAGTTGTTGCTACGAGCGGAGTTGCTTCCTCTAGTTTCACAGAAACAAGTCTAGATACTCCAGATTCTTGCATTGTAACTCCATAAAGTGCATTTGCTTCTTCCATAGTTCCCTTTCGATGTGTAATCACAATAAATTGTGTTTTTGTACTGAAATTTCGTAAATACTTTCCAAACCGCTCTACATTTGCCTCATCTAGTGCCGCATCTACTTCATCCAATATACAAAATGGAACTGGTCGTACATGGAGGATAGCAAATAAAAGTGCTATAGCTGTTAACGCTCTTTCACCACCAGACAATAATCCTAATGTTTTTAACTTTTTCCCTGGTGGTCTGGCAGATATATCTATACCAGTTTCCAACATGTCTTCCGGGTTGGTTAATTGCAAGGATGCATACCCACCACCGAATAATTGTGTAAACACATCACTGAATGCATTTTGAATCTCTTGGAACACTTCACTGAACCTTTTCGTCATTTCTTCATCCATTTCTCGGATAACTTGATATAATGTATCTTTTGCTTCTAATAGATCTTCTTGTTGTGTCCGTAAAAATGATTCTCTTTCCCTCAGACGTTCTAGTTCTTCAATTGCTCCCAAATTAACGGACCCTAGCCTTTCTATCGCCGTTTTAAGGGATTCTACCTGTTCTGTTGCCTCATTTACATTTTCAACAGGTTCATAATTTTCCTGTGCTCTTTCATACGTCATTTTATAAGAGGACTGCAAACGATTCAAATGATTTTCAACTGTTACATCTAAACGATTTGCTTGTACTTCTTTTTCTTGTAATTGCTTTGTAAGAGATTCTAGTTTTTGTTGCATTCCTCTTAATTCATTTTCCTCATCATTCGTCTCTTGTACAATTTGTTCACGTTTTACTTGATCTGCTTTTAAAGTTTCTGAAATGGTTTCTTTCGCTTGTTGTAGTTCAGTTATTTTTGCTTTCAAATTTTGATCACGTTGTTCTCGCTCTTTTTCATCCATGATAGCTGACAACTCTGTTTCTGTAGATTGCAATTGATCATACGTTTCATCATATTGTTGCAAAAGTGTGTCATATCTATCTTGAATAGCTTTTTTACGTTCTTCTTTTTCAGCCTGTTTTATCTTTAACTCATAAAGTTCATCTTCAGTTATTTTTTCATCTTGTTCCAATGTCTGTTTTTGTTCTGTAAGATTTTGTATTTCATAATCTTTAGCTTCTAAATCTGTATTCACTTGCTTTTGTTTGTCCAATAGAGTGTCATATTGCTCATTTAAACGTTCATATTCCCGCTGATACTGTGTAGTCATCGTTTCAAAATTCTTCACTTCAGATAAAGCACGAGAGTATTTTAATGCTACATCATGCAATGTAGATTGTGCTTCATCAAGTGTCGATTTTGTATTTTCGATTCTTTGAATTGTTTCATGTTGTTCTTGTTCTATATGTTCGATTGTTTCTTTTTGCATCTTTAACTTTTTTTCAAAAGCAGTGGTTCTTTCAGTAAAATCTTGCAATGTCTTTGTCAACTCTGCTATTTCTTTTTCACGAGTAAACAAAGATTGATTATTATTCTTTTTTGCACCACCTGACATTGAGCCACCCGGAAAAACAACATCTCCATCCAATGTAACGATTCGGAATCTTCGGTTCATAACAACAGCTATTTGGTTTGCGTGCTGCAGTTGATCTGCAACGATGACATTTCCCAGTAAATAAAACTTCAGCCGATCATAAACTTTATCCGTTTCAATTAAATCAGCAGCAATTCCAACAAAACCTGGTTGCTCTTCCAATTGCAAAGCTAAACGAGATGGGATATTTTTTGGTGAGATAGATTGTAATGGCAGAAATGTTGCACGTCCTTTGTTTTCCTGCTTTAACCACTTAATTCCATTTCTAGCTGCTTGATCATTTTCCACAACGATATATTGCGCTTGTGCACCTAGTACCGTTTCCATAGCTGTCATATAACGGTTGGGAACTTGAATCAAATCAATCACAGCACCTAAAACATTTTGTATAGCGCCGCGGTCTTTTGCTTTTAAGATTTCTTTAGCCCCGAAATAAAATCCTTGGTAACTGTCTTTCATCTCTTCTAACATTTCTTTTCGTGATGTCAATCTTGCTATTTTTTCATTACCGACTGCTAATTTCTCTTGCATTTTTTGCAATGATTCCCGCTCATTTTCTAATTGAGCTTGCAATTCTTTTCTTGTAGTCTCTAGTTGAACAAGTTCATCCTTGTAATGATCCCGTTTAACTGTCCATGCTTCTTTTTCTTTTGCAAGTGTTGTCTCATCTTTAGCTGATAGCTGATAAGATTTTTGCTGTTCTTCTTCTTGAACTTTTAATTGTACCTTTTGATCTTCCAAACGTTTAAGTTCATTTTTAGTTATAGCTTGTTCATTCAACTGTTCAATATAATCTGATTTTAAATGTTCTATCGAAGCATCTAGTTTTTCAGGAGTAACGGATAACTTTTGTTCTAGTTTGTCCACCGATTCTTGCAAATTACGTGTTTCATTTGACGCTTTGTCAAGCTCTTCTTTTTCTTTTAAACATAATTGATTCAACTCTGTAAGACGAGACTTAGTAGATTGTTTCTGCTCATTTAACTTTGTTTTATTTTCCTTTTCATGTTTTGTTTGCTCCAAAAGCACATCCCGGTCGCCTTCAAATTGTTTGAGTTGTTCTGTATTGTTAAGCAATTCCTCTTGCTTTTTTGCAACACGCTCCTCCAACTCTTGAATTTGTTCACGAGCTGCCGTTAATTGTGCTTCTTTATTTTGAATGCTAGTCTTTTTTTCTAGAGTTGCTTTTTCCCCTGATTCAACTTCCGTTAATGCTTGTTGCCATTCTGAATGGAGAGTACCTATTTGTGTAACAAGAAGAGAAATTTCTGTTTGTTTTAAATGTGCTTGATGCTTTTTATATTTTCGTGCAGCTTCTGCTTGTTTTTCCAATGGTTCTAACTGTTGAGTGATTTCATGTAATATATCCTCAACTCTATCTAAATTATCTTCTGTGTCCATCAGTTTGAACTCTGCTTGTTTTTTTCTCTGTTTATATTTTAATACACCAGCTGCTTCTTCAAAAACAGCTCTCCGATTTTCCGGCTTAGAACTAAGAATTTCATCAATTCTGCCTTGCCCAATAATAGAAAAAGATTCTTTTCCAAGTCCTGTGTCCATGAATAAATCTATTATATCCTTTAAACGGCATGGTTGTTTATTAAGGTAAAATTCGCTCTCCCCAGAGCGATACACACGTCTTGTTACATCTACTTCTTGATAGTCGATCGGTAATTGCGCTTCTTCATTATTCAAAATAAGTGACACTTCAGCAAAGTTTAATCCTTTGCGCGTTTCACTTCCTTGAAAAATAATATCCTCCATTTTTTGACCACGCAAAGATTTTGCTGACTGCTCTCCAAGCACCCAGCGAATAGCGTCTATCACATTACTTTTTCCACTGCCATTTGGACCGACAACAGCAGTAACGCCTGGAACGAAATCCATTTGAATACGTTCCGCAAATGATTTAAAACCGATTGTCTCCATTCGTTTCAAGAACATGCTCATTCTCCTCAAACATAACCGTTAGATTGGATTATAAAATACCTAAATCGTTTTGAATAGGTTGTAATATCTACTTTCTCATTGTAAACTAAAAATAATCATTTTTACAGATGTAAATCAATAAATGGGGTGAATATGTGAGTTTAGAACAACCTTCTATAGAAAATTTAACTATTATCCTCGATGAATTAAAACAACATTTAGGTGTTGCAAATCAAGCTCTCTTTGATGCAGAGGATTATAACTTAGAAAAATATGAGGACTTGAAATTCTTATATGATCATATTGTGAAATCAGAAACACTTAGTCCTCAACAAACAGATGCATTTATACAAGAATTACGATCTGTTCGTAAATAATGTTTATTCAGCAGGCTGTCTCTAAAAAAGGGACAGCCTGTTTTATATTGGTTTAAACATTTCAGTCAAGTTCATCATACATTTTGCTCTGTAGATTCAGAACCATGTAAGTTAGTTTAATTGATTCATCAAGGTAAATGCTCCATTACTCCACTCATTCAATAAGTTTATGACTTTTTCAGAAGGCGAATCATCTCTGAAGCTGCATGTTGTTCCGCTTCTTTTTTAGACTTACCTTGTCCGACTGCACGTTGTTCATTTACTAACACCTCTGCACTAAATTTTCTTTCATGTGAAGGTCCTTCCTGCTTAATAATATGATAAGATAATGTATTGTCCTTTTCTTTTTGAACCATTTCTTGTAATTTTGTTTTATAATCCATCTCATATGAAAAAGCATCAGTTTTAATATTCGGAAAGACATGTTTAAGAAGGAAATTTTGACTGACTTCCATACCTTGGTCTAGATATAAAGCACCTAAAAAAGCTTCAAATATATCTGCAAGTAAAGCTTGACGTTTTCTTCCGCCCGTTCTCTCTTCACCTTTACCAAGTAACACATAATGACCAAAATCAAGTGTCTCAGCAAAGTGATATAAGGATTCTTCACATACGATTTGGGCTCGAAAACGTGTCATTTCTCCTTCAGCCATTTCTGGATAATTCATAAATAAATAATCAGAAACGGCTAATTCCAATACTGCATCCCCTAGAAATTCCAGTCTTTCATTGTCTCTCAAATGTTTATATTGATGCTCATTCACATAAGATGAATGTGTAAATGCTTGCTGTAATAATGTTTTATTCGTGAATGGAAGGGAAAGTTTTGTAGTAAATTGTTCAACATCCATCATTTTGTCTCACCTTTCTTGATACGTTTTATTAGTTGTGGAGCTATTTTCGTATACCTAAGTATCACCACTTTCAAAGAATTATTTTAATTCTTTTTTGACTGTGTATAGCTGTTCTTTATATGAAAATGAAAAGCCTCGCAAAAGCGAGACTATTATGTTGTAGTACAAATTGTATGTATACTACTTTTTCATTTTGTTATTGTTTATCATTAATATAATTGACAGCGTCTCCTACTGTTTTGATTTGTTCTGCATCCTCATCAGCAATTTCAAGATCAAATTCATCTTCTAATTCCATAACAAGTTCAACAACATCTAATGAGTCAGCTTCCAAATCATCATTGAAAGAGGCTTCCATTGTAACTGCAGATTCTTCTACATCCAGTTGATCAACAATAATCTCTTTCACTTTATCAAATACTTCAGACATTCTCTCTCACCTCCCAACCATAGTATATGTGAATTCATTAAAAAATACTAGAATTTTCTTTACATCACCATGCCACCATCAATATGAATGGTTTGTCCAGTAATATAGGCTGCATCATTTGAGGCAAGAAAGCAAACAACATTAGCAATATCTTCTGGCTGCCCTAATTTTTCGAGCGGAATTTGTTTTAATATTTCTGCTTGTTGTTCTTCCGTTAAAGCATCTGTCATATCCGTCGTTATAAAACCAGGTGCTACCGCATTAACCAAAATATTACGCGAAGCCAATTCTTTCGCATTTGACTTAGTAAGCCCAATTAACCCTGATTTGGCTGCTACGTAATTGGCTTGACCAGGATTTCCAGAAACCCCAACTACAGATGCTACATTAATGATTTTTCCTGCTCGTTGTTTCATCATTGGACGTGCAGCTGCTTTAGTACATAAAAACGCCCCTTTTAAGTTCGTTTCTACTACTTGATCAAATTCTTCTTCTTTCATACGTAATAACAAGTTATCTTTCGTAATGCCTGCATTATTAACGAGGATATCTAGGCTACCAAACGTCTTTGTTACTTCTTTAATCATGCTTTTTACAGAGCTTTCATCCGCAACATTTGCTTGGATTTTTATCGCCTGCACACCAAGAGTTTCAATAGCTTCTACAGTTTCTGCAGCTTTTTCTTCACTACCTGCATAATTTACTGCTATATTTGCACCTCTTCTAGCAAGCTCAAGTGCAATTGCTTTACCGATTCCACGAGATGAACCAGTTACGAGTGCTGTTTTCCCTTGTAAATCCATCAAATTCACTCCTTATACCATGTTAAAAATGCTTCCAATGATGCAGGGTCATTTACTTGGAATATCTTTTGGCTACGGTCAATTTTCTTAACGAGACCAGATAGGACTTTTCCTGTTCCTACTTCGACAAAAGCATCTACTCCTGCTGCTATAATATTACGAATGGATGATTCAAATTGAACAGGAGAATACAATTGTTTGATTAATAATTCTTTCACTTTATCTTTTTTGATCGTCTCTTCAGCTGTCACATTCGCATATAATGGAATCGCAGCATCTTTTATTTCTACATTATCCAAATGCTTTTGAAATTCGTCATTCGCTGGTTGCATTAACTTTGAATGAAAAGGACCACTCACATTTAATGGGAGTACTCGTTTTGCGCCTGCTTCTTTTAGTAACCCTACAGCCTCTTCGATACCTGTTTTAGAACCGGAAATAACAATCTGACCTGGACAATTTAAATTTGCTATTTCAACGACTTCCTGTTCATTCACTTGCTTTAATGTCTCTGTAATTTCTTCTTCTTTTAAACCGAGTACAGCTGCCATTGTTCCTTGCCCTTTTGGAAAGGCTTCTTCCATTAAACGTCCTCTCGTTTGGACGAGTGGCAATGCATCTGATAAGCTCATTGCTCTAGCTGCAACAAGTGCACTATATTCCCCTAGACTATGCCCAACTACCATATTTGGTTCAACGTTTTCTTTCGCTAATAATGTATAGGCGGCTATACTGGAAAGTAGCAATGCTGGCTGAGCATTTTCCGTCTCAGTTAGAACATCTTGTGGGCCTTTTTGCATTAACTGTGTCATGTCCATATCCAACACATCATCCGCTACCTTATATAGTTGTCTTACTTCTTCATAACCGTCATAAAGCGCTTGTCCCATGCCGACCGTTTGAGATCCTTGGCCAGGAAACATTAATGCTACTTTTTTCATGATTCATCCTCCTTGAGTGTCTGCATCGTTTTATCAATTGTTTCTAGCATATTGTTTTCCACCATATCACATGCTTGTATGATTGTATGATAAATGGCACGTGCATTGGAAGATCCATGAGATTTAATGACAGGGGCAGATAAACCAAATAAAGCTGCACCACCATACTCTGGGTAATCGAGGGATTGTTTCAATTTCATTAAATCTTTTTTCATTAAACTTGCTGCAATTTTCGTTTTCGCATTATTCATCAACGTTTCTTTTAATTGTTTCATAACATGCAACGCTGTTCCTTCAAGCGCTTTAAGGGCAATATTTCCACTAAAGCCATCAGTAACAACCACATCAGCTACGCCTGATAATAAGTCGCGTGATTCAACATTACCAATAAATTGAATTGGGGCATGCTGCATTAAATTATACGCTTTTTTCGTTAAATTACTGCCCTTGCCACTCTCTGTTCCCACGTTCAATAATCCGACTGTTGGATTTTCAATACCACGAACTTTCTCACTATAGATAGAACCCATTATTGCATATTGTAATAAATTATGTGCATTCGCATCAACATTAGCACCAGCATCCAACAATAAGAAGCCTCTTTGATCAGTTGTTGGTAATATTGGGCTTAGTGCTGGACGATCAATCCCTTTCATGCGCCCAACGACAAATAACCCACTTACAACAAGTGCACCTGTGTTTCCTGCCGATATACAAGCATCCGCACGTTTTTCTTTTACTTCTTTGGCTGTAAGTACTAGAGATGATGTTTTTTTAGTACGGACAACTCTCATCGGTTCATCGTCCCCACTGACGACCTCTTTTGTATGTAATATATGAATACGTTCTTCATTTTTTAAAAATGGCTTAATTTGTTTCTCATTGCCAACTAATGTAATCTCAAGATTCTTTACTTTAGAAACTGCTTCCATTGCACCTTCTACAATTGCTTTTGGAGCATTGTCTCCACCCATAGCGTCTATTGCAATCTTCATTTACTCGCGCTCCTTTTCACTCGTCCGATACATATGGAAAACGCCATAAAATACAAGTTCATTTTTCACGTAGCTGTGTACATGAACGATGGTTTTTCTTTTTTTAGGCGTATGTTCCACTTCTGCTTTAGCAATAACTTGTTCATTCAGTTTCACTTGTCTTGTAAATTGTATATCTGCCTTACTCGTTAATGCCAACTCATCATTAATTACGGCAACAGCCAATGAATTAGCTTGCGCAAATAAATGATGTCCTCTAGCAATCTCATTACGTGTAAAAACTTGTTCCTTTTGAATAGTCATGATAGAGATTGCCTTTTGATCAAGTTCTAAATCAATCACATCGCCAATTACATCTTCAAGTGGTAAGGATTTAACCGTCTCATTCCATTGATCATCTGCAACCGAACGGATTCTTTTCCTTAATTCAGGTATTCCAAGTGCCAATCGATCCAATCGAATCGTTTGAATACTTACTTGAAATATATTAGCTAACGTTTCATCCGTTATAAAAGGCGTTTCTTCGATTTTTTCTACTAAACGTTGCTGTCTATCTTGTTTTTTCAATCTCATCACATTCACTTCCAACTAATCCTTGTGACTAGGTACTAATAGTAATATATAACACCACCATACAGATTGCAAGTAACAATTCGATAAAATCATTGCATTTTGTATGCTTTCATTTAGTAGTTTATTCTAATATAACAATATAAAATGATTCACTTTGTATTTAAAACTGTTAGTCAAAGTGACCTGACTGTTTTTCCTGAACAACGATTTTTTTCAAGGCAGCAAATTCCTCATCATTAAACAGTGTTCCATCTTTCACTAATCTTTCAGCGTCACTACGGGCTACTTCTAATGCACGATAATCATGAATGATATCAGCCACTTTAAAATTTGGCAATCCGCTTTGTTTCTTACCGAAGAAATCCCCCGGACCACGTAATTTTAAATCTTCTTCCGATAATAAAAAGCCATCACTCGTTTCTTGCATAATCCGCATTCTTTCTTTCCCTATCTCACCTTTTGGGTCTGCTAGTAATATACAATAACTTTGCTCACTACCTCTTCCAACTCGTCCACGTAGTTGGTGAAGCTGTGATAGACCAAACCGTTCCGCATCGTAAATCAGCATTACAGTTGCATTTGGCACATTCACTCCAACTTCTATCACGGTTGTAGAAACAAGCACTTGAATCTCATTTTTACTAAATGCATCCATAATCTCTTCTTTCTCTTCCTGCAACATTCTCCCATGTAATAAACCGACATTGATTGTTTCAGGGTAATAGTTTTGCAACTGATGATACAAATCAACTGCATTTTGATAATCAAATGCTTCTGACTCTTCTATTAATGGTGAAACGATATATGCTTGTTGTCCTGCATCTACCTTTTTTTGTATGAATATAAGGACTCGTTCCAGTAAATTTTCCTTCACCCAATAAGTTTCTATTTGTTTACGTCCCTTAGGCATTTCTTTTATCATAGAAACGTCCATATCTCCGAATGCTGTAATAGCCAATGTTCTTGGAATTGGTGTTGCAGTCATGTATAAAATATCAGGATGTACACCTTTTTCACGCAATGTTTTTCTTTGCTTTACACCGAAACGATGTTGTTCATCAATAACAACAAATCCTAGTTTTTCAAATAAAACTTCTTCTTGTATTAAAGAATGCGTACCAATAATTAAATTTAATTCATGATTTTTAATCTTTTCTAATATATTTGTTCTTTTTTTACCTTTAATAGAACTTGTTAACAAGGCAATCTCCAGTCCATTTTCATTAAATATATCTTTCATTGCATGATAATGTTGTTCGGCTAATATTTCAGTAGGCACCATAAAAGCACCTTGATAACCGGCTGTAATCGATGCATATAAGCTAATCATAGCTACAGCTGTTTTACCTGAACCTACATCTCCTTGTAATAGACGGTTCATCTGAACAGAAGTGGTCATATCCCTCAATATTTCCTGTAGTGCCTGTTGTTGGGCATTCGTTAATGTAAACGGCAGCTGTTCAATAAACTGATCTGTTTTATCCCAATTGATTTGTTGAATGACACCAGCCTGTTCGTGACGATTTTCAAATTTCAACATTTGCATTTTTAATTGAAATAACAGTAACTCTTCATAAACAAGCCTTCTTCGCGCATGTTTTAATTGTTGGTTATCTGTTGGCAAATGCAGTTGTTTTACTGCTTGTTTCCGAGTCGGTATTTTATATTCTATTAAGAAACGTTCTGGTAGAATTTCTTCTAGTTCATCTCCATACTTTTTAACAGCCTGTTTAACAAACGTACGCATTTTTGCATTTGTTACATCCCCTTTAACTGAATAAAAAGCCTGGATTGTCATGTCTGCAGATGGTTCCCCGAGTTTATAATGTTGTACGGTTATTTGCAGTCGATGGGCATCCCATTTTCCAGTCAATGTTACCGTTTTGCCCGCTTTCAAATGCTTCTTAGCAAAGGCACGGTTAAACATAGTCGCCTTTACAGCAGCACCTTCCGTTTCCAATGTAAATTGCATTCGTGACTTTTTTCTACCGTAGTAGTTGATCGTTGGTTCATATAAAATTTTGCCGACAATTGTCGCCGTATCATCATGAATTAATTCATGCAATTGCTTTACTTCTGTTCTATCATAACGGATTGGAAAATGAAATAAAATATCTTCGACGGTATATAGCTCCATCGAAGCAAGTGTTTCATTCATCTTGTCTCCAACACCTTTTAAAACAGTTACAGGATCTGTCAACACTTTTTTCACACTCACTTTTTTAACCAATATCCATTTATTATGTAAGAATA
>Ga0079225_10000824_pt1 | contig 16930 bp, 18 predicted proteins | sample Poulit2012_FD_76344 | JGI IMG/M metagenome (GOLD analysis project Ga0079225, IMG submission 76344) | Agricultural soil microbial communities from Georgia to study Nitrogen management - Poultry litter 2012 | ecosystem: Environmental > Terrestrial > Soil > Agricultural land | place: USA: Georgia... | reverse complement strand
TTATAGTCTGAGTTTGACTCGATTTTTTCAATTACTTCATCAGACAAACCTAACATGATGACATCACCAGTAGATGCTTGTAAACTTTCGATACTACCTGCTGGAAGTCCCAATACACCGACAGAAATATCAATATTACCATCCTGAACTAAATCAGCCGCATCACCAAATCCTTCTTGGAATTCCTCATAGCCATCTTCACCAATACCGTAAGCATCTAAAATTACTTTAGAAACAGTATTTGTCGCACTTGCTGGTGGTCCAATAGCAATTTTGGCTTTTCCACCACTACCACCAGAACCTCCACCACATGCTGCTAGTACTAAAATAGCACCAACTAACACTGTCATGAATACATAAAACTTTGATTTACTCATGCAAATCCCCCTTCAATATTTTCTTAAAATGAAAACATATACCTTTATAAATCTAGTATCATAACGATTCATAAAATATATTCGTTTTCATTAAAAGCTTTATATTAGTATACTTATATTCCGTTTTTTTTTCAAGCTTTATTCTAATTAGAATGAAAAAAATTATTAATAATTTCTTTTATTTCTCTTTTACCGTTGATTTAACAACATTATATAATGAAATATAAATTTCTCAAAAAATGATAATATGACCTTTTCGCTTCATATGGTTGTGTATTATTTAACCCTTAACAATATTTATTAACATTTATTTAGTCATATTCATTTAGTATAAAATGAATATATTTTGTGTATTGTAGTTCCATGATATAATAATGATTGTAACTTTTAAGAGGAGGTTATTAAATGTCAGAACCTAAACTTGTCTATTCTAGTAAAATAAATAAAATTCGTGGGTTTGCCCTACTTTTGATATTTATCGGAATCATCATTATGTATGGTGGCATTTTAACAAAAAATATACCTTGGCTTATGTTTACTTTTTACTTTATCGGTGTATTATTTATCTTATTTAGTACTGCCGTTTATTTTTGGATCGGTTTATTATCAACACGAGCCGTACCAATTATTTGTCCCGAATGTGAGAAACCGACAAAAATGCTTGGCCGTGTCGATGCGTGCATGCATTGTAAACAGCCATTAACACTTGATAAGGCACTTGAAGGCAAGGAATTTGATGAAAAATATAATACAAGAAAATACCGCAAACAATTAAAAGAGGAACAAAATAAAGAACAATAAGGGTGTCCCCTATGAAATGGAACAGTTATGATAGCTTTTTACAATTTGATTTTAAAGTGAACCAGCAACTTTCACCTATTCAATTTGTTAATCCCCTAGAAATTATTTCTACCTTCAAAATAGAAGAAGTTAATGATTGTCTGCAAAAAATTAATAAGGCTGTTATTGCGGGAAAATATGTTGCAGGTTATCTTTCATACGAAGCATCCTATGCTTTATATTCAGTTAAAAACGGAGAAGTCAATAGTAACATGCCAATACTTTGGTTTGGAGTGTATGATTCCCCAGCCAAATTTACAAAGCAAAAAACATTTTCTTTTCATACTGATAAATGGCAAATAGGTAGTTCAAAAGATAATTACAAAAAAAAATTCGATAAAATCATGCAAGAATTAAAGCGGGATACATTTAAACAAATAAATTATACCGTTCCTTTTTATACTACTTTCACAGGCGATACATTTGCTTACTATAAACAATTAAAAAATGCCCAGCAGTCCCATTACAATGCCTTTTTAAAAATTAAGAACAAACATATTTTATCCATATCTCCGGAATTATTTTTTCATTTGAACAATAATGAAATTACTGTAAAACCAATGAAAGGAACGGTTCATCGCGGTAAAACTAATCATGAGGATCAAAAACTTAAAGAATGGTTACAAACTTCGAAGAAAAATAAGTTAGAAAATGATTTGTCTGTACAGTTAATGAAAAATGAATTAAATTCAATCGTTATTCCTAATAGTATTACTCTAACTGAAAAATATAGCATCGAACAATTTCCAACTTTATATCAAATGACTTCGACAATAGTAGGTGAAATTTCACGAAAGATAGAAGTAACTGATATTATTAGGCACCTTTTTCCCAGTGTTTCAATTACTGGCACACCTAAAAGTAGTGCTATCAATTATATTAAGCAAATTGAGGCTCAACCACGAAATGTTTATTGTGGGGCAATTGGCTATATTACCCCTATGCGCGAAGCAATCTTCAATGTACCAATTAGGACTGTTGTCATTGATAAAGCAAAGGGAAAAGCAACTTATAATGCGGGTGGGGCGATTACTTTAAATTCAAATGTCGAGGAAGAGTATGAGGAAATGATAACAAAAACGAAAATACTCCATACCAATTTCCAAACTTTTCAATTATTAGAAACGATTGGCCTTCATGACGGTAAATTATCTGTCTTAGATTTACATTTAAATAGATTAAAACAATCTGCTAACTATTTTAATTTTAATGTAGTAATTGATAATATTAAAAAAGATTTGTTGAACTTTGAACATACCCATTCCCAAGGTCATTGGAAAATTCGCCTTTTAACATATATAACAGGGAAATACTCAATTGAGATATCACCACTAGAAGAAACTAATACAAATAAATTCATTATTGCCAAATCACCAATTGATAAAGAAAATTATTTTTTATATCACAAAACAACTATTCGGAAAATGTATGAAATACATCAAGTTAATCATTCGGAAATTTTCGATACACTATTGTGGAATATTAATGGGGAAATTACAGAATTTACCATAGGTAATGTTGTTGTCAACATTGATGGAGAACTTTTGACCCCTCCTATTGAATGTGGATTATTACCGGGAACTTTCCGGGAAAGGCTTTTACAAGAAGGTAAAATAAAAGAAGGAATTATTTTTAAAGAAGATTTAAAAAAATGTACTAACATATGGCTCATTAACAGTGTAAGGCATTGGGTAGAAATGTCTTATCAACAGTAACTAATGCTTATAAAATTCCACAGAAAAACCCGCTTCCTTTTTAAAGTGATAGCGGGTTATTAATTATTGAACTTTTGCCATGGAACATTGATCACATTTCCCATAAAGCTCCATACGGTGGTAACTAATAGAAAATCCACTTACTTTTTCCGCAAGTGATTCAATTTCATCTAAAGTAGGGTAATGAAAATCGACCATCTTTCCACAATCTTCACAAATAATATGGTAATGATCATTCATATTACTATCAAACCTACTTGAATCATCCCCATATGTTAATTCTCGAACAAGACCAGCTTCACGCAAAATTCTTAAATTATTGTAAACTGTTGCTACACTCATGTTAGGAAACTTCTCTTCTAAAGACTTATATATATCATCAGCAGTCGGATGATCTAAAGAAGTTAACAAACACTCTAATACCGCATGACGTTGAGGTGTAATTCTAACTCCGGATTGTTTTAACGTATCTATTGCTCTTTGTAATTTACCGTCTGTCATCGTCACGCACCTCTCTTTCAACAAAATTGTTTTCTATTCTTAAATAAGAATTGTTATTATTAGTTTACCCTCTAAAGGAGCTAAAAGTCAATATAAACAAGCTGTATGCAATTTATGACAGAATGAAAACAATTAATATTCTCAAATAAAACAATTATTCATGATCAACTTGTAATGGAATTTCTTCACCTTTTAATTCTTTATTCACATAACGAGCAGCGACAAATAAAAAGTCTGATAAACGATTTAAATAAGAAATCGCTAAGTGGTGTCTTTCATTATCATCAATACTGACTGCCATTCTTTCTGCTCTCCTTACAACTGTTCGTGCAAAATGTAAACTACTAGAAGCAATATGACCGGACGGTAAAATGAAATTTTTTAATGGAGGAAGGTCAGCGCTCCACTCATCAATTTGTTTTTCCAACTCTTCTATATGTGAAGATTTTAATTTCCATGCTACTTCCCTATCCTCCGGAGTCGATAGTTCAGCCCCAACATGAAATAAAAGCGTTTGAACCCGGTACATTTTTTGTAAAAAATACTCTTTCTCCGACCAATCAACTTCTAATAAATGACTTAACGCAACCCCGATAACAGAATTTGCTTCATCACAAGTGCCATAAGCTTCAACACGTGCATCATCTTTCGCAACTCTTCTTCCATAAACTAACGATGTTGTCCCTTTATCTCCTGAACGAGTATAAATTCTCATTGTCACCACTCCACTTTAGGATAAATTTTCTTTAACAAAATTTAACGTTTCTTCTATATGATCTTTTACCTTCACTTTTCTATATTCCTTTTGTAAAACTCCACTTTTATCAATAATAAATGTTGAGCGTTCAATTCCATAAAATTCTTTCCCAAACATCTTTTTTAATTTCCACGTATCATACAATGCAGCAACTTCGTTTTCAATATCCGCAAGTAATGGAAATGGTAAGTCATGTTTTGCAATGAATTTAGTATGCCTTTCAATCGGATCTGGGCTAACCCCCAAAATAACTGTATTTAAATCATTGAATTGATTATAATTATCTCGAAAATCACAAGCTTGTGTCGTGCAACCCGGTGTCATATCTTTTGGGTAAAAATAAAGAATTATATTTTTGCCTTTATAATCTGATAAAGATACGTTTTCACCATCTTGATTTTCTAACGTAAAATTTGGTGCTGCTTCACCTATTTTAATTGTCATTAATAATTCCCCTCTCTTATAATATATGAAAGTAAATAGGTTAACATGCCTTCTATCTTCATCTTAATTGTTAAAGGGTTTACTTGCAATTGCAACGTACCCAAAATACAAAAACCTAACTACGCATTATCAAAAATTAAATAGTTAGGTTCATTGCATTAAGATAATTTATATAAATTTTACTTTTAATCTTTTCTATACTTGCCTCATATTCATCCGTTAAAGCTTCAATAATTTGTTTTGTCGTTTCTCTTTCTTTAACAGTTGTTACACCTTGACCTGCTGACCAAAGATCCCTCCATGCCTTCACATCAACTAAATGGGTTAAATCAATCTCCTCTTTCGGTTTAATTGTTTCTGGATCAATACCTTCTTTTATAAGGCTTGGAATAAGCACGTTTGCATGAACACCACTTAAAGCATCTGTATAAAGCACATCATTCACTTCCGCATCTATAATAACCATTTGCTTATAATCATCAAATGCACTACTTTCTTCAGCAGCAATAAATCTTGTTCCAACATAAGCATAATCTGCGCCCATTACTTTTGCACTTAAAATATCAGTCCCTGTCGAAATCAACCAGCCAATATAATCGTTCCGTCAAAAAACTCTTTCACTGCCGCAATAAATGCAAAAGGACTTAGCGTACCGCCATGCCCTCCTGCACCTGAACAAACTAAAATAAGCCCATCAACACCTGTTGAGGCTACTTTTTCAGCATGACGAGCAGTAGCAACATCAGAATAAATATCTCCACCATATCCATGCACAATTTCTAACGCTTCACCGGGATGATCCAGTGAAGTAATAACAATTGGTGGTTCATATTTCCGAATAAGTTCAAGATCTTCTTCATATCGTTTATTCGCTTTTTTATGACTTATAAAATTAACGGCCCAAGGCGTTTCTTTCAACTCATCTTTCATTTGTTGTAACCACTCGGCACATTTTTCAATTGGTCTAGCATTTAGTAAAGGAAAAGAACCAATCACTCCTGATTTCCCCGCTTCAATGACCATTTAAGGTGTCGATACTAAAATGATTGGAGCAACTATCATCGGTAGTTTAGACATTTTCAATTACCACTGCAATCCCTTGACCGCCACCGATACATAAACTAGCAACTCCATATTTTGCATCCCTTCTTTGCAACTCATATGCTGTCGTCAATAACAATCTAGTACCACTAACACCTACCGGATGACCCAAAGCAATGGCGCCACCATTAACATTCGTTTTTTCACGGTTTAATTGCAATTTTTTCTCTACAGCTAAATATTGTGCAGCAAACGCCTCATTGACTTCAATAATATCCATGTCTTCTAATGATAGTTCTGCACGTTCCAATGCTTGGAGAATTGCTGGTACAGGGCCTATACCCATGATCGTAGGATCTACCCCAACAACCCCCCAAGAAACAATTCTTGCTATTGGCTTTAAACCATTGTTAGTTACAGCCTCCTCACCTGCCACAACGACTGATGCTGCCCCATCGTTTATTCCTGAAGCATTACCTGCTGTCACCGATCCATCCTTTTTAAAAGCTGGTCTAAGTTTTGCCATCGAGTCTTTATCGATGTTTTCCCTTATATGTTCATCTTGATCGATTACCTTCGTACCTTTCCTTAATTTCAGTTCCACCGGAACAATTTCTTCATTAAATATTCCTGTTCGCTGCGCATTTGCAGCTCGTTGGTGTGATTCTATTGAAAATTCATCTTGTTCTTCTCTTGAAATATGGTACTGTTCAGCTAACTTTTCAGCTGTCATTCCCATCGGACTTCCTGCATATTGATCTGTTAAAGTTGATAACAACATATCAGAGTATTGTACATTTCCCATTTTAGACTGCTGAAAACGTTGCTTAAAGTTAGCATATGGAGACTGTGACATGTTTTCAGCACCACCAGCAAGGACAATGTCAGCCTCATTTAACATAATTTGTTGGGCCGCAGAAACGACAGACTGAGCTCCCGAACCACAAAGTCGATTTAAAGTAAGAGCAGGTACACTCTCGTCAACGCCCGCCTTTAAACCGATATGTCGTGCTAAATAAGCAGCATTTTCACTCGTATGAATGACATTACCATAAATAACTTGATCCACTTGCTCGGGATCTACATTTGAACGTTTAAAAGCATTTATTGCTGTCTCTTTCCCTAAATCGGTTGCATCAATACTTTTAAATGAACCACCGAATTCAGTAAAAGCAGTTCTAGCACCATCTACAAGATATACATTTTTCATCGTACATGTCCCCTTTCTTTCATTCTATTATACTAAAAATTTTTTAATTTCTTGATAAAAAAATTCATTTAATCTACTCTTAAGATAAACTAGTTTCTCCTCTTAATATTTGCCTTCCTATCATTCTTAATTGCATTTCTGTCGTTCCATCAGGGACACGTTGTTCTCTTGCCCATCTCCATGCATGCTCTAAACCTAACTCATTCTTCAATCCCATTCCTCCATGAATTATGCTGCATAGGAAATCCATTGTTTTTTACCATTGATCACCCAATAGTCACCATCTTTTACAGCCCTCTTTTTTTAATTCTACATATCTGACCCTGCATCAGGTTCGGATATGCCGGTTCATAACCATGTTTCGGTAATTTGTAAACCAGGTAATATTTCCTCTTTCACTTCAGGTGTTAACCCATCTGTAAATAAACCCATCGGGAAAATATGTTGTGTTAATAAGTCTTGCCCTGCTTTTCGATAAATCATTTCATGAATTAACGCCATATTCACTGGATCAAACATGTCCCCTGTTCTGTCTTGTTGCTGCCTATTTAAATATTAGTCAAACAACTGCAACTAGGTTAATTAGGGAGCATTGTTCTGCAATTCAAAAAAGTTAATTTAAACTGATTAGTTTACTAACATACTAAAATCCCCTCTAAAGTGTTTAAGCAAACATTCAGAGGGGATGATTATTTCATCGTTTTACCTATATCAAATTACTCTTTCACTTCTAGCCTCGTTTGCAACCTTCCTAGTAAGTAATCAAGTATAATCGCTAAAAGAGCAGCCATAATGGCACCACCGTAAATTTTATTTGCATCCCTGACATTAATACCAGAAACTATTTCTCTTCCAAGACCTTCACCACCAATAAATGGTGCAAGTGTAGCAACTCCAATCGCAATGACTACTGCAATTCGAAGTCCTGCTAATATAAATGGGAGAGATAAAGGAAACTTCACTTTAAATAAAATTTGCATCGGTGTCATACCCATTCCTTCTCCTGCTTCAACGGAATTTTGATTTACCTCCCGTAAGCCAACAAACGTATTCCTTATAATTGGAAGAAGCGAATACAGGAATAATCCAATGACAATCGTTTTTAAGCCGAGTCCAAATATAATCATTAAGATCGCTAACATTGCTAGGCTTGGGACAACCTGTATGACATTTGCAAGGGATATGATGATTGTTTCAAAACGCTTGCTTTTTGTACACAAAATACCAAGAGGCACGCCAACGATTAAAGCAAGACCGATCCCTAAAAACACCATAAAAATATGCTCATATGTCATTTGAAATAGTGTTATCCAACTTTTTTCTAAATATGAAAAGAAGCCTAATATTTTATCCAATAAAGTCACCTACTCTAGAAGGTTTTGTTCTTTTAGATACTCAATTGCTACGTCTTTAATATCTTCACCATCTAAGTCTACTTTTCCAGATAGCGTAGCCATTAATTCTTCATCAATACTACCGATTAAAGGTTCGATAATTTCTTCTAATTCAGGGTGCTCATCCAAAATCTCCTGGCGGAAAGCTGGTGCAGCATCATACGGTGGGAAGAAGTTTTTATCATCCTCTAAAATTTTCAAGTCAAAAGCAACAATTCTTGGATCTGTTGAATAAGCTAGAACAATGTCAACTTCATCATTTTTAACCGCATCATAGACTAAACCGATTTCCATTGGATTCGTATTACCAAATTCAATGTCGTAAACTTCCTGAAATGCTGGATATCCATCATTTTCTCTTTCTAACCAAGCAGTATCAAAGGCCGCATTAAAGTCGGCTGCAATATCCACTAGATCAGAAACTTTCTCTAACCCATATTCATCAGCAATTTCTTGACGAACAGTAAAAGCATATGTGTTCGCAAATCCAAATCCATCTAAAAATTTAAAGTTAAAATCATCCCCAGCAAAGAAATCTTTAGCTTGTTGTAATGTTGCTTCAGAATCTTTAGGGTTTTCAATTTCAGTATATGAAGAAATAGAAGTTCCTGTATATTGTACTGCAAAATCAATGTCTCCATTTTGCATTCCTTCTAAAATAATTGGGCTTGTTGCTAAATCATGTTTAATATCTACGGATATGTCTGTTTGATCCTCTACTAACGCCTTAAACATTTCACCTAAAATTTTATTTTCTGTATAAGTTAATGTTCCAATCGTCATTTTACCTCCACTACTAGAACACGCACTTAATAATAAAACTGATGCTATAACTACAATAAAACCTGTTAATAATTTTCTCATTAGTTCTCCTCCATTGAAATTTTATTCTCTGAATGAATTTTTCTCGAAGATAATGCTTCCACTCTACCTAATAAAAATTCAGCAATTAACGCTAACCCCATCGCTAAAACAGCAGCAGCCAATATAAGGGGTTTATTATTAGTTCCCATACCACCAATGATAATTTGTCCTAACCCTCCAGCACCAATTAGTGCTGCTAAAGTTGCCCAGTTGATAATATAAACTGTTGTCAATCTAATACCAGACATAATATAAGGTACGGCTAATATTAATTCTACCCGAAATAATCTTTGCAAAGGGCTATATCCCATGCCAATGGCAGCTTCAAGAATTTCTTCATCAATTGATTTAAAGGCTGCATAAGTGTTTCTTAGTATAGGCAATAGGGAATATAAAAATAATGCAATGATAGCTGGTTTTAACCCTATACCTATAAGCGGTATGAAAATCGCCAACATAGCTAAACTCGGAATCGTTTGAAAAATATTTGTTATTGTAAATACGATAGATTGTATCCATTTATGTTTCGTTTTAGCTAAATATATACCTACTGGAATAGCAACAATACAAGCCAAAAATATTGCAATAACTGTAATTAAAATGTGCCGTAACGTTGCTTCACCTAAATCCTGGTAGCGTTCAACAAAGACATTTAAGTAATCCATCATTTGTTAAACAACCCCGCTTCCATTAGCAGCGTTTTCATAAGCGTCTTTTACGTAACCGACGATGCTTCCCCTAGTTAATAATCCTAGTAATTTACCTTCCTCTGATACAACTGGAATATTAGAAAGTTTACTTTTGTCTAATAATTCTACAGCATTGTCTAATGGTTCATTAGGTAATAGTGTTTTAGGGAAAGGTTGCAAAATATCTTTTACGAGTGTTTCCTCTTTTTTAAAAGATTGGGCAATATCATAAATTGAAATGTATCCTTGGGTAAAACCTTCCTCATCTACTACAACTAATGAGTCAACTTTTCTAGATTTTAATAATTGTGTTGCTTGAGCTAACCCACGATAAGGATAAATCGTTACTGGGTTCTTAATCATTACCTCTTCTACAGTCGGGATTGATTGTGATTGTTCTAATCTTTTCTCACCAATAAATTCGATGACAAAATCATTAGCTGGATGTCGTAAAATTTTCTCAGGTTCATCGGCTTGGATAATTTCACCGTCTTTCATTAAAACGATACGATCAGCAATTTTCAATGCTTCATCCATATCATGTGTCACAAACACAATCGTTTTCTTTATATCCCTTTGGAGGTGATTTAATTCATCTTGTAGTTGTTCTCTACTAATTGGGTCAAGGGCACTAAATGGTTCGTCCATTAAAATAATTGACGGCTCCGCGGCAAGTGCACGAATAACCCCTATTCTTTGTTGTTGTCCACCACTCAATTCGTTCGGATAACGATCACGGTAAATATTTGGTTCTAGCCCAACCATATCTAAGAGCTCATCAATTCGTTTATCAATTTTCTCCTTATCCCACTTTAATAACTTAGGCACAACCGCTACATTTTGAGCGATTGTCATATGTGGAAACAATCCTATATTTTGAATAACATAACCAATTTCCCGTCGTAGATCTACCGGATTTTTATTCGCTATATTTTCACCATCAATAAATATAGACCCTTCTGTCGGACTTATTAGTCTGTTAATCAGTTTCATTGTTGTCGTTTTTCCACATCCACTTGGGCCAATTAAAACGGTAATTTCCCCTGTTTCGCATTTCAAATTTAAATCCTTCAATATTGTAGTATCATTAGAATAACGTTTTACAATATTCTTGAACTCTATCATACGTAACCTCCACTTTGTCATTGAATTATAGTTTTAAATATCACTTATCAACGCTCCCCTCACTTAACAAAATGGATATTAGGCTTAATCTATCATCCTCTTTGCTAATTTTAATAGGAGTTTTATGACAGTAAAACTAAATATTTCAATACCTTATACCGATTTATCCCCCTATCTAGATTTTGATTACCCCTTTTAAAAATACTTTCAAACCTTAATATTTTTCATAACTACTTACTCTACTAGTTTATGCAATATTCATACCAATTTAAAATCATTTAACTAAAATCAACCCAAAATAAGTTAAAATGGACTATCAAAAAATAGTATAGACTGCTCAGATAACGGGTTAAATCCTTACTCCTTATGTGTTATTAGGAAATATATCTTGTATTATAACATAACATACTTTTAGGTCTTTAGTTAGTATTTATAAATATTTTACATGTTCTGGAATATACTTTTTCACATATCCCGCTTCTGTTCAAAATTTAAATAAACTAATTTTAGTACAAATGACGTAGGCAAAATAAAACCTATCAACGCTTGAATGACAGCGATAAATCGAGCAATCCCTACAGGGGTTACATCACCATACCCAATCGTTAATATCGTTACCCCACTAAAATAAAAACAAGTAAATAAATGGTTTAACAATGATGGACTATCTTGATCTTGTCCATCTATAATGGTTACTTGTTGAAAAGACAATATAAAATAAATCATGCCAAACCCAATAATAACGATACAATATATGATAATTAACGTATAAAAAATGTGAAATGAAATACTTTGTCTAAAAATTTTTTCTTGTTTAACATGTTCATTAAAAATAATAAATTGGATAACACTCGTTAAAGTTAATCCCAATATAATGACCATAATAAAAATATCCACACTACCCCAACCTATCGTATATTTATTAAAATATATGCAAACTACTTATATTTAAAACTGTATACGATAATGAAAAACTCATGTAAAATATTAATATAGATATTTGCGATACAAATTTTATCATCTATAATAATGTCAAATTAGCTATGTAAAAAGGGGAACGATTTGATGAAAGTTTTAATAGTTGAAGACGATCACTCAATCGCATTAGGATTAGAATATTCTCTTCAAGCAGAAGGTTATCAAACAAAGATTTGCGAAAATGTCGCAGCAGCAAATAAAATTATTAAGAATGACTTACATTCGATTGATTTATTTTTAATTGATTTATCTTTACCTGACGGAAGTGGATATGATATATGCCGAATTGTCAAAGAAAAAAGCGATATACCTGTTATATTTCTAACGGCACTTGATGATGAAGTTAATATCGTCATGGGACTTGACATGGGAGCAGATGATTACGTAACGAAGCCATTCCGCATTCGCGAACTATTATCTCGCATTAATTCCGTACTAAGACGTTACCAAAAACAGCATTCATCTATGTCTGTCACATTAAATAATGTACATATTAACCTTCACTCTGGAAAAGTATTTAAATCGGGAGCCGAAATTGATTTGACTGCCTTAGAGTATCGTTTACTTCTTACATTAATTAATCATCGGGGACAGGTATTATCACGTAATCAATTACTTGAACAAATTTGGGATGTCGCTGGTGACTTCGTTAACGACAACACATTAACTGTTTACATAAAACGACTTCGAGAAAAATTAGAGGATTATCCGCAAAAGCCTAAGTTAATAGAAACTGTCCGTGGTCTCGGCTATAGGATTGGTGAATAACATGTGGCAACATAAAGATTTTATTCGATTTGTATTCATTATTATCGTTATTAGTTTTGGCGGTATTGTTATTGGTTATTTTATATCCCCAATGACCGCACTATTAATTGCTTTGATCATTACATTAGTTTTTGCTGTTACTATCTATTACACATATAAACGTTACTCTGATATAAAACTTTTATCTGAGTACTTACGGCAAATTAGTAGTGGGAATTATTCTTTAGATGTTCGTGATAATAATGAGGGAGAACTAAGTATCCTGAAAAGTGAAATTTACAAAGTGACGACAATGTTAGCCGAACATAAAACATTATTACAAGCAGACAAAGTTCACTTAACTAACGCTATATCTGACATTTCACATCAATTAAAAACCCCACTTACTTCGATGTCAATGATGGCTGATTTACTACAATCAGATACATTACCTGTAGAAAAACGGACTGAGTTTACGAAAACAATTCGCACACAATTAGAACGAATTGAGTGGCTCGTTTCTTCTCTTTTAAAACTTTCTAAAATTGATGCAGGTACAGCCCAGTTTTACCGTGAGGACATTTTGGTAAAAGATTTAGTTGATCTAGCTTTAGAAACAGTATTAATACCTTTAGATATAAAGCGGCAAAAGGTGAACATCAAGGGCGACCCAACAACAACGGTTCACACTGATATCAATTGGACAAGTGAGGCGTTGATCAATATTTTAAGAAATGCAATATTGCATACACCTGAATCAGAAGAGATAGACATTAAATTTTTCCAAAATGCTCTTTTTACTGAAATTGTGGTACAGGATAATGGACCTGGGATTCCTAAGGAAGACTTGCCATATATATTTAAACGTTTTTATCGTGGAAAAAATGCAGCAAAAGATAGTGTTGGTATCGGTCTTGCTATGGCATACAGTATTATTAAAGAACAAGAAGGAGATATTAACGTCATTAGTTCCGAGAAAGTGGGCACCATATTTACAATAAAATTTTATCACCAAAAATCCTCCTCATAAGTGACTAAATTGTCATTTTAAAGTCACTTTATCGTCATATAGGCTCTTTATACTGAACATAACGATATTAAGGAGGCATTTTTTTGGAAATTTTAAAAGTAGAAAATCTATCAAAAGTATATGGAAAAGGAAATACAGCTGTTAAAGCACTAGATGATGTGTCGTTTTCCGTTAATAAAGGAGAGTTTGTTGCCATTGTCGGTACGTCTGGTTCAGGAAAATCGACGTTACTTCATCTCATTGGTGGTGTTGACAAACCTACAGCAGGGAGTGTCTTTGTCGATGGTACTAATATTTATGAATTGAATGAAACAAACTTAGCCATTTTTCGCAGAAGATATATTGGACTTATTTATCAATTTTACAATTTAATACCTATTCTGACGGTAGAGGAAAATATTACGTTACCATTATTACTCGATGGTCACCAAGTAGACGACAAACAGTTTAAAAATGTTGTTAACACCCTTGGACTAGCTGAGAGAATTGGACATTTACCAAATCAATTATCTGGTGGACAACAACAACGTGTATCTATTGGTCGTGCACTCATTAATAATCCGGCACTTATGCTTGCAGATGAACCAACAGGAAATCTCGATAGTAAAAACGGAGAAGAAATTATTGAATTAATGAAAATGTTTAACAAAACATACAATCAAACGTTAATTATGATTACTCATGACGAAAACATTGCCTTACAAGCAGACAGAATGATCACTATTCAAGATGGTAAGGTTGAAAGTGATGAGGTAATTCGGCCATGAATATCATGAATAAACTGACTCTTAGATTACTAAAAGAAAATAAACGACGTACAATGGTTACCATTATTGGCATCATTATTTCTGTCGCCATGTTGACCGCTGTTTCTACTATCGCCGTATCATTTATTGACTTACTTAAACGGCAAGAGATAGCGGATTCAGGTGAATGGCATGCAATATATGAAAATGTTGAACAAGCACAAGTAGAAGCATTGAAAAATGATGAAAGTACGAGGGATGTAATTCTTTCTAATGATATTGGCTATGCTATGTTGGAAGATAGTGCAAATGAACATAAACCATATGTCTTTTTAAAAGCCTATGATGAAAAAGGTTTTAATAACTTTCCAATCATTTTAAAAGATGGCAGGTTTCCAAAGGGCAACGGTGAGATTGTCATTTCTGAGGCCATTGAAGAAAATGGAAAAGTAGCGTGGCAAATTGATGATGAAATAAGTTTGGAAATTGGTCAAAGAGTTCCGTTCGATAAAGCATTAGATGATACACTAGATCAAAGTTATTCATTTCAAAAGTCATATGAAGACGGAACCATCGAAGAGGAATTAATAACTGAAACTGAAGAGAAATTTACCATTGTCGGTGTGATAGAAAGGCCAACATGGGAACCAATATGGTCGGCAGGGTATACAACTTTAACGTATTTGGATACAGGTAATTTGTCTACTTCTGATGGTCTCAATGCATCCGTCATTTGGAATAAAGTGACCGGTCAGCAAGTAACCAATGCGGAAAAGTTAGGAGTTGACATCGGCACAGGCGAACCTTCATTTAATAGAGGTTTGTTACGTTATTATGGGGTCTTCGGTGACACGATGAAGATGACACTTTATTCCCTAGCTGCAATCATCATGACGATCATCATAATCGGGTCGGTCTCACTTATTTATAACGCATTTGCTATTTCTGTATCTGAGAGATCACGTTATCTTGGTATGTTAGCAAGTGTCGGCGCTACCAAGGAACAAAAACGTCGTTCCGTGTTTTTTGAAGGAGCAGTTATTGGAGCGATCAGTATTCCACTTGGATTATTAGCTGGAATTGGAGGAATAGCTGTAACTTTTATATTTATTAATAATATGATTGGCGATGCTCTAGGATTAACAGAAAAGTTGATTGTTACCGTCACCCCATGGTCAATTATTGTTACCTGTTTAGTATCTATTTTAACTATTTTTATTTCTACTTATATCCCAGCAAAACGGGCATCAAAAATTACTGCCATAGATGCAATTAGACAAGCAAAAGATATTAAATTAACTGGCAAGAAAATAAAAACAAATCGATTGATTAGAAAGATATTTGGGATTGAAGCTGAATTTGGCTTAAAAAACTTAAAAAGAAACAAAAAACGCTATCAAATTACTGTTTTTTCACTCGTTATTAGTATTATTTTATTTTTGTCTGTTTCTTACTTTACATTCAGTTTGAAACAAACTGTTAATTTAACGCAAGATGGCCTAAATTATGACATCGTAATTTACAAAGAAAATCAAACAGATGAACAGTGGGACAGGCTTGTAGCCGGTATTGATGAACTAGAAGAAGTGACTGAATTAAGTGTGAACCTTTATGGACACTATCAAACTAAACTTAATGGAGGCGACATCCCAGAGTCCGCCAGAGATACAGCGATTATTGAAGACGGTAAAGTGATTAAATCATTATCAATTATCGTTTTAGATGATAAAAGTTTTAAAAAATATAGTGAGCAAATTAATTTTGACATTCTTCCTTCAGATAATAAAAATAAAATTAATGGGATTTTAATTAATGAAGTAGCCTACTATTCTGTAGACAATAAGTATGTACGTGATAAGGCATTGTTAAAATCAGTTGGCGAATCGATTGACATTTATGGTTTTGACGAAGAAAATTATGAGACGAACTATCTTGATGAAATAAATATAGCCCATATAACGACGGAACGACCAATGGGAGTTCATCAAGCTAGTGAAGGGGAAGTTCTCTTTATTGTATCTGAACAAACATTTAAACAACTAAACAATGGTGAAATTAATCAATCTAGTTTATATTTAACGAGTTCAGACCCAATTAAAACCGATGAAGACATTAATGAAATAAGTGAAGTTACTGTAGATATGTTTAATAGGTATAGAACTCGTCAATCAGATCAACAGCTATTATTAATCGTTTCTGTTTTCACCTATGGTTTTATCGCATTAATTACCGCTATTTCTGTCGCCAACATTTTTAACACAATATCGACGAGTATTTCTTTACGTAAGCGTGAATTTGCGATGTTCAAATCGGTTGGAATGACACCAAAAGGTTTTAATAAAATGATTAACTATGAAAGTATATTTTATGGTATTAAATCGTTACTTTATGGTTTGCCAATTAGTATTGCCATCATGTATTTAATGCACCTTGCTTTAGAAAATAGCTTTATATTTGATTTCACATTGCCAT
>Ga0079225_10000822_pt1 | contig 16954 bp, 16 predicted proteins | sample Poulit2012_FD_76344 | JGI IMG/M metagenome (GOLD analysis project Ga0079225, IMG submission 76344) | Agricultural soil microbial communities from Georgia to study Nitrogen management - Poultry litter 2012 | ecosystem: Environmental > Terrestrial > Soil > Agricultural land | place: USA: Georgia... | reverse complement strand
TTACCAAGGCCGATGATGACTATATTCATGTAATTCCTCCAATATGATTATACTTTTGAGTATATATCTAAAGTAAATAAACGACAAGATTTTTAAAAGTCTGAACATTTTAATATATTGGGTTGACAAAGAAATCATAACCCAATATAATTGCAATCAACCACATTACAAATTGGAGCGATTACTATGTTGAACAGATTGACAGAACAACAAATTAATAATCGATTTTACTTTAGCTATTTTTGATGCCGTTTGTACTCATCATTGCGTACAAACGTAAAACTAACCAAAGTTTGTATCAATGATGGCTAAAGCATTTTGTAATGTCTAGCCATTTAAAATAAGTGGCTGGAGAATCGGACTTCTATATTGTTTCAACAACTGCCACTTATTTATATATTAAGTGGCAGTTTTATTTTTTAAAAATTATGGGAGGTTTTTTATTATGATTATTCATGTTACGCACGATGCAAAAGAAAGAGAGATTGAAACATTGGTTTCAAATATTGAAGAAGCGGGTTTCCGCGTACACCGTTCTGACGGGGAAAGAAGAACAATTATAGGTCTTATTGGAGATACTTCCCGGGTGGACGAAAATGACTTCAAAAAATACAGAATAGTGAAGGCGGTATACAGAATCCAATCACCTTATAAGAAAGCGAACCGAAGGTTCCATGAAGATGACAGTGTTATAGATATAGATGGAGTAAAAGTAGGGGGCAGCCATTTCATGGTATGTGCCGGGCCTTGTTCAGTTGAAAACGAAGAGGATACTGTTGCTCTCGCAAAAGCACTTAAAGATGCCGGTGCAAACACTTTAAGGGGGGGAGCGTTCAAGCCGCGTACTTCACCATACAGTTTCCAGGGACTGGGTATTGAAGGTCTGCGTATACTTAATACAGCTAAACAGGAAACAGGTCTGCCTATCGTATCTGAACTGATGGGTACTGAATACATTGACGAGTTCGTTGACATGGTGGATGTCATCCAGGTCGGTGCACGTAATATGTCAAACTTCGATCTGCTTAAAGTGCTTGGTCAGACGAACAAGCCGGTATTGCTTAAACGCGGTATGTCTGCAACTATCCAGGAGTGGTTAATGTCCGCTGAGTACATCATGGCAGGCGGGAATGATAACGTGATTTTCTGTGAAAGAGGTATCCGTACTTTTGAAACAGCGACACGTAACACGCTTGATCTTCAGGCTGTACCGGTGATTCAAAAAGAATCTCACCTGCCTATAGTGATTGACCCGTCCCACGCGGCAGGAACGAGATACGTCATTCCTTCCATGGCAAAATCAGCTGTTGTATCCGGTGCAAACGGACTTCAGATTGAAGTTCACCAGGATCCTGAAAATGCATGGAGTGACGGCCAGCAATGTCTGACGCCTGCAGAGTTCAAGGACTTGATGCAGCACATCAACATCCTTGCAGAAATGGAAGGTAAAACAATTACGAACGACGCAATCGTCCAAAAATAATGATAAGGAGGGGTACCCATGACGAAACATGGTATGTTGCGTAAAGAAATTGATGAAATTGACCAGGAGTTAATGCGTTTGTTTGAAAGAAGAATGCAGATATCAGAGGAGATAGCTCAATATAAATACTCAAAGGATATCGCTGTCTTTGATTCATCACGTGAAAAACAAGTGATTGATAAAAATGTGGCTCTAATAGAAAATCAGAGTTTGAAACTCTATGGTGAATTATTTATTAAAAATCTCATGGGGCTCTCTAGAAAACATCAAAATGATAGTATTAATCATATGAAAGTTTCCCACAAATCATAAAAAAACTCAGGTCCACAAAAGGACCTGAGTTTTTTATTCCTCTAAATCATTTAAATCATAATATGTGTTCTGATAAGTTTCGTTCAGCCAATTATTGAATAACAGATGGCCGTGTGATTTCCAGTTGAAGTAGGGGTCGTTGTTAGAGTCATCATCAGGGAAGTAATTGTGCGGCATGCCGATATCTGCTCCTTTTTCAATATCTCTGATATACTCATTTTTCAATGTATTGCGTTCATACTCCAAATGTCCGAATATATACAGTTCCCTGCTGTCTTCAGTACTCAATATGTCCGGTCCGAAATCAGGATGGACGGACAGTACTTTAAGATCCGGGTGTTGATCCAGAGTGGAGAAATCCATTCTGGTATGCCTTGAATGCGGCACTTCAAACTGATCGTCGAAGCCTCTCATCAGAGGGTGTGATGGAAGAATGTTCTTGTATTTGAATATCCCGAACAATTTACTCGATAGTGTGATCTTATCAAACTGATAGTAGTAGTTTAAAGCATGCTGTGCACCCCAGCATATGAAAAATCTTGAGAACACATGTGTTTCCGACCATTTGAGGATGGTTTCCAGTTCATTGATGTAGTCGACCTGGTTAAAGTCCAGTTTTTCGACTGGAGCACCGGTGACAATCATACCGTCAAAGCGCTCCTCCTTAATTTCATCAAAAGTTCTGTAATATTTATGAAGATGACTGGTCGGGGTATTTTTACTTTTGTGTGTCTCAGTATATAAAAATTCAATGTCTATCTGCAGTGGTGTGTTGCCGAGCAGCCTCAACAGATGTAACTCTGTCTCCTCTTTTTTAGGCATCAGGTTTAAAATTAAAATTCTGATCGGACGAATATCCTGTGTTGTTGCCCTGGAGGCATCAATTGTAAATACATTTTCCTGTTCTAATCTTTTTTTTACCGGTAATCCTTCAACTATTTTTATTGGCATTAAATCGCATCCAGACCTTTATTGATATCATCAAGTATATCATCTATATGCTCAAGACCGATAGAAAGACGCACTGTTTCCGGCTTAACACCGCCTGCCAGCTGCTGTTCTTCAGTTAACTGTGCATGAGTTGTCGACGCCGGGTGAACAACCAGTGATTTCGCATCTCCCACGTTCGCAAGCATGGAGAACAGTTCGAGTGACTCGATGAATTTCTTGCCTGCTTCATATCCGCCCTTGACTCCGAAAGTGAAGATTGAGCCCGCGCCTTCAGGCAGATACTTTTCCTGCAATTGTTTGTAAGGACTGTCGGACAGGCCGGCAAAGTCAATCCATTCAACTTTTTCATGGTTGGCCAGATAATCAGCGACTTTAGCTGCGTTCTCAACATGTCTTTCCATTCTTAACGAAAGTGTTTCGATGCCCTGAGTCAGCAGGAAAGAGTTGAAAGGTGAAATGGCAGCACCGGTATCTCTTAACAGAGTCGTTCTGATTTTATATGCAAAAGCCTGATCGCCGAATGTGTCAGCGAAAACCAGCCCATGATAAGAATTATCCGGTTCGCTGAATCCCGGGTACTTTCCATTGTTCCAATCAAAGTTACCGCCGTCGACAATGACGCCACCGATTGATGTCCCATGGCCGCCTAAAAATTTAGTGGCCGAATGAATGACGATATTTGCACCGTGTTCGATCGGACGGCAGAGGTATGGTGTTGCAAATGTATTGTCTGCTATCAGAACAATGTTATTATCCCGGGCGATTTTTGCCAATGCTTCAAGATCTTCGATATTACCTTCGGGATTCCCGATTGTTTCCACGAATATTGCTTTAGTATTGTCTTTTATTTCACGTGAAACATTATCTATATCTTTTGTATTTACTAAGGACACATCAATTCCAAATTTTTTGAAAGTGTGTGTAAATAAAGTGTGCGTTCCGCCGTACAGGCTCGTTGTTGAAATGATGTGATCGCCTGCTTCGGCAACACCCTGGATGGCGTAAGTAATTGCAGCCATACCGGAAGCAACAGCAAGACCCGCTGTTCCGCCTTCCAGCTCAGCAACTCTTGTTTCTAGTGCTGCTGACGTCGGGTTCGTTATACGGGTATATATATTTCCAGCTTCCGATAAACCGAAAAGGTTGGCACCATGCTCAGTATCATCAAAAACATAGGAAGTGGTCTGATAAATTGGAAGTGCACGTGACTTTGTTTCAGAATCAACCACCTGACCTGAATGTAACTGTTTCGTTTCGAACTTAAAATTTTTTGGCATTAACATTTCCTCCTTAGTAAATAAAAGAGCCTGCTAAATTTAGCAGACTCTTATCTGCTCATCTTCCGGGATGATCCCGGCTGGAATTGGCACCTTACTGAAAAGGTTGCCGGACTTCATCGGGCCAGTCCCCTCCGTCACTCTTGATAAGCTATATTTAATATTTTTTTAATAGTACATCCGAAAACTGTTTTTGTCAAATACTTTACAACATTAAAAATAATCAGATAAATAAGAGGGGCAACAGAGAGTAACGCATAGCGTTACTCTTTGTATCACCTTATTTCCAGATGTGTTTCAACAGTTTCTGAAATCTTCTATAGGTAGGATAACGTAATGGAATATCGAATAAAGTTGTCTGTTTCAATATACTCTTGGAGTGACTGAACGTATCGAAGGAATAACGCCCATGATATCTCCCCATACCGCTGTTTCCCCGGCCTCCGAAAGGCAGGTGGGGTGTAGCCAGTTGATACATTGTATCGTTGACTGCACCGCCGCCGAAAGGTATTGTTTTTATGACATGCTGCGCAGTTTTGTTATTTTCGGTGAAAACATACAGCGCAAGCGGGTCTGGCTGATCTCTTATATCAATCAATGCCTTATCCAGGTCGTCATAACCGAGTACGGGCAGAACAGGGCCGAATATTTCTTCCTCCATGGCCGGATGGCTGAAATCCACATTCTGAATGATGGTCGGCTCAATCATTCGTTCAGATTTATGACTGCGTCCGCCATATGCAATATCTCCCTGAATGTAATTATGGACACGTTCAAAATGGTCATCATTTATAATCTGCATATAATTCTGCTGTTCGAATTCTTTATTATAAAATTTATGTGTATAATGTTTTAAATGTTTGATCAGCTGATCTTTTACACTGTTGTCCACATAAATATAATCTGTAGCGACACAAGTCTGGCCGGCATTCATAAATTTGCCCCAGACAATCCTTTTGGCTGCATATTTCAGATTGGCATCTTTTGTAACGATGCTTGGAGATTTACCGCCCAGTTCCAGAGTGACCGGCGTTAAATTTTTGGAAGCTGCTTCCATGACGATTTTGCCGACATGAGAACTGCCGGTATAAAATATATAGTCGAAAGGCAGGCTTAACAATTGCTGATTGGTTTCGATACCGCCCTCGATTGAAGTGACATATTTTTCAGGAAAGGCAAGTTCAACCACTTTTGTAATGACCTCCGATATATGTGGCGTATGCTCAGAAGGTTTCAATATGGCAGTATTGCCTGCACTCAGTGCGCCGACCAGCGGTGCAATAGCGAGGTTGAAAGGATAATTCCACGGAGAAATAATCAATGTAACACCATAGGGCTCCTTATAAATGGTGGACTTGGAACCGAAGTGTGTCACCGGCGTTTTGACATTGACAGATTCTGCCCACTCGGATAAGTGTTTAAGGTGGAAATTTATCTCACTGTAGACGATTCCGATTTCAGTTAAAAATGCGTCGCTTTCATTTTTATTGAAGTCCGACCTCATTGCGAACATCAGATCATCTTCATAAAATCTGATGGCATCTTTCAGCTGCTTCAATGCTTTTATCCTTATGTCCAAAGGCATTGTTTCTTTAGTCTGAAAAAATTGTTTCTGCTTGTTAAATATTGATTCGTACATATACTCACCCCTTATAAACTGATTACCCGAATTTAAAATTAATAATTAGAGCGGAAAACATTGCATTTTATTAATAACTTTCTATAATTAATATTACTTAACAATAAAAGGTGATGCTCATGAACGATAAGTTTAATATTTTAAAAGGCAGTCTGACAACCTATCAGCTGAGTGAAGCTCTGGAAATGACAATAGAACAGGTGGAAGCTGTTTTGAATGGGGAAATGGACGTATCGGATCTTAACCCGGACGTGATCAACAACATCCATCATTTGGAAGCTGCTTTATTCGGTCATGTCGAGAAATGATTTGAATGTATTGAGCATATAGTTGAAGTTCATGGAATCTGTGGTATAATAAGTTATTGGCATTTCGATACTTATGAAGAAGGTGATATTGTGAACACTGAATTGAACCTTTCACTACTCGTGGAAAAACTAACTGCATACCAGATCAGTCGAGCTGTAGGTGTCGATATGGAATTAGCACAGAAAATTATTGACGAAGAAATTAAACTCGAAGATTTACCTAAGGGTATATTGGGTAAATTACAGGAACTGAATCATAAATTGATGAACTGAGACTTTATTAAGTCTCTTTTTTTTACTCCTTTTGACGTATGTGAATTCATGCATGATAAATGTTATCATTAATGTACTAAATATCTTAATAAAGGAGCAAACTTATGAATCTGCTGATTATTTCCGGGAGTCCATTTCCAGGTTCAAGTACTGCTTTTTTAGCAGAAGAAATAAAAGCTCAAATTGAACAGCCTGAAAACCATGTGGAAATTATAGATTTATGCCAATGGGATATACCATTGCTCGGGTATCCGCAGACTGAAGACCTTGAGAAGTTGAAGCACATTGCGGGTGAAGCCGATGCCATCATAATAGGTACACCAAACTTCCACACTTCGTTTTCCGGCATATTAAAAAATGCTCTGGATCATTTATCATTTGACCAGTTTGAGGAAAAGCCGGTTGCGCTATACTGTACAAGCGGCGGAATGAGAAACACTGATCCTCTTGCCCAGTTAAGAATGGTGATGAGAGGGCTGCATGCACTGACAATCCCGACCCAGCTTTGTGCGAGCAGTTCTGATTATAAAAAAGATGAAGCGGGTAAATATAGTGATCTCAGTAATGAGATGGAACGAAGAATCGGGAAAATATTGGATTCACTAATATCACTTGCGGGTATGACTAAAAGTAAGCATCAGATCTGATGCTTACTTTTTTATGGCATTTCTGTAATGCCACTTAAGTATTTAAAGGGAAAAGGTAATAAACATGTTGAATAAAGATAAAAATGATTTGCCGTTGTTATTGTTAAGCATCATCATGGGTGTTTTCGTCATAGCTTTTATCGTTTCTGAAACAACAGGGAACAGAAACTATCAATCAGAGTTTACTTTTGATGAAGCTGTTTCGGCACAGCTGGATAAAAAGACACAGGATGTGACCATTCATGAGGGTGAACTGACGGATGCTGATGAAGATCAGATCAGAGAATATATGGAGACTGACAAGGACCATTATCCGCTGCAGCACATGGATTTGCGTGAGAAAGTGGATACTGATGCTGAAACATTGAACGAGATATTGGATGGCAGGGGCATACTCGAAAATCGCGGTGAAGCATTTTTGGAGGCCCAGGACAATTATGATATCAATGTCCTGTATCTGATCAGCCATGCACAGCTGGAGACAGGAAACGGTCAGTCAGAACTGGCACAGGGGATCGACACAGACGAAACTTATTACAACTTTTTTGGGATCGGCGCTTTTGACAGACAGGCTGTGGAAGCAGGTTCCAGTTATGCTGAGCAGGAAGGATGGACCTCGCCTGAAGCGGCTATAATGGGCGGTGCCGAATTTATCAGTGAAAACTATGTTAACAATTACCAGAACACTTTATATAAGATGAGATGGAACCCTGAAAACCCGGGGGAGCATCAATACGCAACGGATATCCGCTGGCCGGTGATCATCGCTGATATCATGTCTTCCTACTACAATGATTATAATCTGGACACCGGCACACTGGAGTATACGGAATACCGCAATGACAAATAAAACGCCGCCATTAATTTATGGGGCGTTTTTTATTTCACTCTAAAAATTTATGGACAGTCCGGCTGATATCATCGGCCTCGGAGATTGCCGAGATGACTGCGATGCCGTCCGCTCCATTTTCAATACATTCATGGTAATTGCTTTCCGTAATGCCGCCGATGGCGACCATTGGCAGAGTGCCGATTTTATCACGCATCGATTTCAGGCCGGAAACACCGGTAGCATCTCCTGCATCATCTTTAGAAAGCGTCGGGAATACCGGTCCGGTGCCGATATAGTTAACATTGCCGAGATTGCTGGCAGCAAGCTCGGATTCATCACGGACGGACAGCCCGACGATCTTATCGTCAAAATAATCAGGCAGTGTCTCCGGACGCATATCGTCCTGGCCGATATGAATACCGTCAGCCTGTACCGCCACCGCCAGTTCCACATCATCATTTATGATAAAAGGAACATCGTAGCGGGCGGCCATTTTTTGGACTGTCAGGGCAAAGTCTTTAAGTTCTTTGCCGGCCAGGGCTCCGTCACCTTTCTCCCTCAGCTGGAATAATGTGATTCCGCTCTGCAGAGCCTGTTCTATGATGTCCAGGCTACGTTGTACATCACCATTATCTGTGCCGTATATAAAATAAAGTCTCAAATAACTTTTATTCATGGAATTTAACAACCTTGTCTTTTAAAATATCGTCATCATTCGAATACAGTAAATCAATATAGTTTGGTATAAAAGTGCCCGGGCCTGCTGTATTGTTTTCTCCCGCCGCCTCGGCGCAGAGGTTATAGTAGCTGACAGCATCTGTAACGGCGTTATTTACATCGTTATTTTTGGCGATAAATGCCAGTATGACAGCGCCGAGAAGACATCCGGATCCTGTAATTCTTCCCTGTAGAGCGTGACCGTTGTGAAGGGTGGATTTGTGACCGTTTGTAACGACAGCATCCGTTTCACCTGTAACCAGAACCGGAATATGGAATTTATCATAAGCGGTTTCTGCTATTTCAATTGCATCGCTTTCCTCGATCGAATCCACACCGCGGGAGGTACTTTCTGCACCTGACAGCGCAAGCATCTCACTTCTGTTTCCTTTGATGAGCTGAATATCGTATTTTTCTATCAGCTCATCCACAAGGTTTTTTCTGAAAGAGGACGCGCCATACCCGACAGGGTCCAATACTACCGGAACATTATTTTTATTGGCATGGGCGATCATTTCGGACATCAGTTCTTTTTTATGAACATCAGCTGTTCCGATGTTGATCAGCAGTCCGTCTGCAACTTTCATCAGCGATTCTGCCTCATCCTTTTCACCGCTCATGATCGGTGACGCGCCGAGCGCAATCATGCCGTTTGCAGTGAAATTCTTTACGACGTCGTTTGTTATACAGACAATCAGCGGCGGTGCTTCACGTATACTTTTGATAGATGGCATACTTTTATAATTCCCCTTTATATGCAAAATGGTTGACCGGTCCGTTGCCTTTGCCGATTTCCGGAGCTTTCTGTATGGCTTTGGTAATATAATTTTTGCCGGTCTGGAATGCCTCTTTCAATGTTTTCCCTTTAGCAAGCTCTGCTGTAATGACAGCTGAAAATGTGCATCCTGTCCCGTGGGTGTGATTTGTATCCACTCTGTCTGAAGAAAGACTGGTTTCACTGTCTGTTTCGAAAAGGTAATCGATTGCAGCCCCTTTCAGGTGACCACCTTTTATGATGACACTTTTTACGCCTATTTCTCCGATGAATACTTTCGCTGCTTTCCTTACATCTCCCTCGTTTTCGATATCGACACCTGTAAGCTTCTCAGCTTCCATGATATTGGGTGTCACCGTCAAAGCGGCAGGAAGAAGTTCGTCCCTCAAATAGTCTATGGCGTCCTCACTGATCAGATTGTGACCTGATGTCGAAATCATAACCGGATCGATGACAAGCGGTATTTCATATTTCATTATATATTTTTTCAAAACCCTCATCATCTCTTCAGTTGCAATCATTCCGCTTTTCATCGCATGAGGAATCTCATCTGAAAATATGCTTTCAAGCTGTGCTTCAAGAAAGTCAGCCGGTATGTTGAAGACGTTCTGTACACCCATCGTATTTTGGGCGGTGAGCGAGGTGACGGCAGACATGCCGTAAACTTCTCTCGAATGAAAAGATTTAATATCTGCTAAAACTCCCGCTCCGCCTGTAGGATCAGTTCCTGCAACCGTCAGAGCAATCGGTAGGCTTTCTTCCATTGTTATCCATCCTTCCCTTTTCCAAAATAAAAAACCCGTTTCCGGCAATGTAATCATTGCAGAAGCGGGCTTAGTAATATAAATAACAGCACACACCAAAAGAGCATCATAGTCTATAGAAATATATTTGGTTAGCTGTTTGATATTTATGTACTAAACCACTTCCTTACGCTAGAATTACCCAGATCAAGTCGAAGGGATCAGCACTTTCTGATGTACATACATCAGAAATCTGCTATCTCAGCTAAATGCACCCCTAGTGGTACTGTTATTTACTTAGTTTTATGATAAATGTGTAAAGCATGTAAGTCAAATGACAAGAGTTTAAATTTAAAGATTATTCACTTTCTTTTATGCGCCATGGGTGACTGTAGATGTTAAATGAATTTCCTCTTACAAACCCGACTGCAGTAATGTTCAGATCATGAGCCAGTTCAACTGCGAGATCAGTAGGGGCCGACTTGCTCAGTACGATGCCGACGCCGATCTTTGCCGCCTTTGTTAATACTTCGGATGAGATCCGGCCGCTGAAGATAAGGATTTTATCTCTGACGGAAATATTATTCTCAACACAGTAGCCATATAGTTTATCAAGAGCGTTATGACGCCCGATATCACCGCGGTGAACGACAGTCCCTTCCGGACTGCCGAGGCTCGCATTATGGATTCCGCCTGTTTCTTTGAAAATCGTGCTCGTCGTCTGCATTTCTATCATCAGTCTGCTGATCTGTTCAGGATTCAATGTCGTCTTACTCATGGATACTTTAGCAGTGTCGACATCATTCTGAAAGTAAAACTGACGGCTTTTACCGCAGCATGAACCGAGTATTCGTTTGGAATACTGGAAATGGTCTGTAGGAATCGACTTGTTCAGCTTTATATGACAGAATCCGCCTCTGTCATCAAGGTTGATGGACTGGATGTCCTTATAAGATCTGATTGCGCCTTCAGACGCAAGGAAACCTATGACCAGCTCCTGCAGGTATTCCGGAGAACAGACCAGAGTTGCAAACTCGATATCATTTATATAAATAGTCAACGGGAATTCTTCTGCGACTACATCATCTATATCAGTAAATTGGCCGTCCTGATATTTGACGATTTTTCTATGCGTCGTTATTTCCATTTTATTACCTCTTTAAAAATATTTCCTAAAATATTTCCCAATTTAGACAAAAGGCATTGTCGCAATTGTGACGAACATATATACTCCATTATAGCAAACAAATACATTTTATATGATAAGTATATTTAATGTAAATTTTTAAGCTTATGGAGGTAATGAAATGGAAGTGAACAAAAATCGTTGGCTGATTGCACTTGCCGGTGTCGGGATACATATTTCCATCGGTTCAGTTTATGCATGGAGTGTATTTACCGGGCCGCTGCAGGAATCAATCGGCTGGTCATTGTCTGATGTGTCATTCACATTCAGTCTGGCAATTTTATTTTTAGGGCTCTCGGCAGCTTTTATGGGCCACTTTGTTGAAAAGTACGGACCAAGAGCTTCAGGGCTGGTATCCACCACGTTTTTTGCAGTCGGTATGGCAATGGCAGGGTATGCAGTACAAATCGAAAGTTTGTGGCTGTTATATCTGGGTTATGGTGTTTTTGGAGGTATTGGTCTTGGGATAGGTTATATTACACCGGTCTCAACGCTTGTAAAATGGTTCCCTGACAGAAGAGGAATGGCCACGGGGCTTGCAATCATGGGCTTTGGCTTTGCTGCGATGATCGCTTCTCCTGCAATGGAGTTTTTGATGAATGAATTCAGCATAGCTGCAACATTTTACATACTTGCCGTCATTTATTTAGTGGTGATGCTGGCATCCAGTCTATACTTGGAAAAGCCGCCGGAAGGATATATGCCTGAAGGTATGAAAAATAAAGAGGATTCACCTAAGCAAGTAAAAGAGGATCTTGTCCAGCTGACGGCCAATGAAGCAATTAAGACGAAGAGGTTTTATTTCCTGTGGCTGATGTTGTTTATAAATGTCACTTGTGGAATCGCTATCTTGGCGGTGGCAAGCCCGATGGCCCAGGAAATTACGGGTATTACAGTAGGGGCTGCGGCACTGATCGTGGGAATCATGGGAGTCTTCAACGGCGGCGGCAGACTGATATGGGCATCGATTTCAGACTATATCGGACGTCCCAATCTTTACACCATTTTCTTTGTCATTCAAATCAGTGTATTCGGAGTACTGCCTGTAGTCACAAATGAATACTTGTTTGCACTTTTATTATTCATAATGATCTCCTGTTATGGCGGCGGTTTTTCTGCCATACCAGCGTATATCGGAGATATTTTTGGTACCAAGCAGCTTGGTGCAATCCACGGATATATCTTGACGGCATGGGCTGCGGCCGGTCTTGCAGGACCGTTCATTGTTGCCGAACTTTATGAATTGACAGCAAGTTACACGCTGACACTTTATATATTTACAGCAATGTTTGTAGTCGCACTCGCCATCTCATTACTGATCAGGGTGGATATTAAAAAGTTGAAAGGTGACGCTCCTCAACTGAGAGAAAGTTCACAAACTGTACAAGATAAACCGCAGACAGCTGAGTAAATATCCTTTTTAAACATATAAACTTAATGTATAATAAATGTATTATGTATAAAAGGAGTGTCATCAATGGGTAAAACTTTACACCCAGGTCCTATTAAAAAGACAAAAAAATGGGACACCAGTTTATGGGTCAGCCCTGTACCTTTTGGAATTACAAAAGTTAAACCAAGACATATTATAGATTCAGCCAAAGTTGCATGGAAAAACAAAGATAATCTGAACTATGCAAAAAATATAATTTTAAAAGGTGTTTGTGACGGCTGTGCTTTAGGTGTGGGCGGTCTTCAGGACCAGACTTTGACTGGGCCGCACGTTTGCACAACGCGTTTCAATGTCTTAAGACTGAATACGGCACCGCCGATCGAACCGGGAATACTGCACCAGGATATCAATGAACTCAGAAAACTTGATTCTTCAGAGCTGAGAGAGCTCGGCCGTATCCCTTACCCGATGATCCGCCGTAAAGGAGAAAACAAATTTACGAGAATTTCATGGGATGAAGCAATGGGTACCATTGCCGACAAGATGAAGGCACTCAATCCGAAGCAGTATGCATTTTACTTAACGAGCCGCGGAATCACGAACGAGTCATATTATGTGGCTGCTAAAACTGCGCGCTACCTTGAGACGAACAACATAGACAACGCTTCAAGAATCTGTCACTCACCAAGTAAATCCGCATTGAAACGTTCAGTGGGCGTCGGCGCCTCAACTTGTAACTATCAGGACTGGCTTGGTACGGACGTATTGGTATTCTGGGGAAGTGTTGCTTCAAACGCGAGTCCGGTATCCACTAAATATATGATGGAAGCTAAAAAACGCGGTACTAAAATTATCGTGATCAACCCTTATAAAGAGCCTGCAATGGAAAACTACTGGGTGCCTTCAGTTGTAGAATCGGCATTATTCGGTACAAAACTTGCAGATGATTTCTATGAAGTGAACATCGGCGGAGACATTGCATTGATGCACGGTGTCATGAAGCACTGGTTTGATATGGAAGAAGCGGTTGAAGGTTCAGCTGTGAACCATGAATTCGTCCATGAACATGTCAACAACTATGAAGAACTCAAAGACAACGTTCAGAATCAGTCATGGGAAGAAATAGTGAAATCTTCAGGAATCAGCAAGGAAAGAATCATTGAGCTCAGTAACATGCTTGCACAATCCAAAAATGGTGTCATGGTATGGGCGCTTGGACTTACAATGCACAAGCATGCAACAGACAATATTTCACAAGTCGCAAACCTTGCATTACTGCGTGGATGGCTTGGAAGCAAGTATAATGGTCTTATGCCGCTTCGCGGACATTCAAGTGTTCAAGGTTCAGGTGAGATGGGTGCAGATCCGTTCTCATTACCGGGCGGGGACTATGATGAAATTAACACTGAAAGAATTGAAAAAGTGTGGGATTTCGAGCTGCCTAAATGGCCTGGAGACTCAGTCGGCGTAACGATTGAAAACGCGATGCTTCCTGAGGATAACGAGAAGAAATTAAAGCTTACTATATGTCAGGCGGTAACTTCCTTGAAACTATGCCGGATCCGGACTTCGTAAAAGATGCGCTTGAAAATCTGGACATCCGTGTTCACCAGGATATTATCCTGAATACATCGACGCTGTTGGATGCCAAGGAAGCGGTCGTTGTACTGCCGGCAAAAACACGTTATGAACAGGATGGCGGCGGGCTGTCGACTTCAACTGAGAGAATGATCTACTTCTCACCTGAAATTGAAGGAAACCGCAACCGTATTGCAGAGGCACGCAGTGAGTGGAAGATATATATCGACCTCGCTAAACGTGTTAAGCCTGAAAATGCACATCTGATCGACTTTAAATCCGGTCAGGAAATCCGTAATGAGATTGCTGTAGCGAACCCTCAGTACGACGGTGTCCAGTACTTGAAAAAAGCAGGAGATGTATACCAGTACGGTGGGGCGTGGTTATGTGAGGGCGGCGTATGTCCGACGCCGGACGGCCGTGGTAACCTGATCAGTATGGATATCCCGGATAACAATGCCAAAGCAGGGGAGTTCAAACTCCTTATGCGCCGCGGAAAACAGTTCAACTCAATGGTTTACGGCGATACAGACGCGTTCAACCATATGGGCCGCTACAGTGTCCTGATGAGTAAGAACGATGCGCATAAACAAGGTCTTGAAGAAGGAGAAGCAGTTGTTCTTTATAATAAGAACGGTGTTTTCCAGGGCTTCGTCCAGCATGCTGATATCAAGGATGGAAACGTCGGTGTTCTCTTCCCTGAAGGGAACTATCTCGTAGAGAAAGGTATTTACGAAAGCTTCGTAGAAATGCCTGACTACGTGACTGATATCAAAGTGGAGAAAGCAGACCACTTCAACGCAAACAAAGACCGTCAGTATTATGAAAGACCAATCCCTGATTTAGAAGATAATCCAAACTAAATCTTATAAATATTTCAGCCGGCCTGGGAGGGTCGGCTTTTGTTATTATCATTGTTTTATTTCACTATTCAAAATAGTGTTTATATGCTAGTATATGTAAACGTTCTATATTTTTTATTCAGGAGGGAAAGATTTGGAGAAATCTCAATGGGGTTCTAAAATTGGTTTTATACTGGCTGCAGCCGGGTCGGCAATAGGGCTGGGGGCACTGTGGCGCTTTCCCTACATGACTGCTGAACATGGCGGCGGGGCGTTCCTGCTTATGTTCCTGCTGTTCACTTTAGTGGTCGGTTTACCATTATTATTATCAGAGTTCGTCATCGGACGTGCCGGCGGCCGGAACCCGATAGAAAGTTTTGAATATCTGGGTGGTAAAAAATGGTTCCGCCTGTTTGGCTGGAGTGGTAACATAGCGGTTATTCTGCTTCTGTCATTTTACAGTGTTATCGGAGGCTGGATATTACTCTATCTGGTCGTTGCTTTTATCAATACAGTCGGTATACTGCCGATTTCAGACTATGAAGGAATGTTTGGCCAGATTGTAACCAACCCGCTCTATGTAATAGTGGGACAGGGCGCATTCTTATTACTTACTGTTTTCATCGTTGCGCAGGGTGTGCAGAAAGGTCTGGAACGTGCATCTAAAATAATGATGCCTTTATTATTCATCTTGTTTTTAATAATTATTATCCGTTCATTGACCTTGCCGAACGCAATGGAAGGTGTGGAATTCTTTTTAACGCCTTCATTTGAAAACATCAACTCCCAGGCTGTACTTTATGCACTGGGCCAATCATTCTTTGCACTGAGTATCGGTGCAACGACAATGATCACATATGCATCTTATTTGGACAATACACATAACCTGACGAGGTCTGCACTTTATATCGTGCTTATGAATATAACTATTTCAGTCATGGCTGGTCTGGCGATATTTCCCGCGATCGCATCGTTTGAAATGGAAAACGTCTTCGGTCCGGGGCTGATCTTTATTGTTCTGCCACAGGTGTTCAGTGAAATTGCTCTCGGTAATGTGTTCTATATTTTATTCCTTATCGCGTTTCTATTTGCAACGCTGACGTCCGCTATCTCCATGATTGAGATCAATGTGGCGAATGCGATTAAAGGGAATGAAAATAAGAGAAAGATCATGGCCTATGTTTTTGGACTCTTAGTATTTATCGTCGGTATTCCTTCTGCACTGTCGGAAGGCGTGCTGAATAATGTGCAGTTCTTTGCCGGAACAATATTTGATAACGTGGATTTTCTGGTATCGAATATGATTCTGCCTCTGAACGCTCTTATTTCTTCGATATTTGTCGGTTATATTTTGGAGTACTCTGTAATTAAGAATCAGGTCGGCGTCAGAGAGAACACTGCGATGTATCCATTGTTCAAAGCATGGATTTTCTTACTCAAATTCATATTGCCGGTCATCATCGTTCTAGTGTTTATACTGAACATTGTAAATTTCTTTTAAATAATCGCAGACAGGGTGTTAATCATATTGGTTAACATCCTTTTTTTAATATAAGGATAAAAATGATAATAAGACTGTAATCATTTTAAAATATGGGGATGGCGGGGAGTAAAAATGATAAAGTTTTCAATCAAAAGACCGGTTTTGACAATGGTGACAATGCTGCTGGTCATTGTTCTGGGGGCAGTATCACTTGTAAGCATACCGCTTAAATTGATACCTGATATCAATCCTCCGATTGGTGTTGTCGTAGCAACCTATGACAAGGCAGGGCCGGAGGAAGTTAACGATCAGGTGGCGATACCTATCGAGGACAGCTTGTCGACCACTTCGGGGCTGGATACCATGATGTCAACTGCACAGGAAGGTTCCAGTCTGACTTTGCTGCAGTTTGGATGGGCGACGGACATAGATGATGTGGAGAGCGAAATCAGCCAGGCACTGGATAACGTTCAGCTTCCCGATAAAGCAGGAGACCCGAGCTTTATGAAATTTGA
>Ga0079225_10000821_pt1 | contig 16961 bp, 14 predicted proteins | sample Poulit2012_FD_76344 | JGI IMG/M metagenome (GOLD analysis project Ga0079225, IMG submission 76344) | Agricultural soil microbial communities from Georgia to study Nitrogen management - Poultry litter 2012 | ecosystem: Environmental > Terrestrial > Soil > Agricultural land | place: USA: Georgia... | reverse complement strand
CGGCGAGCACCGGGCACGGGGCGTCGAGCAGCACCGTCTGCGCCGCCGACCCGAGGAGGAGCTTGCCCACCGGCGAGCGGTGCCGCAGCCCGATGACGAGCATCGTGGCGTCCAGCTCCCCGGCCAGCGCGACCAGCTCGTCCCCGGCGAGCTGCGCCGAGGTGTGGTGCCGCAGCTCGTGGTCCACCCCGGCGCCGCGCAGCACCTCCTCCAGCTCGGCGATGTCGCTGTCGTGGGCGTAGCGCGGGTCGACCAGCCGGTCGGCCCGGGTGGTGTTGAGCACGACGAGCCGCTCCGCGCGCAGCCGGGCCTCCTCCACAGCGGCCGCCAGGGCGGCGCGCCCCTCGGGGGTGGGGACGTACCCCAGGACGATGGTCATGCGTTCTCCCGTTCCTCGGTCGCCGTGGGGACGGTCTGCGCGGCCTCCTCGCCCACGACCTCCTCCAGCCGCCGCTGGCGGCGCTTGAGGAGGGCGGACAGGAGGAAGATCGCGACGAGCGCGACATACACGACGAGCGCGAAGGGCGACTGCACCAGGGCGACCGGGTCACCCTGGGAGATCGACAGCGCCCGCCGCAGCTGCGCCTCGAACATCGGGCCGAGGATGAGGCCGATGACCATCGGCGCGACGGGGTAGCCGTAGCGCCGCATGAAGAACCCGAGGAGGCCGATGAGGAGGAGGATGACGACGTCGGCCGGGGTGAAGTTCACCGCGAAGGCACCCAGCGCGGCGAAGGTGATGATGCCCGCGTAGAGGTAGTGCCGCGGGATCTGCAGGATCTTCACCCACATGCCCACGAGCGGCAGGTTGAGGACCAGCAGCATGAGGTTGCCGATGTACAGCGACGCGATGAGCGTCCACACGAGCACCGGCTGGTTCTCGAACAGCAGCGGCCCGGGCTGGATCTGGTAGCGCTGGAAGGCGGCGAGGATGATCGCCGCCGTGGCGGTCGTCGGCAGGCCCAGCGTGAGGAGCGGGACGAGCACACCCGCGGCGGCTGCGTTGTTCGCGGCCTCTGGGCCGGCGACCCCCTCGATCGCGCCCTTGCCGAAGGCCTTCTTCCGCTCCCCCTTCGCGAGCCGCCGCTCGGCCGCGTAGGAGAGGAAGGTGGCGACGTCGGCGCCGCCGGCGGGGATGGTGCCGATCGGGAACCCGATACCGGTGCCGCGCAGCCACGGCCTCCACGAGCGACGCCAGTCGTCCCGCGTCATCCACGTGCGCCACCCGCCGGTCACCGGGATGACCTCGACCGGTCCGCGGCGGAGCCGGGAGGCGACGTAGAGCGCCTCGCCGACGGCGAACAGCCCGACGGCGACGAGGACGACGTCGATGCCGTCGGTGAGCGCGGGGATCCCCAGCGTGAAGCGCTGCTGGGCGGAGATGGCGTCGACGCCGACGAGCCCGAGGAACAGGCCCAGGGAGAGGGAGACCATCCCGCGGGTGACCGACGAGCCCAGCAGCGCCCCCACCGTGAGGAAGGCGAGCACCATGAGCGCGACGTAGTCGGCGGGGGAGAGCTGGACGGCGAACCGGGCGGCCACCGGCGCGACGAACGTCAGCCCCGCGGTGGCCAGCGTCCCGGCGATGAACGAGCCGATCGCCGCGGTGGCCAGCGCCGCCGCTCCACGCCCCATGCGGGCCATCGTGTGGCCCTCGAGCGCGGTGACGATCGAGGCCGACTCCCCGGGGGTGTTGAGGAGGATCGACGTCGTCGAGCCGCCGTACATCCCGCCGTAGTAGATCCCGGCGAACATGATGAACGCGGGCGTCGGGTCCAGCGTGTAGGTCAGCGGCAGGAGCAGCGCGACGGTCATCGCCGGGCCGATGCCGGGCAGGACCCCGACGGCCGTGCCGATGAACACCCCGAGCAGCGCGTACAGCAGGTAGAGCGGCTGCATCGCGCCCGCGAAGCCCTCGAGCAGGAGCAGGAGGTTATCCACGGAAGATCGTCACCCTCTCCAGCAGCGGTCCGGCGGGCAGGGAGACGCCCAGCCCGCCCGCCATGGCCACCTGGATGACCAGCGCGACGACGAGGCCGAGCACGACGGCGCGCCACACCGGGCGGGCGCCCAGGGTGACGGCGGTGCCGCCGAAGAGCACGGTGGCCGCCGCCGGCCAGCCGACCGGGCGGATGAGGAGGATGTGGGCGACGACGATGGCGACGAGGAGCGCCACGGTGGTCCAGTCGGTGTCCGCGCGCGGGTCGACGTCCTCGCCCTGCTCGGCCTGCCCGTGCCCCCCGCGCAGCAGGGTGAGGAGCGCCCCGAGGCCGCTGACCACGAGCAGGCCGCCGACGAGGTAGGGCATCATCCGCGGCCCCATCGCCCCGGCGGTGAGCGGGACGTTGATGGTGCGGGCGTCGACCAGCGCGTAGGCGCCGAGGGCGATGACGGCGACGGCGAAGACGATCTCGCCGACCGGCCGGGAGCGGGCTGCCGCCGTCCGCCCGGCGGCGTCGGGTGCCGTACCCATGGTCAGACGAGGCCGATGTCGGCCAGGGTCTGCCGCACGGTCTCGATGTCCTCGCGGAGGAAGGCGGCGAAGTCGTCGCCGGCGAGGAAGGCGTCGTCCCAGTTGTTCGCCTCGAGGGCCGCACCCCACGACTCGGTGTCGTGGAGGTCGGTGACGAGCTGGGTGAGCGCCTCGGCCTGCTCCTCCTCGATGCCGCCGGGGGCGACGACGCCGCGCCAGTTCGTCAGCACGAGGTCGATGCCCTGCTCGGTGAGGGTCGGCACGTCGGGCAGCGCGGGGGACCGCTCGGCGCTGGAGACGGCCAGCGCCTTGAGGGTGCCGGCGTTGACCTGCTCGGCGTACTCGCCCACGCCGGAGATGCCGGCGTCGACGTTGTTGCCGAGGAGCGCGGCGAGCGACTCCCCACCACCGGAGTAGGGGATGTAGTTCAGCGTGCCGGCGATCTCCGCGGCGGGGACGCCGGCCTCGGTGAGCAGCTGCGCGGCGAGGATGTGGTCCACCCCGCCGGCCGAGCCGCCGGTGATCGACACCGCCTGCCCGTTGGCGACGACGTCGTCGACGAGGTCCTGGATCGTCTCGTAGGGCGACTCCGCCGGGGCGACGACGACGAGCGGCTCCTCGGTCAGGCGCGCGATCGGGGTGACGTCCTCCAGCGTGGTCTGCGACTGGTTGGTCTCGATCGCACCGACCATGACGTAGCCCATGACCATGAGCGTGTCCGGGTTGGTCGACGTGGCGAGCTGGGCCAGCCCGACGGTGCCACCGGCGCCGCCGACGTTGACCACCTGGGCGTCGGAGACGAGGTCGTTGTCCTGCAGCTCGGCCTGCATCGTGCGGCCGGTCTGGTCCCAGCCGCCGCCCGGGTCGGCCGGGACGATGATCTCGAGGCTGTCGATCCCGCCGTCGGAGTCACCGTCGGCGTCGGCACAGGCGGCCAGGCCGAGGCTGACCGCGGCGGCGGCGGCGAGGGCGGTGGCGGGACGGCGGAAAGACATGGCGGCTCCTCCTCGAGCAGGACGACATCGTGGGGGAAACCTAGGACGAAAGTCCCAGGCGCATGAAGCCTGCGGCCGTAGTGGTCGTATTGGTCGTTTCGGTCGCGTCGGAGCCGGGTGGGGCAGAATCGAGGGTGTGCGTCGGTCGATGTCGCTGCGCCAGCGTCTCCCGCTCCTCCAGGTGGCGATCGTCGTCCTGACCATCGGGGTGGTCGGCGGGGTCGCGCTCCGCATGCAGGAGGCGCAGATCCGCGACTCCTACGAGGAGCGGATGATCGGGGTCGCGCAGTCGGTGGCCACCCTGCCGGCGATCGTCGCGGCGTACGACGAGCCGGACCCCTCCGCGGTCATCCAGCCCATCGCCGAGGTCATCCGCGAGGCCTCCGGCGTGACGTACGTCGTCGTCACCGACGCGCAGGGGATCCGTTACTCCCACCCCAACCCCGACCGGATCGGGGAGATGGTCTCCACCGACCCGTCCGCGCCGCTGTCCGGCCGCGTCTACGTCGGCACGCAGACCGGCACGCTCGGGGAGTCCTGGCGGGTCAAGGTGCCCATCTTCGCCGAGGGGGAGGTCATCGGCTCGGTGTCGGTGGGCACCCTGGAGTCCACCCTGCGCGAGGACCTCCTCGACGACCTGCCCCAGCTGCTCGTCTGGGTGCTCGGCGCCGGCCTCGCCGGCACCCTGGGCGCCGTCTACGTCCAGCGCCTGGTGTGGCGGCGGGTCTACCGGATGGAGCCGGAGGAGATCGCCTCCCTGCGCGAGGTCCGCGACGCCATGCTCCACGGCCTCGGCGAGGGGATGGTCGCCGTCGACGAGCACGGCCGGGTCGCGCTGGCCAACGACCAGGCCCGGCAGATGCTCGACCTGCCCGACGACTGCGTCGGGCGCCCCGCGGGGGAGGTCCTGGACGAGGCCCTGCGTGGGCTGCTCACCGCCCGCGGGGAGGGCGGGGACAAGCTCGTCCTCGTCGGTGAGCAGATCCTCTTCGCGCGCGTGGACCGCGCCGTCGTCGACGGCCGCGACGTCGGCTCGGTGCTCCTGCTCCGCGACCGCACCGAGGTCCACGCCCTGGTCCGCGACCTCGACGGGGCGCGTGACCTCACCCAGGCGCTGCGGGCACAGGCGCACGAGTTCGCCAACCGGCTCCACGTCGTGTCCGGCCTCATCGAGCTGGGCCGGCCCGACGACGCGCTCGCCTTCATCTCCCAGGCCGTCGGCTCCGCCGCCACGAGCCGCTACGAGGCACTGCCGGGCGTCACCGACCCCGCCGTGGCCGCACTCATGGTGGCGAAGACGGCGACGGCGCACGAGCGGGGTGTCGAGCTCGTCACCGACCCCGACGCCGAGGTCGAGCCGGACGGGACCACCGACGTCGTCACCGTCCTGGGCAACCTGCTCGACAACGCGGTCGACGCGGCCGGGGCCGGCGGCACCGTGCGGGTGAGCCTCGCCCGGCAGGGCGCCACCGCCGTCGTCCGGGTCAGCGACGACGGCCCCGGCGTCCCCGCCGCCGAGCGGGAGCGGATCTTCGAGCCGGGCGTCTCCACCAAGAGCGGGCGGCGCACCCGCGGCATCGGGCTCACCCTCGTGCGCCAGGTCGTCACCCGCCGCGGCGGCACCATCTGCGTCGAGGACGCCCCGGGCGGCGGCGCCTGCTTCGTCGTCACCCTCCCGCCGCCCCGGATCGCGGCCACGTCCCGCGCGCTGGAGGCCGCCCGATGACCGTTCGGGTGGTCGTCGTCGACGACGACTTCGCCGTCGCCGCCCTGCACCGCAGCTTCGTCGAGCAGCTGCCCGAGTTCACGGTCGTCGACGTCGTCCACACCGGAGCCGACGCGCTCGCCGCGGTGCGCCGGCTGCGTCCGGACCTCCTCCTGCTCGACATCTACCTGCCCGACCTCACCGGGCTCGAGGTCCTCCACCGGTTGCGCGAGGAGCACGGGCCGGTGGTCGACGTCGTCGTCATCACCGCGGCCCGGGAGGTGGAGACGGTGCGCACCGCGATGGCCGGCGGGGTGCTGCACTACCTCATCAAGCCGTTCACCCGCGCCGACCTGCACGGCCGGCTCGCCGACTACCTCCACCACCGCCGGCTCGTGGACGAGTCGGCGGCCACGCCGATGGACCAGCAGCAGGTCGACCGGCTCCTCGGCGCCGCCCGGCCCCGGCCGTCCCCGACCTGCCCAAGGGGCTGGCGCCGCGCACGCTGGAGACGGTGAGCGAGGTGCTGCGCGAGACGTCCGACCCGTTGTCCGCGGACGACGTCGCCGAACGGGTGGGGATGTCCCGGGTGGCCGCGCGGCGGTACCTGGAGTACCTCGCCGACGTGGGCCGCGCACAGGTGCGGCCGCGGTACGGCCAGGTCGGCCGCCCGCAGCACCTGTACTCCTGGCTCAGGTCGCGCTGAGCGTGGGGGCGGCTCCGTCCGGGGTGCCGGCGGGCCCGGCGATCCACGGCCCGGTGCCCTCCGAGGGGTCCAGCACGCCGTCCTCCGCCCAGGTGTACTCACCGTCGAGGACCGCGCGGGCCAGCCGCTCGTCACCGGCGTCGGTGTTGACCCACAGCTCGCGGAAGAGCCGCGCCACGGTGAGCCGGGCCTGGCGGCAGTAGGCGTTGGCGAGCCGGACCGCGCCCGGCGCGGTGCCGTCCTCCACCTGCATCTGCGCCCGCACGCACACCGCCGTCATCGCGAAGAGCTCGGCACCGATGTCGACGACCCGGGCGAGGAAGCCCTGCCGGTGCTCCAGCCCGCCCTGCCAGCGGGCCATGCCGTAGAACGTCGAGCGGGCGAGCTTGCGCGAGGCCCGCTCGACGAAGCGCATGTGCCCGGCGAGCTCGCCGAAGCGGGCGAAGGAGCCGGGCAGCGTCCCGGCGCCCGCGAACAGCCCGGGCAGCCAGCCCGCGTAGAAGGTCGCGGCGCGGGCGGCGGCGCGGGCCTTGTCGGCCGTCGAGGTGTCCGGGTCGATGATGTCCCCGGCGACGGAGAGGTGGGCGTCCACGGCGTCGCGGGCGATGAGCAGGTGCATGATCTGCGTCGAGCCCTCGAAGATGCGGTTGATCCGCAGGTCGCGCAGCACCTGCTCGGCCGGCACCGCGCGCTCCCCGCGGGCGCGCAGCGACGCCGCGGTCTCGTAGCCCCGTCCGCCGCGCACCTGGACCAGCTCGTCGGCCACCTGCCACGCCCGCTCGGAGGTGAAGAGCTTGGCGATCGCCGCCTCGATCCGCACGTCGGTGTGCCCGGCGTCGGCGAGCTGGCCGGTGAGCTCCAGGACCGCCTCCTGGGCGTAGGTGTTCGTCGCCATGAAGGCGATCTTGTGCGCAACGGCGGCGTGCCGGCCGACCGGGCGGCCCCACTGCACCCGCTCCCGGGCCCACTCCCGCCCGATCTTCAGGGACCACTTGCTCGCCGCGACGCACAGCGCCGGGATCGACAGGCGGCCGGTGGTCAGGGTGCTCAGCGCGATCTTCAGCCCGCGCCCCTCCTCCCCGAGCCGGTTCGCGGCGGGGACCCGGACCGAGCGGAAGCGGGTGAGGCTGTTCTCCAGGCCGCGCAGCCCCATGAAGGCGTTGCGCCGCTCGACGGTGATCCCGGGGGAGTCGGCCTCGACGACGAACGCGGTGATGCCGCCGCGGTGCCCCGCGGACTGCGGGACGCGGGCGAGCACGACGAGGAGCTCGGCGATGGTGCCGTTGGTCGCCCACAGCTTGGTGCCGTCGAGGAGGTAGTCGCCCTCCTCGGTCGGGGTGGCGCGCATCCGGAGCCGGGCCGGGTCGGAGCCGACGTCCGGCTCGGTGAGGAGGAAGGCGGAGACCGCCCCTGCGGCGCAGCGGGGGAGGAACGCGCGCTTCTGCTCCTCGGTGCCGAACTGCTTGACCGGTTCGGGGACCCCGATCGACTGGTGTGCCGAGAGCAGCGCACCGAGGGAGGGGTTCGTCGTGCCGACGAGCATGAGCGCGCGGTTGTAGTACACCTGGCCCAGGCCCACACCGCCGTACTCCTCGGGGATCTTCATCCCGAAGGCGCCGACCTCGGCCAGCCCGTCGAGGACCTCCTGGGGGATCTTCGCCTCCCGCTCGATCGCCTCGCCGTCGACCGTGGCGAGGAAGGCCCGCAGCTGGGCGAGGAACGCCTCCCCGCGGGCCACCGTCGCCTCGTCCGACCGGGGGTGGGGCGCGACGAGCTCCGGGCGGAACCGGCCCAGGTACAGCTCGCGCGCGAAGCTCGGACGTTCCCAGCGGCTCTCCCGTGCCTCCTCCGCGACCCGCCGTGCCTCCCGCTCGTCGACCTGTGTCGTGGTCGCCATGGCAGCCTCCCCGCGTCGTTGCCTGGTACCCGCAGTATCGGATAGATGCGGCCGGAGGGGAAGGGGGACCGGGCCTGGGTTACGGTGCAGCGGTGAGTCTCCCGTCGAGCGTCCGGGCCGTCGCCACGGGCCTCGTCGTCGGGGCGGCGGTGTCGATCCAGTTCGGTGCGGCCCTCGCGGCCCTCGTCATCCCGACGGCCGGGCCCATGGGCGTGGTGACGCTGCGGCTGGCCTTCTCCGCCGTCGTCCTGCTCGTCCTGCTGCGGCCCCCGCTGCGCGGCCGCAGCGGGGGCGACTGGCTGCTCGTCGTCGCCTTCGGGCTCGCCCTGGCGGGGATGAACAGCCTGCTCTACCACGCGATCGACCGGATCCCGCTCGGTGCCGCCGTCACCTTCGAGGTGCTCGGGCCGCTCGTGCTGTACGTCGTCCTCGGCCGCCGGGCCCGCAACGCGCTGTGGGCGGTGCTCGCGCTCGTCGGGGTGTGGGCCCTCGGCGGAGGCGGGGTCACCGCGCTCGACCCGGTGGGCGTCGCCCTCGCGCTGGGCGCCGCCGCGGCGTGGGCCGCCTACATCCTCCTCGGGGCACGGGTGGCGCGACGCTCCACCGGGTCGGAGGGGCTCGCCCTCGCGCTGGCGGTGGGCGCCGTGGTCGCCGCCCCGTTCGGGGTCGCCTCGGCCGGCGCCGCGCTCGTCGAGCCGCGGGTGCTCGGGGTCGGCGCGGTCGTCGCCCTGCTCTCCTCGGTGGTCCCCTACACCCTGGAGCTGGCGGCGCTGCGCCGGGTGAGCGCCGGGAGCTTCGCGGTGATGATGAGCCTCTACCCGCTCACCGCCGCACTCGCCGGCCGCCTCGTCCTGGGCCAGCGGATGGGCCCGGTCGAGCTGCTCGGCGTCGTCCTCGTCGCGGTGGCGACGGCCGGGGCGACCCGGAGCGGGCGGGTGGCCCCCGCCTGACCCTGGACCGGTCATCCTTTTGACGGGTGACGGATGTCGGCGCTTCCCTCTACCGTGATCCCCCGGTACCTCGTGCGCCCGCGACGGAGTCGTCGCGGGCGTTCCACAACGAAATGAGAATGTCGATGCGCCGATCGCTGACCGCAGCAGCCAGTGCCCTCGTCCTCGGGGCCGTCACGATCCTCGGAGCCGTTCCCGCCGCCGGGGACGCGGACCCGCCACCGGCGCTCCCGGCGCTCGACCCGGCGACGAAGGTCGGCCCGGCGCTGACCGCGGCGGAGGGTGAGGTCATCGCCTTCGTCCAGCTCGACGCCCCGTCCGCGCTCGACGTCGTCGAGGAGGGCGGCACCCCTGCCGATGCCGAGGAGGCCGCCGCGCAGGTGGAGGCGCTGGCCGCCGACGTCGTCCCCGCCGAGGCCGGCGCCCGCACCGCCACCAGTGAGCCGGAGCGGCTGTCGGTGACGAGCAACCTCGTCTCCGGTGCCGTCGTCACCGGTGAGGCCGAGCAGGTGCGTGAGCTCGCCGCGTCCGACGAGGTCGTCGCCGTCCACCTCGTCCCGCTCAAGGAGCCGACCAACAAGGGCGCCGACGTCTTCACCCGCGCCCAGGCCGTGTGGAAGTCCTACGGCCAGACCGGTGTGGGGGTCCGCATGGGCATCATCGACACCGGCGTCGACTACACCCATGCCACCTTCGGCGGCCCCGGCACGCCGGAGGCGTACGCCGAGGCCTACGGCGAGGACGGCGCCGGGCCGGTCCCCGCGGGCCTGTTCGACGGGGCCAAGTTCCTCGGCGGCTGGGACTTCGCGGGCACCTACTACAACCCCGCGGGTGGGACGCCGAACGCCACCAGCGTGCCCGCCCCGGACCCCAACCCGATCGACGGCCACTACACCCGCAGCGGCCACGGCACGCACGTGGCCGGCACGGCCGCCGGCTACGGCGTCACCCCCGAGGGGGAGACCTTCCGCGGGGACTACGCCGAGATCGACGACCTCAGCGACTGGCAGGTCGGTCCCGGCACCGCCCCCGAGGCGGGGATCTACGCGCTCAAGGTCTTCGGCGACTACGGCGGCTCCACCGGCCTGACCATCCAGGCGCTGGAGTGGGCCGCCGACCCCGACGGGGACTTCGACTTCAACGACCGGCTCGACATCGTCAACATGTCCCTCGGTGCCTCCGCAGCCCCGGCGGACGACCCGGAGAACCTCTTCATCGACCGGCTCGCCGACCTCGGCACGCTGACCGTGACATCCGCCGGCAACTCCGGCGACATGACCGACGTCGGCGGCTCCCCGGGCAACTCCCGCTCCGCCCTCACCGTGGCGAACTCGGTGGCCGACGCGATGACCTTCGACGCCGTCGAGGTCGTCGCCGCCGCCGACGAGTCGCTCCTGGGCCTGCACCCGGCGCAGAACACCGTCGCCTACACCGGCACGGAGGACGCCGAGGGCCCGGTGGTCTTCCTCGGGGAGGGCGTCGACGGGTGTGAGCCGCTCACCCCGTACGCCGAGCAGGTGGCCGGCAACATCGTCTGGCTCTCCTGGGACGACAACGACGCCACCCGCCGCTGCGGCAGCGCGGTCCGGTGGGCCAACGCCACCGCCGTCGGCGCCGCCGGCGTCCTCATCGGCACCGAGGAGCCGATCTTCGCCGCCGGTATCGCGGGCGACCCCGAGACGCCCGGCGCCCAGCTCACCGCCCGGGCCACCGACCTGCTCCTCCCGGAGATCCAGGCCGGCACGCTCAGCGTGCGCCTCGGCCCGTCCTACGCCGACGCCGCCTTCACCCACGACGAGACCGTCGCCGACGTCCTCAACCCGGGGTCCTCCCGCGGGGCCCACGGCACGCTGGGCCGCGTCGACCCCGACGTCGCCGCGCCCGGGACGCAGATCTCCTCCGCCGCGGCCGGCACCGGCGCAGGCGCCCACACGTTGAGCGGCACGTCCATGGCCTCCCCGCACGTCGCCGGCATCGCGGCGCTCATGCGGGCCGTGAACCCGAGCTGGAGCCCGGAGGAGGTCAAGGCCGGGATCATGAACACGGCCACCCACGAGGTGCACTCGCAGGCGGGTCCGAGTGGTCCGGTCCACGGCCCGGGACGCGTGGGTGCCGGCCGCGTCGACGCCCTCGACGCGCTCGGCAACGGGGTCATCGCCTACGACTCCGCCGCGGAGGAGGTCGTCTCCGTCGTCTTCGGCGTCGTCGACGTCGGGGCCGAGACCGTGACGCTGCGGCGCACGGTCACCGTGGAGAACCTCGACAACCGCGGGCCCGTCCGGCTGCTGCCGCGCTTCGAGCCGACCTCGACGACGGGTGGGGCGACCGTCACGGTCAGCCCGTCCTCGATCACCGTGGCGCCCGGACGGAGCCGCACCGTCACCGTCACCCTCACCGCCGACCCGGCCACCCTCGTCCGCGAGATCGAGCCGACGCGGGACCCCGACTCCGGGCTCGGCGTGCCCCGGGAGTACGTCGCCGCGCTCACCGGGCAGCTGGTCCTCGACCCGCCCCGCGGCTCGGACGCCGCACCGCTGCACGTCCCGGTGCACGCCGCCCCGCGGCTCGTCTCCGACGTCGCCGCCCAGGACGTCCTCTTCCCCTCACCGCAGGACCTGACGGCACCGCTGGAGCTCTCCGGCCGGCACGTGGACTCCGGCGGCTGGACCTCGCTCGTCTCCGTCCTGGAGCTCATGGGGACGAGCCCCCGGCTGGAGGCGGCCGACGCCGCGCTCACCTCACCCAGCCAGGTCGCCGCCGGCGACATCCGGTACGTCGGGGCGATGTCCACCGGCCCGCGGATCGCGGAGGCCGGGTTCGACCCGGCACTCGGTTACGTCGGCATCGGCATCGTCGTCCAGGGGGAGTGGGCCACACTCGGCACGACGACGGTGCCGGTCATCGACACCGACGTCGACGGCGACGGCACCCCCGACCTGCAGACCGTCGTGCAGAAGGTGAACGAGGAGGTCGACGTCACCGTCGCGGCGACCTTCGACTACGACACCGGTGAGGTGCTCGCCCTGCCGGCGGTCAACGGCAGGTGGGGCGACGTCGACACCACGGTGTTCGACAACAACGTCCTGGTCGCCCCGATCCCGCTGGAGCTCCTCGACCCGGAGGTCGAGCCGACCTTCGGCGTGTGGACCTTCTCGTCGTACGCGCCGAGCGGCACCGGGGTGGTCGACGCGGTGGCCCCGTTCCGCTACGACCCCTTCGCCCCGGACCTGTGGACCAGCGGCGGCGGCCTCAACGACATCGTCGTGCCGTCGACCACCGAGATCACCGTCCACCGCGCCGCAGGGGCCACCGACCCGGGTCCGCTGCTCGTCCTGCACACGCACAACGAGCGTCCGGCACGGGCGCAGGTCCTCGACGTCACCGTCGCGGGCCCCGTCGCCACCGCCACGACGACCACCCTCGCGGTGGACGGCGAGCCGGTCGTCGGCGGGGATCTCACCGTGACCGCGACGGTGACGCCGGCGGAGGCGACCGGCACGGTGACCTTCCGGGACGGGCAGACCGAGCTGGCCACGGCCCCCGTCGAGGACGGCACCGCCCGCGCGGCCGTCGCCCTCGGGGCCGGCAGCCACACCCTCGTCGCCGCCTTCGCCCCGGACTCCCCCGCGTGGGAGGCCTCGGAGTCGACCCCCGTGCCGGTCGACGTCGCTCACTCCGCGTCGACCACGGCGCTGCGGCTGCCGGGGCTCATCGGGAGCTACGGCCAGGAGACGGTCGCAACGGTCACCGTCGTCGGTGCGCACGCCGCACCGGCGGGCACCGTGGAGCTCCACGAGGCCGGCTCGGTCATCGCCACCGCCGAGCTGGTGGTCGACGGGCTCACCGGCACCGCCGAGGTGGCCCTGCCGCGCGACCTGCCCGCCGGGGCGCACCGGTTCACCGCGGTGTTCCCCGGCAGCGACGACGTCGCCGCCTCGACCAGCCGCAGCGTCACCCACGTGGTCCTCCCGGCCGTCTCCCGGGTACGGATCGACGCGCCCGCGCGGGTGCCGCGCAACAGCAGCCCGCAGATCACGGTCGACGTGCTCGGCCGCGGCGGCGCACCGGTCCCCACCGGAACGGTGACCGTCACCTCCGGGTTCCGGGTGGTCGACCGCGTCCGGCTGGAGGAAGGCAGCGCGAGGGTCCAGCTGCCGCGGATCGGGTTGCTCGCCGTCGTGAGCGCCACCTACAGCGGTGACGGGGGCTATCTGCCGGGCATCGACGTCGCCACCATCACCGCCCGGTGAGCCGACCGCCCGGGGCGACTCGCGGGGACGCGGGTTGCCCCGGGCCGACCGGTCCGGCCCCGTACTCTGACGCCATGAGCGACGTCGGTCACGGCGACTTCGAGTTCGAGCGCAAGTTCTTCGTGCGGTCGGTGCCCGAGGCCGCGCTCCGCGAGCCCGCCCCCGTGCTCGTCCTGCAGAGCTACTTCCTCGCCGCCGACGGGTACGCGCTGCGCATCCGCCTCCAGGGACCACCGCCACCGGCACCGCTGCCGGCCGACCTGGACGAGCACGAGCTCCTCGAGGCAGCGGCCCCGAGCTTCACCTTCTGCGCGCTCACCGCGAAGGGCCCCTACGTCGGCGGCACCCGCTACGAGGCGGAGCGCGAGCTCGACGTCTCGGCGGGGCTGGCGATGGTCCGGCTCGGAGGCGACCTCGTCGCCAAGCTCCGCTACTCGGTGTGGCTCGGCACCGACGGCTGGGTGATCGACGCCTTCCTCGGGCGCAACCGCCCCCTCGTCATCGCCGAGTGCGAGCGCGGGGGACCGGTCACCGACCTGGCCATCCCCGACTTCTGCGTCAGCGAGGTCACCGACGACCCCCGGTTCTCCAACGACGCCCTCGCCGTCAGCCCCTACCGGCACTGGAGCGCGGCCTACGAGCGCGAGCTGGAGAGCGACGGGCCCCGCTTCCTCACCGAGTTCGGCCAGAACCAGCTCGGGCTGCCCACCTGAGCCGAGCCGCTGCCCGGCCGCACCCTCGCCCCCGCCCTGCGGCGCACGCTGCCTCCCGTCGACCGGCTGCCCCGGGCGCGCTCGCTCCAGACCTTCCGGTCGGTCCACCTCCCCCGTCCGGAGGGGTGGATGGTCCCTCCGCCCGAGGTGCGCCGCCGGGTGAGAAGGCTAGGCTCGACTCGGCGGGGTTCCGCAGAGTCGCGGCAACCGAAGGGGGCAGCAGCCGTGCGAACGCTGGTCGTCGGTATGGCCTACACGGTGCACACCGTGCCCGTGGAGGACTTCCCGGTGGCCTACCAGCGCGTGCGCGACGTCCCGATCACGACGTCGGTGGGCGGGTCGGGCTTCGTCGTCGCCCGCACCCTGGCCGGGTACGGCAACGAGGTCTTCCTCGCCGCCCCGCTCGGGGAGGACGCCGCGGCCGCGACCGTCGACGCTGCCGCCTACCGTTACGGCGTCAACTCCGCGATGAGCCCGCGCACCCTGACCCGCTCACCGCGCGCCGTCGTCCTCGAGGACCGGCACGGGCACCGCCTCGTCAACCGGGACGTCGGCGAGGCACCCGCCACCCGCGTCGAGCTCGACCTGGGGGCCCTGGCCACCTCCGACCTCCTCGTCGTCGACGGCGTCCTGCCGGCGGAGGCCCTCATCACCGGTGCGCGGACCGTCGGGGTGCCGGTGGCCGTGGGCCTGGGCCGCACCTCAGCGCCCCCGATGCTGGAGCAGCAGCCCTACCTCGCCGCCGACCTCCTCTGCCTGCGTGTGGGGCCGGACGTCGACGAGCTCGAGCTGCTCGCCACGTGGCGGCAGCGGTCCGCGGCCCGCCTCGTCGTCCTCACCCTGGGCGAACGCGGCGCGCTCGGCGCGACGGCGGACAGCACCGAGGTCATCCACGTCCCGGCGCGGGACCTCGGCCCGGGGCCCCGCCCCGCCGGGCTCGGTGCGACGTACTTCGCCACCCTCGCCCACTTCGTCTTCGCCCGCGGGTGCGCCCCGGGCGAGGCCATGGAGTACGCGGCGGCCGCTGCCGCCTGGACGGTCGCCCACCCCGGCACACCCGACGGGCTGCGGGAGGGCGTCGTCCAGGAGGCGGCGGCCGTGACGGACCCGGCTGCGCGGGAACCCGCGGCGCCGACGGACGGGCTGGCTCAGGCCCCGTAGCCGGCGTCGGCGCAGGCGGTCTCGAACTCGGCCTGGGCGGCCTCCGAGCCGGAGACGTCGATGGTGCTGAGGTCCGGGAACTGCGGCTCCTCGCCCTCCGGGACCTCGGCGGCACTGGCCTCGTTCACCGCGGCGACGGCCTCGGTGAACGGGGCGTTGATCTCCTCCAGCAGCGTGGCGAGGTCGGTCGGCGCGTCGCTGCCGAGCTCGGTGATGCGCTGCTCGAGCGCGTTCACCTCGGAGTAGCTCGCCCCCGCCTCGACCTCACCCGCGGTGAGCGCCTCCCGGGCGTTCTCCGCGCGCTCGGCGAGCGGCGTACCGGTCCCCTCGTAGAACCCCTCGCACACGGCGACCTCCGGGCTCTGCGCGGCGGTCTCCTCGGGGGCGGAGGTGTCGTCGGAGGTGCTGGAGCTGCAGCCGGCCAGGCCGAGCAGCAGCACGGCGGGAAGAATCAGGCGACGTGTCATGACACAGACGGTAAACCTGCACCCCGCCGCGGGCACGGGAATATCCCGGCACCGCCAGGGGCCGGCAAGCCGTGAGCCGGCGCGGATCTCCGCCGGTCGCCGGGCGGTGCGGACCGCCGCCGGCGGAGAGCATCCTCACACGTCGCGCTCGCTGCGCAGTCGCCGCGCCACGATGACGACGAGCCCGACCACCGCCGCCAGCGCCGCGATGCCGATCGCGACCTTGAGCCAGGTCGGCAGGCCACCTGGGCCCTCCTGGTCGGCGGCGTCGTCCGCAGCGGCGTCCTCGGCCGTGGTCGCCTCCGCGGTGACCGTCGCCGGCTCGGCGGTGGCGTCGGGCTCCGCCGGGCTGCTCGCGGGCTCGGCCGGGCTGCTCGTGGGCTCGGTGGTCGCGACCGGCTCGGGCAGGTCGAGAGTGAACGGGATGACCCCCTCGATCGGGTGGCCGTCGCTGGAGGCGACGCGCCAACGCACCTCGAGGTCCCCGGCGGGCAGCTCGGTGTCGAGGTCGAGGACGACGTCGTTGCCCTCCACCCGGCCGGCGCCCTCGACCACGGTCTGTCCGTCGGCGTCGACGACGGTGATGGCCGAGCCGACCTCGAGCGGCGGGTTGTTGAAGGTGAGGACCACGGCCTCGGGGGAGCGGTCGAGCACCGCTCCCTCGGCGGGGTCGGACTCGATGAGCACGTCGTGGGCAGCGGCGGCGGTGCCGACGGCGACCAGCCCGAGCACGGCCAGCACGCCCACGAGGAGCGCGCGGGCACGGCGGAAAGCGAAGAACATGGTGGACATGGCTGCATGGTAGGCAACCCGGCCGCGGGGCAGGCCGTAGCATCGGCGCGGAGGTGGCCATGTCCCAGCTGCTGGACCTGCGGGCCGTCGGCACCGTCGCCGCCGGGGGTGCTGCCGGGGCCCTGGTGCGGTACGCCGTCGTGTCGGGCACGGGTGCGCACGGGGCGGGTGCCACCCTCGCGGTGAACGTCGTGGGCGCGTTCCTCCTCGGGCTGCTCCTCGAGCGCCTCGTGCGCAGCGAGCTCCCCGCGCCCCGGCGCGAGCGTCTGCGGCTGCTCCTCGCCACCGGTGCGCTGGGCGGCTTCACCACCTACTCCGGCATCGCGGTCGAGGTGTGGGCGGGGTTCGCCGAGGGGCGGTGGGTCGGTGCGGCCGCCTACGGACTCGGGACGGTCCTGGCCGGTCTCGCCGCGTGCGCGGCGGGGGTTGTGGCGGGCAGCCGGCGGCGGGGCGGTGCGGCGTGATCCTCGTCGTGGCGCTCGCGGGCGGGCTGGGGGCGGCGCTGCGCTACGTCGTCGACTCCCTCGTGCCCACCGGTGGGCACGACGCGGTCCCGCGGGGCACCGCCGTCGTCAACGTCTCGGGCTCCTTCCTCGCCGGGCTGCTCGGGGGAGCGCTGGCCGCGGGCGCGCTGAGCCCGGCGGTGTACGCCGTCGGCGTCGCGGGATTTTGCGGCGGCTACACGACGTTCTCCACGGCGAGCCTGGACGCCGTGCGGCTCCTCCAGCGGGGCCGGGCCGCTGCCGCCGCCGGCTACGCGCTCGGCACGCTGATGACGACGACGGGCGCCGCGGCGGCGGGGGCGCTGCTGAGCACGTGGGCGCTGCGGTGAGCGACCCGCACCGGCGGCCG
>Ga0079225_10000819_pt1 | contig 16971 bp, 18 predicted proteins | sample Poulit2012_FD_76344 | JGI IMG/M metagenome (GOLD analysis project Ga0079225, IMG submission 76344) | Agricultural soil microbial communities from Georgia to study Nitrogen management - Poultry litter 2012 | ecosystem: Environmental > Terrestrial > Soil > Agricultural land | place: USA: Georgia... | reverse complement strand
CGCGCTTCTCCTCGTGCTCGTCGCAGCGCACCTGATCCTGTTGTGGACGCTCAAGCACACCCACTGGGCGGGCGCAGGCAAGACCGAGAAAAACGTCGTCGGCTACCCGTTCGTGCCGGTGTACGTCGCCAAGGCGGGTGGATTCTTCTTCATCGTGTTCGGCGTCCTGGCCTTGATGGGGGCGGCGTTCCAGATCAACCCCGTGTGGAACTACGGCCCGTACGACCCGTCCCAGGTCAGCGCCGGCTCCCAGCCCGACTGGTACCTGGGGTGGCTCGAGGGCGCGTTGCGGATCGTGCCGCCGGCAGAGTCGACGCTCTTCGGCTGGACGTTCAGCTGGAACGTGTTCGTACCCGCCGTGATCGTGCCCGGGCTGCTGTTCACCGTGCTCGCGCTGTTTCCGTTCGTGGAGCAGTGGGTCACTCGCGATCGCCGGGAGCATCACCTGCTCGAACGCCCCCGCAACAACCCGACGCGTACGGCATTCGGCGTGGCCGGAAGCGTGTGGTTCGGCACGCTGTGGATGGCGGGCGGCAACGACGTCATCGCAGTGGTGTTCCATCTCGACATCTTCGCGATCACCTGGATGGCGCGGGTGATCGTGTTCATCGGGCCGATCATCGCCTTCATCGTCACCAAGCGGATCTGCGTGGGGCTGCAACGTCGCGACGTCGACAAGGTGTTGCACGGGTACGAGACCGGCGTCATCGAACGCTCGCCGGACGGCGGCTACAGCGAACGCCACGCTCTGGCGACCGAAGACGAGGCGTACCGACTGACCGCACACGAACGCGTTTCGGTGAGCACGGCGGCTCCGGCGGTCGACGACAACGGCGTACGCGCACCGAGTTCACGGCGAGCGAAGCTGCACGCCCGAGCGTCGCGCTTCTGGCTCGGGTCCAACATCGACAAGCCCGTGGCCGGTCAGTTGCACGTCGGCGGTACGCATGTCGAGCTCGAAACCGCCGCCGACGAGGACTTCGGCGGCGTGTCCGAGACCGGCGTCCCACGCCACGACTGACGTACGTGTGGTCAGAGCCGGTTCCTGGGGGATACTGGCCCTATGGCCGACCTGAAGCAACGACTACGCGACGACCTGACCGCATCGATCAAGGCGCGGGACTCCGTTCGTTCCTCGACGCTACGCATGGTCCTGTCGGCAGTCACGAACGCCGAGGTCGCCGGCAAGGAGGCCAAGGAGCTCTCCGACGACGAAGTCCTCGACGTCATCGGTAAGGAGCAGAAGAAGCGTCGTGAGGCCGCGGAGGCGTACGCGGAGGCCGGCCGTGACGAGCTCGCCGCGAAGGAGCGCGACGAGTCGACGATCATCGCGGAGTACCTTCCAGAGCCGCTCGGCGACGATGAGATCGCATCGATCGTCTCCGAGGCGATCTCATCGACCGGCGCTGCGGACGAAGGCGTGCGTGCGATGGGCAAGGTCATGGGCGTCGTGCAGCCCCAGGTCAAGGGGCGCGCCGACGGGTCCACGGTCGCCGCCGAGGTCAAGCGGCAACTCACACTCTAGCGACGGCCCTAATCGCGGTGGCCGGCGTTGAACGATGGGCCGGCGCGCAGGCTTTCGAGGAGGTTTCCGGCGGTGTTGTTGTTGCCGCCGCCATTACCTCCACCGTTGTTGCCGCCGCCGTTGCCTCCACCGTTGTTGCCGCCGCCGTTACCGCCGCCGTTACCGCCGCCGTTGTTGCCGCCGCCGTTGTTTCCGCCTCCGTCGTCGCCACCGCCGTCGTCAGGTGGCGGTACGTAGACCTCATCCGGCGCGGTGATGCGAGCAGGGTGGAAGTTCCGGCCCTTGAGGTGCTTGACGATCGGTCGCATGGCTTCTGCCCACATCGGGGCGGCTGTGCCGGACCCGGACGTGTCATAGACCGGTACGCCCGCGAGCGTCTTTCCCTCGAGCGTCTCCTGATTGCCAGCGGAGTCGATACCGGCGATGGTCGCGAACGCGGCCAAGTCGGGGGTGTAGCCGGCGTAGGACACGGTGTTGTTGTTGTCGATGGTCCCTGTCTTGCCGGCTGACGGAACGGAAAGCCCGGTGCCGTTGTCGTAGCCGAAGCCACCGGGCTCCTGGAGGCCGCGCAGGATGTCGTTGATCGTGTCCGCTGTCGAACGCTTGAGCAGGCGCGTGCAGTTGCGGTCGAACTTGGCGATCGACTCACCGTCGCGGTCGAGCACCTCGCTCACCGGGGTCGGCTCGCAGTAGATGCCTCGTGCAGCCGCCGTTGCGTACGCGCTGGCCATGGTCACCGGGTCGACGTCGGTGACGCCCAGTGTGAACGTGGGTACCTGGTCGTTGTGCTTGGTGCCGTCGACCGACTCGGGGGCATCGACATTCACCCCCATCTTCTTGGCCAGTCTCCAGGGGGCGCAGATGCCGGTCCGCGCCTCCAACTGCAGATAGAACGTGTTCACCGACAGGCGGGTGCCGCTGTACATGTTCATCGCGCCGCTGGAGGTCGAGTTGTGGATGACCGACGACCCGACCCACTGATCGCCTCCGCACTGGCGGTACTGACCCGTCGAGACGGTGATCGCGGGTGGAGAGTTGATGACAGTACTCGGCGAGATTCCCTGGTCCAGCGCGGCCGCCAGGGTGAAGAACTTGAAGGTGGACCCCGTCATGAACCCGTTGGCTCCGCCATAGTCTTCGGGCACGGTGTAGTTGATGTAGGTCTCGCCCTTGCGCTTTTCGCGGCCCATCGGCTTCGATTGCGCGACTGCGCGTACCTCTCCCGTGCCGGGTTCGACCATCGCGAGCACACCCATGGCCTGCTCGCGTGGGTACACGTGGTTGGAGACCGCCCGATCTGCGGCCCGCTGGAAGCGCAGGTCGAGGTTCGTCTTGATCGTGAGGCCGCCGGTGTCGATGTTTCGGGCGCGTTCCTTCGGGTTGTCACCGAGCGCGGGGTCGTGCATCAGATAGCGACGCACGTAGTCGCAGTAGAACGGGGCCTTGGTGCTCACACAGCCGTTGTAGAACTGGGTCGGCTTCAGCTTGAGCGGCATCGCGATCAGCTTGTCGGCCTGCTTGTCGGTGATCTTGCCGAGTTCGGCCATCCGGGCGAGAACCGTGTTGCGCCGGGTGATCGCCTCTTGCGGATACTTCGTGGGGTCGTACTGGACCGGGTTCTTCACCAGCCCGGCCAACGTCGCCGCCTGGCGGGCATCGAGCTGCGACGGCTTCACAGAGAAGTAGTGCTTCGCGGCGGCGTGGATTCCGTACGCTCCATCACCGAAGTAGGCGATGTTGAGGTACTTCTCCAAGATCTCCTTCTTCGTGTGCTCCTGCTCGTAGGCCATCGCGTACTTCAACTCACGAAGTTTACGTCCGTAGCTGTCGTCGACCGCGGCGAGGCGCTCCTTCTCGTTGTCGGCCTGCTGCACCAGGATCATCTTCATCAGCTGTTGAGTGATCGACGAGCCACCCTGCACGGAGTTGCCGAGCGAGTTGCTCACGAAGGCGCGCATCGTGCCCTGGACGTCGATCGGGCCGTGGTCGTAGAAGCGGTAGTCCTCGATCGCGAGGATCGCGTCTTGCATGACCGGCGCGATGTTCTTCAGCTTCACGATCTTGCGGTTCTGCTTGTAGAACATGGCGATGGTGTTGCCGCGCACGTCCTTGACGACCGTACGCTCGGGCATCGGCTGCTCACGCAGCGCCAGCGGGAGGCTCTTGAAGCCGTCCGCGACGCTGTTGGTGCCCATGCCGATGAGGCTCGCCACCGGGATCAGCAGACCCGCCACCAGCACACCGCAGAACACGCTCACCAGCGCCATGGATGAGATCGTGCGCAGTGTGCCCATGCCGCTTTCATTGCTTCGAGGCATGGCTACGAGGGTACGCGACGGAGCCATACCCGGCTCAAGCCCGTCTTTTCGCGAGTGTCACACAGAGTTATGACCCGTTCGGACTACAGGAAATGGCTCCCCCTGGTCTGCAGGATGTTGCCGGTACCACGTAAGTTCATCGTCGACGCGACGTTGCGTCACCGGGAGACCACGGGAGCCGGTCTCAGAGGGGCAAACATCACAATGACGTGGATCGATGATTGGGTGCGGTCGGCTGCGTGCCAGTCGCAGGGCCCAGATGCGTTGTTCGTGCGGGGGGCCGAGCAGAACCGAGCCAAGCAGGTGTGCCGGGGCTGCCCGGTACGTGCCGAGTGCCTGGCCGAAGCGCTCGACAACGAGATCGAGTGGGGGGTGTGGGGCGGCATGACCGAGCGGGAGCGCCGGGCGTTGCTGCGACGTCGTCCCAACGTCACCTCCTGGCGGGCGCTGCTCCAAGCGGCCCGTGAGGAAGCCGCGAGCAGCAGCTCGCGCGCCGCGCGCGCCGGCTGAGGCGGCCTCACGAGGCGAGGCGGTCTCCGATCAGCCTGAGTCCGTCCAGGTCGTGTACGTCGCCGGGCAGAACGGGCACGGGCACGATCGGAACGTGTGGATGTGCGCCTTCGAAGCGACGCCGTAGCCGTGACTCGCGTGCCTGGGTGCCGACGAGATCGGCGTGGATGCGCAGCAGGCCGCCGACGAGTGCCGCGTCGCCATCACCGTTGTCCAGGCGGTCCGCTGCGGCGGACGCATCGGCCTGTCCGATGGCGTCGGTGTGCGGCGTGGTCACGCGGTTGAGGACGAGCCCGGCGAGCGGCATCTGATCCTCGGTCAGCCGCTCGACGAAGTACATCGCCTCGCGGATCGCGTCGTGCTCGGGTGCGGCCACGACGACGAATGCCGTCTCCGGGGCCTGCAGCAGTGCGTACGTGGCCTCTGCCCGCTGCCGGAATCCGCCGAACAAGGTGTCGAACGCCGTGACGAACGTCTGCACGTCGGTCAGGATCTGCGCCCCCAACACCTTGTTGAGTGCTGCCGTGACCATCCCGAAGCCGGCGGTCAAGAAGCGCGCGGGGCCCTTTGCGGGGGTGAGTAAGAGCTTGATGAAACGCCCATCCAGGAGCGACGACAGGTGCTCGGGTGCGTCCAGGAAGTCGAGCGCCGATCGCGACGGCGGAGTGTCGACGACGATCAGGTCCCAGCGACCGTCGGCATCGGCGTGGAGCTGGCTGAGCTTCTCCATAGCCATGTACTCCTGGGTGCCGGCGAACGAGCTCGACAACGCGATGTAGAACGGGTTCTCGAGGATCTGGCGCGCCTTCTCCGGCGAGGCGTGCGACTCGACGACCTCGTCGAACGTGCGCTTCATGTCGAGCATCATCGCGTCCAGCGAGCCGCCGTTCGCACCCGCTTCGGGGACCGGCCGGGGGACGTTGTCCAGCTCGGTGAGCCCCATCGACTGCGCCAGTCGGCGGGCAGGGTCGATCGTGAGCACGCACACCTTGCGCCCGCGTTCGGCCGCGCGCAGGGCGAGCGCCGCCGATGCCGTCGTCTTGCCGACGCCGCCCGACCCGCAGCACACGATGATCCGCGTGTCTCGGTCGGTCACGAGCGCATCGGTGTCGAGCATGTCGTTGGTCGAGTCGGCCCCACTCGGCCGCGTCCAGTCGGCGTACCGGTGCCGTTGCCGGGCCGAACCTTGCTTGGGAGACGTACGCGAACGCGGGCTCATGCGTTCCACTGCCTTCGGAGGAGCCCCGCGAAGTCGTAGACCGCCGCCAGGTCGACGACATCGGTGATCAGCGGGAGCTCGTGGACGCGCTGGTCGATTCCGGCGAGAATCCCACGCTGCTCGTCCTGCAGGTGTTGCCTCTTCGCTTCGGCGACGCCCTCGGCAAGCAGCGCCGCCGACGTCGAGTCGTCGTCGGGGAGCCCTTCGGAGGCGAGCACCTTCGCGACGGCGGCCGGCTCGACGTCCCCGAGTCGCTCACGGGCGGCAGCCGTGAGCGGCGAGCGGCGTACGCGGTTCGCGATCACCCTGCCGACCGGCAGCTCGGCCTCTCGAAGCTCCCCGATGCCGTCGAGCGTCTCCTGCACGGGCATCTCCTCCAGCACGGTCACCAGATGCACCGCCGTACGCTTCGATCGCAACAGCGTCATGATCGAGTCGGCTTGCTTGCGGATGGGTCCCACCTTGGCGAGCCCGGCGACCTCGCTGTTGACGTTCAAGAACCGTGCGATCCGGCCCGTCGGAGGCGCATCGACCACGACAGCGTCGTACACGAACTCGCCGTCGTTTCGTCGTCGGCGTACCGCCTCGTACACCTTTCCTGTCAGCAGCACATCGCGTACGCCCGGAGCGATGGTCGTCGCGAAGTCGATCACGCCGAATCGGTCGAGCGCCTTACCGGCCCGTCCGAGGCGATAGAACATCGCGAGATACTCGAGCAACGCCGCCTCGGCGTCGATTGCGAGCGCGTACACCTGCCCGCCGTCGGGGCTCACCGCCACCGTGCGCTCCTCGTACGGCAGCGGCGGAACATCGAAGAGTTGGGCGATCCCCTGGCGGCCCTCGACTTCACACAGCAGGATGTGGCGTCCCTCTCGGGCGAGCGCCATCGCGAGAGACGCGGCGACCGTTGTCTTGCCGGTACCGCCCTTGCCGGTGACGATGTGGAGTCGCTTGCGTGGTGCCACGAGATCGAGCCTATGCCGTACCCGTCAGGTCAGCGCGTCGCGTACGGTCGGCCAAGCGTCGCTGAGGGGGTCGATCGGGGCGAAATGCTCCACTCCCCGCAGCTCACGAAGCGTTGGCAGACCGAGTGCGCGATTGTGTTCGATCGGTACCCGCTGGTCGTCGTCTCCGTGCAGGATCACGATCCGAGGAGCGGTGGCGGGTAGGCGTCCGGCGAGGTCGGCGTCCTCGAAATCAGAGCGGTGCTGCTCCGGCGGCCCGCCGAGCAACGCCATGACCGCCCCGTCGTCGAGATCAGCGTCGTACGCGGCGGCGAGATCGATGATCGGAGCAAGTGCAACGACACGCTCGATCCGCTCCGGGGCCGACAGCCCCCACCACAGGGCGAGGTGCCCTCCCGCCGAGTGGCCGACGAGCCGGTACGGCCCCGGCGTGACGGCGCCCCTCGCTGCATCGTCGAGGAGCGACGGTAAGGCGTCACGTACGGACTCGATGTCGGTCCGCATCTGAGGCCAGCGCGCTCCCGGCGTGCGGCGATACTCCGGCGTGGCGACGACGTAGCCCTCGCCGCGGAGCGCGTCCGCGAGTGGCCGCGTGTGCACGCGGTCGACGACGTCTCGCCAGAACCCGCCGTGGACCAGTACGACAAGTGGCGCGGGCGTGTTCCGGGGGAGATGGACGTCGACGATGTGCTCGGGCTCGTCCCCGTATGCGAGGACGAGTTCCGGCGCGGGTGCGCTGCGGTCGAGCACGGCGCGTGGGTCGGACGAACTCATGGAACCAGCATGCACCAGCGACCACGGCAAGCGATGAAGTATCGTCGCCGCATGACCCAGTGGGAATACCTCACCGCCCCTGTGCTGGTGCACTCGACAAAGCAGATTCTGGACAACTTCGGCTCCGACGGATGGGAGTTGGTGCAGATGGTTCCGGGTATGGACCCGGAGAACCTCGTCGCCTACTTCAAGCGTCCGAAGGAAGGCTGATCCGCATGGCAACACCCGAAGAGCGGCTCGCCGAGCTCGGCCTGTCCGTTCCCGCGGTCGTGCCGCCCGTCGCCGCGTACGTTCCGGCGCTGCGCACCGGCTCGTACGTCTACACGGCGGGCCAGGTGCCGTTGCGTGACGGCGACCCCGTCGCCACGGGCAAGGTCGGTGCCGAGGTGAGCGCGGAACTCGCCAAGGAATGTGCGCAGCAGTGTGCGCTCAACGCGATCGCGGCGCTCGCGACGCAGGTCGAGAACCTTTCGCAGGTCGCCCGGATCGTCAAGGTCGTCGCATTCGTTGCGAGCGCGCCCGACTTCACCGGACAGCCCGGCGTCGCGAACGGCGCCAGCGAGTTCCTCGGCGACGTGTTCGGCGAGGCCGGCGTCCACGCGCGCAGCGCCGTCGGTGTCGCGGCATTGCCGCTCGACGTACCCGTTGAGGTCGAGCTCATCGCCGAGGTCCGCTAGGGCGTGCGCGTACCGCTGCCAGCGTCCCTTCGCGGTGTCGTCGACCGTACGGGCGAGCACGCGCGGCCGGTCGACGCCGCGACGGTGATGCTGCTGCGTGACGGCGAGTCCGGCGTCGAGGCGTACTTCCTGCGCAGGCAGCGTTCGATGGCATTCGCCGCGGGCATGTACGTGTTTCCCGGCGGACGAGTCGATCCTCGCGACGCCGAGACCGATGTCGCGTGGGTCGGTCCGCCGCCGTCGGTGTGGGGTGAGCGTCTCGGCTGCGACGAGGGTCTCGCGCGGGCGCTCGTGTGCGCCGCAGTACGTGAGACCTACGAAGAGGCCGACGTGCTCCTCGCCGGCGACGCCGACGAGGTCGTGGCCGACGTGTCCGGGGAGGAGTGGGAAGCTGATCGGCGTGCGCTGGTGGCGCACGAGGTCTCGCTGGCCTCGGTTCTCGCTCGCCGGGAGCTCGCCGTACGTAGCGATCTTCTGGCGGCGTGGGCGCACTGGATCACCCCGGACTTCGAGCCGCGTCGGTATGACACGCGGTTCTTCGTCGCTACGTTGCCGGCCGGGCAGCGTACTCGCGATGTCAGTACCGAAGCCGACCGAGTCGAGTGGCTCGCACCGTCGGCCGCGCTCAGGAGGGAAGAGCACGGCGAACTCGCGATGATGCCGCCGACCCGGGTCACGTGCCAGGAACTCGCGCCGTTGCCGTCTGCGGCCGCGGCGGTGACCACGGCACCAGATCGTAGGATTGCGCCCGTCATGCCGCGTTTGGTCTATGACGGGGGCGAGTACTTCCTGGAGGCGGATCTGCCGTGAGTTGGGCCGGTGGGCAGTTCGGAGACCGATCGCAGTGCGTTCTCGCAGACAACCCGGGGATCATGACCCTCGACGGCACCAACACATGGGTGTTGCGCGAGCCGGGCGCGCCTCGATCGGTCGTCGTCGACCCCGGCCCTCCAGACGACGACCACCTGCACGCAGTCGAGTCGGCGGCGGGGTCGGTTGCGGTGGTGCTGCTCACCCACCGCCATCTCGACCACTCGGAGTCGGCGGCCGCGTTCGCCGAACGGGTCGGCTGCGAGGTCCGTGCGGCTGACCCGTCGCTGTGTACGGGAGCTGACGGCCTCGGCGACGGCGACCGGGTCGAGGTCGATGGTTTGACCGTCGACGTGCTCGCTACGCCGGGACACACCAGCGACTCGGTTTCGTTCCTTCTCGAGGCCGACGGTGCCTTGCTGACCGGCGACACCGTGCTGGGCCGCGGTACGACCGTCGTCGCCCAACCCGACGGGGATCTCGGGGCGTACCTCGACTCGCTGCGTCTGATGCGGCGTACCGCCAACGAGCGTGGCGTACGTCGGCTGCTGCCCGGACACGGGCCGGTGATCGACTCGCCGGGCGAGGTGCTCGACGGGTATCTGGCTCATCGCGCCGAACGGCTCGACCAGGTGCGCGAGGCTGTCAACGCCGGTGCAGTGAGTGCGCGTGAGGTGGTCGAACGCGTTTACGCCGATGTCGACGAATCGCTCTGGCCGGCCGCTGAGCAGTCGGTCGCGGCTCAACTGGCATACCTCCGCCGCTGACCGTCCCCCCGGTCCGCGTTTTGAATCTATGACGCATCGCTTCAATAGGTTCGTACCCATGAATGATCGATATCGAATGGTGTGGCCGCGTATCCACAAGGATATCCACAGTCCGACGGGAGGTTGGAGCAGTTTTCGGTTTCGGCACGGATGCTGAAGGTGTGCCGAGAAGAGCGAACTACGACAGCCGAGCAGTCGACGAATTGATCACCGCAAACGAGCGGGTGGTCACGCATGCGCAGTTGATGGAGCTGCACGTGCCACGAAGCACGATCTGCGCACGGATGCGCGGCGGCCCGTGGCAGTGGATACTCCCTGGTGTGACACTGTGCCACACGGGTACGCCAACGTGGCGAGAGAAGGCCCTCGCGGCGCTGAAGTACGGTGGGCCCGGTGCGATGCTCACCGGTGCGAGCGGGATGCGCGAGTACGGGGTACGAGAGCGCCTCGACCCGCGAATGCACATCCTGGTTCCCAGCACCGTCAACAGAACGTCCCATCATTTCGTGATCGTTGAGCGCACAACACACCTTCCGGATCCAGTTGTGCGGCGGGGAATCTCATTGGCCCCGCTCGCCCGGTGCTGTGTCGACGGCTCCAGGAGGACATTGCGATTGCCGAGTGTCCGTGCCGCGATCGCCGAGGTAGTGCAGCGCAAGCTGTGTCAGCCGCCTGACCTGCGCCTCGCGGTCGAAACGCTCGCGACTCAGCGCAGTGGTTGCGCTCGAAAGGTCCTCAGGGAGATCGACGCCGGAATCCGGTCTGCGGCTGAGGGCGATTCGCGAGATGCGTTCCGCAACAGCGACGTGCCGATGCCGGAATGGAACGTGTCGTTGTTCACACCGGATGGTGTGTTTCTCTGCTCTCCCGACGGCTGGTGGGACGACTTCGCGCTGGCGATCCAGATCGACTCCATGGAATGGCATCTCAGCCCAGAACTCTACAAACGTACGCAGGCGACGCAGCGGATTCTCGCCCAGGCCGGCATACCGTTTCTCCCGTGGGCACCGGGCGACGTGTCGCGGGATCCGGCAGCATTCCTCGCCAGCGCTCGTGAGTTTCGCGCCGGGTACGCGAACCGCCAACGTCCCGACATCATCGTGGTACGGCGGTAGGTGTCCGGTCTACGGCGCAGCGGGCGTCAGCGTTTTGTATCTATCGCACATAGCTACAAACCTATTGAAGCTATGTGCGATAGATACAAAATCACGCCCCAGCCGGCGCGGGTGGAAGCGGCGGCAAGAACCCCTCAGCGGGAACGGCGCTGGAGGCGGTCCAGGTCGAGGATGACCACCGAACGCGGCTCGAGCCGCAACCAGCCGCGCATGGCAAAGTCGGCGAGCGCTTTGTTCACTGTCTCGCGAGAGGCCCCGACGAGCTGAGCGAGTTCCTCTTGCGTCAGATCGTGGTGGACGTGGATACCGTCGTCGGCGCGCCGGCCGAACCGTGACGACAAGTCGAGCAGTGCCTTCGCGACGCGGCCGGGCACGTCAGAGAAGACCAGGTCGGCAACGACGTCGTTCGTACGCCGTAGACGCGCCGCGAGCTGGTGCAGTAGCGCGCGAGCCACGTTGGGGTGGTCGCTGAGCCAGATCGTCAGCTCCTCGTGACCGAGGCTCTGCATGGAGCAGTCGGTCACGGCGGTTGCCGTCGTCGAGCGCGGCCCCGGGTCGAACAGCGAGAGCTCGCCGAACATCTGCCCCGGGCCCAGGATCGCGAGGAGGTTCTCCCGGCCGTCGGCGGAGGTGCGTCCGAGCTTGATCTTGCCGTCCGTGACGACGTACAGCCGGTCACCGGAGTCGCCTTCGTGGAACAGGACTTCGCCGCGACCGAGGTGCGTGTCGGTCATCTGGGCCCCGAGCGAAGCCGCCGCCTCGTCGTCGAGACCGGAGAAGAGCAAAGCCTGGCGGAGTACGTCGTTGTCCACAGGATCTCCTTGCCGTCGCTCACGCACACCATGGGTCGGTGTGCCTCGGTTCACATTCTGTCTCATCGTCCACCACAATGCTCAAGGTGATCGCCTTTCGGCCGTGTCGGCGCACGCCCGTACCCTGGATATCGTGCCCACTCAGACCCGCGATCACGCCACCGGCGTCCCCAAGCCGTCCACCTCGCTGGTACGTCGTGCGCGCAAAATGAACCGCGTGCTGGCCGAGACGTACCCCGACGCCGCGGCGGAGTTGAACTTCTCGAACGCGTTCGAGTTGCTGGTCGTGACGGTGCTGTCGGCGCAGACGACCGACAAACGCGTCAATGCGGTGAGCCCGTCGCTGTTCACAGCGTACCCCGACGCCACGGCGATGGCCGGAGCCGACCGTGCGGCCATGGAGGAGCTGCTCAGGCCGGTCGGCTTCTTCCGCGCCAAGACGGAGAGCCTGCTCAAGCTGTCGGCAGCGCTGTGTGAGAAGTTCGACGGTGAGGTTCCTGGTCGCCTCGCCGACCTCGTGACGCTGCCGGGTGTGGGTCGCAAGACGGCCAACGTCGTGCTCGGCAACGCGTTCGACGTCCCGGGTATCACCGTCGACACTCATTTCGGTCGACTCGTGCGCCGGTTCGGGTGGACGGAGGAGACGGATCCGGTCAAGGTCGAGCATGCCGTCGGCGCGTTGTTCCCCAAACGCGACTGGACGATGCTGAGCCACCACGTCATCTGGCACGGGCGTCGATGCTGCCATGCGCGTAAGCCCGCCTGCGGTGCATGCCCGATCGCGCGTTGGTGCCCGTCCTTCGGTGAAGGACCAACGGGGTACGACGAGGCGGCGAAGCTGTTGCGCACCGAAGGACGCGCATGAGACGCATCGTGGGTGCAGCTCTGACCGCGCTGCTGTGCGTGGCCGCTGCGGCCTGCGCCCCGCCCACATCCGAAGACGATTCCGGCGGGGGCAGCCTCCCAGCGAGCAACCTCTCCGACATCGACGTCGACACACCCGAGCTCGCGAAGCTCAAGCGCAAGGCGGGCATCGTCGACTGCCCGCGTACGAAAGCAGACGCCGAACCCGTCGACGACGGGTTGCCCGATCTGACGTTGCCGTGCCTGGGAGGAGGCTCCGACGTCGAACTCGCGGGCTTGCGCGGCAAGCCGACCGTGATCAACGTCTGGGCGAGCTGGTGCGATCCGTGTCGCAAGGAGCTCCCGGTGATCGCGCGGCTGCATGACACGGGCGAGGTCCGTGTGCTCGGTATCGACCTCGAAGACCCACAGCCAGGAACGGCACTCGAGATCGCGGCCGAAAGCGGAGTCCAGTACCCGTCCGTCGCCGACCTGCGCGGCGAATCGAAGGCGCCGCTGCAGGTCATGGGAATGCCCCAGACGATCTTCGTACGCCCCGACGGGTCGATCGCCGGCACGAAACGCGGCTGGTACAGAAAGTACGCCGACCTCACCGCCGACGTCCGCGAGTATCTGGGAGTCGGGCTGTGACGCACAACGCGGAGGCCGAGGAGTCCGGGGCGCTGTCGGGAGCATCCTCCAATGCGCTGCCGGGTTGGCTCGGACCGGTCGCGCGCGGCCTGCACGGCGTCTCCGCCCAGACGTTGTCCCCCCGCATGCCGGTACCACCGGCGACGGCGGTACCGGCCGCGGTCCTGATGCTCTTCGGCGAGGGTGAGCACGGACCCGACCTGCTCATCACCGAACGAGCGCACACGCTGCGGTCGCATCCCGGACAATTGTCGTTTCCCGGCGGTCGCGCCGACCAAGCCGACGGAGATCTCGTGACGACGGCTCTGCGTGAGGCGTACGAGGAGGTCGGCCTCGACCGTGACGGCGTGGTGGTCATCGGTGATCTGCCCCGTCTCTGGATCCCCCCGAGCAACACCGCGGTGACGACCGTCGTCGGTTGGTGGCAGGTGCCGAGCCCGGTCGGCGTCGTCGACGAGGCCGAGGTCGCAACAGTGCTCCGCGTGCCGATCGCCCATCTGCTCGAGCCACAGAATCGATTCACGGTGCGCCTTTCCGGCGGGTACGCGGGTCCGGCGTTCGACGTGGGTGACGGGCTCGTGCTGTGGGGATTCACCGCCGGCATCGTGAGCCGGTTGTTCGCGCACGTGGGCTGGGAGCGCGAATGGGATCGTTCCCGAGTGCGCCCCCGGCCGACTCCGCCTGCTACGGACGGTCCATGAACGTGCTCGACCTCATCCTCGCCCTCGTCATCGTCTTGTACGGCATGGCGGGTTACTGGCAGGGCTTCGTCACCGGCGCATCGGCGACGATCGGCCTGCTGGTCGGCGGCGGCATCGGCATCGTGGTCGTGCCGCCGATTCTCGGTGGTTTCAGCGCCAGCGTCGGCACGGCGCTGTTGGCGCTGGTACTGGTACTCGTCTGTGCGACGATCGGCCAGGCTGGCGGCACCTTCGTCGGCACTTACGTCCGTGACCGCATCACCTGGAATCCCGCGCGCTCGATCGATGCCGTGGGTGGGGCGGTGCTGTCCGTTGTCGCGGTCTTGGTGATCGCATGGTGCCTCGGGTACGCGGTGTCGGGAACGCACATCCCCGGCCTGTCGAACTCGGTCCGCAACTCCGCGGTGCTCAGTCGGGTCGACCGTGTGATGCCTGATCCGGCCCGTGACGCGCTGCAGTCGTTCAACTCGCTGGTCGACGCGAACCTGTTCCCGCGCTACATCGAGCCGTTCGCGCCGGAGAGCATCTCGCACGTACGTAAGCCCAACGAACGCATTCTGGAGCGGCCCTTCGTACAGCGAACGGCGCCGAGCGTGGTGAAGGTGATCGGCGAGGCCGATGACTGCGATCGCGGCGTCGAGGGAAGCGGTTTCGTGTACGCACCGGAGCGGGTGATGACCAACGCGCACGTGGTCGCCGGGGTCAGCGATCCGAGCGTGGTCGTCGAGGGGCAGCGCTACGACGCGACGACCGTGGTCTACAACGAGGACCTCGACGTCGCCGTCCTGGCGGTCGACTCCTTGTAGGTACGCCCGCTCGACTTCGATCTCGACGGCGGCGCGGGCTCGAACGCCGTCGTCATGGGCTACCCGGGCAACGGCCCGTTCGATGTGCGGGCAGCGCGCATCCGTGCCGAGCAGCAGCTGCGTAGCCCGAACATCTACGACGAGGGGCTCGTACAGCGCGAGGTGTTCTCGATCCGCGGGCTCGTACGGTCGGGCAACTCGGGTGGTCCGTTGGTGGGCCGGTCCGGTGAGGTGTACGGCATGGTTTTCGCCGCGTCGATCAGTGACGACAACACCGGTTATGTGTTGACCGCCGAGCAGATCCGAGACGATGCGCGCCGTGGTGCCGAGCTCGACGACGAGGTGTCGACGGGCGCTTGTACGTGACGTAGCTCATAAGCATGGATTATGAGCTGATGTGTTCATGACCCCTACCGGGTAGCGGCGCGGGCGAGGACCCTGGTGCCAGGACTCCAATTCCGCGAGGTGCTGATGAGGTACAGGTTCGCGATCGACCAGCGAACGTGCATCGGCTGCCATGCCTGCACGGTTGCGTGTAAGACCGAGCACGAGGTGCCGGTGGGCCAGTTTCGTACGTGGGTCAAGTACGTCGACTCGGGTGAGTACCCCGACACGGCGCGCGACTTCGGCGTGATGCGATGTAACCACTGCACCGATGCGCCGTGTGTGAAGATCTGTCCGACCAATGCGCTGTTCAAACGCGATGACGGCATCGTCGACTTCGACGGTGACAGCTGTATCGGCTGCAAGTCGTGCATGCAGGCGTGTCCGTACGACGCCATCTACATCGACGAAGACACCAACACCGCAGCCAAATGCAACTTCTGCGCGCACCGGGTCGACGAGGGTCTCGAGCCGGCGTGCGTTGTCGTCTGCCCGACGCACTCGATCTGGGTCGGTGATCTCGACGACGAGGACTCCGGCATCGCACGGTTGATCGAGGAGAACCCGACGACCGTACGTGCGCCAGAGCAGAACACCGGCCCGAACGTGTTCTACCTCGGGGCGGACCAGGCGGTGCTCGACCCGCTCGAGGCGCCCGTACGCGACACGTACCTCTGGGCGGATGCGGACGAGCAGCGCTTACGTACCCAGGACGACTTCACCGGCGAGGACCCGACGGCGGCCACGACGCTGAACACTGCCCATCCGAGGCCGTGGGGCTGGCGGGTCGCGACGTACCTCTGGACCAAGGCGGCCGGCGCCGGTGCGCTGGCCGTCGCCGCATGTGCGCTGCTGCTCGGCACCGACGTGGGGGTAGCCGGGTCAGTGCTCGCGCCCGTGCTCGCTGCGGCGGGCGCCGGTACGACCGGTGTGCTCCTGATCTGGGACCTCAGGCGTCCGGAGCGCTTCTACTACCTGTTCACCCGTCCGAACAACGGATCCTGGCTCGTACGCGGCGGCTACTGCCTGCTCGGGCTCGGCGCGGCAGCGGTCGCGTGGTTCGTCGTACGCGTTCCCGATCTGGATGGGATCAGCGAGGTGGTCGGTGTGTTGGCCATCGCGGCGTGTGCGATGGCGGCCGGCTACACCGCGTTCCTGTTCGGCCAGGCAGAGGGCCGTGACCTGTGGCAGTCCCGTTGGCTGTTCTGGCACCTGCTGATCCAGGCAATCATGGTCGGCGCCGGCATGATGATCATCGCTGGCGTCGTCACTGGGCAGAGCGATGCCGCCATCGCGTTCGCTGTCAGGGCTCTGATCGTGGGCGTCATCGGCCATGTTGCGATCTCGCTCGTCGATCTGCTCGGTGACCATGAGACCCGGAACGCGACAGTTGCGGCGAGGACGCTCGTACGCGGTCGATACGCGCGTTGGTTCTGGACGGGTTCCGTCGCAGCATCGGTCGTCGCTTTGCTGATCGCCGTGCCTTCGTGGAACGGCGAGTTGCCGGCGTTGGCAGCGCTCGCCGGCCTGCTCGTGCAGGCTTCCCTGCTCGTGCACGAGTTCATCTACGTGCGCGCAGCGCAAGACGTACCACTTTCGTAGCTCGCAATACGTGCCGCTCTCTCCGCTCGAGCACAGCCTGAAGGGAACTTCGAATGGCCAAGACCGACCCGCTGCCCGGCGAACGCTCCCACGAGCACCTGCGCAACTTCCCGCCGGTCGAGTCGTGGGACCACCACGTCGAGTACGACGCGAAGGCGCACCCGAAGAAGGTTCCGCACGAGTACATGCTGATCCCGACGACCTGCTTCAACTGCGAGTCGGCGTGCGGACTGCTCGCGTACGTCGACAAGTTCGATCTGTCGGTCAAGAAGCTCGAGGGAAACCCGGCCCATCCGGGATCGCGCGGCCGCAACTGTGCCAAGGGGCCGGCGACGATCAACCAGCTGAACGACCCGGACCGGATCCTGTATCCCCTTCGCCGCAAGGGTGACCGCGGCAGTGGCGGCTGGGAGCAGTGCACCTGGGACGAAGCGCTGGACGACATCGCGGGTCGGATTCGTACCGCGATCATCGAAGACCGTCGCGATGAGG
>Ga0079225_10000817_pt1 | contig 17003 bp, 12 predicted proteins | sample Poulit2012_FD_76344 | JGI IMG/M metagenome (GOLD analysis project Ga0079225, IMG submission 76344) | Agricultural soil microbial communities from Georgia to study Nitrogen management - Poultry litter 2012 | ecosystem: Environmental > Terrestrial > Soil > Agricultural land | place: USA: Georgia... | reverse complement strand
GGCTCGTGCTGTTCCCGCAGGCGTCTCCCGCCAACGTTCAAGTCATTCGCTATCCAACTAAAGAACGCATTTTATCCGGTTGATTTTCTTTTATTCTTCCCGAGCATAACGCATAAAGCTAAACCAACTCTGACTTGCATTTTTTTCTTTCCACGTATAGTGTAGTTTTCAAATCCAAAGGATACATTTAAACGACTATTTACACGTTCTACAGCCGTTCGCTTATTATATTCTCGCTCCCATTTATAGCCTAGATCGACCAGATAGGCGTGAAGAGCCTACGGTTTTCTTTTAATGGAATTCGAATGTCCTGCTTGACTCCACATGCTGCGGCACCCTTGCATGTTATTCCATACGGCTCGAACAGGATAATCATTTCTGCCATTTTTTCTATTACATTCAAGTTTTCAAATTAATTTTTCATCAGGTAAATATTGAATCACTAATCTTAAACGATCTAAGTCTTGGTATGTGTAGCACTTCTCCCACTTAATATACAGAACATCACAATTAGCTCAAAAAAGACGAACATTTATTGTTAGGAAATTGTTTCAAAAGTTTTTCACGCAAGCATTATTATTAAAAGGCTTCGTTGAAAATTTCACACGTTTTACTAACAAATTTGTTCGTCTAGTTGTCGTTATATTATTGTTTATCTGCTCTTTGATTTATTAAAACTGCTTCAACAAACCCTTTAAACAATGGTTGTGGTTTCGTTGGTCGTGATTTAAATTCCGGATGAAATTGGCTGGCAATAAACCACGGATGATCAGTTAATTCGATAATTTCTACTAACTTGTTATCAGGACTCATTCCCGCGAAAACTAACCCATTTTTTGTTAATTCATCTTTGTACGTAAGATTAAATTCGTACCGATTACGGTGTCGTTCGTTAATTTTTTCAACATTTTCGTATAAGGCTTTTACTTTTGTACCCTCTTTCAAATGACACGGATAAGAGCCAAGCCTTAATGTTCCTCCTAAATTTGCTACATCCTTTTGCTCAGGAATTAAATCGATCACTGGATGTGGCGTGTTCGGATTTACCTCGGCTGTATGTGCACCCTCTAATCCCACTACATTACGAGCATATTCAACGATTGCTAATTGCATGCCTAAACCAATTCCGAAAAAGGGTATATTGTTCGTTCGCGCATATTGTATGGCCGTTATTTTCCCCTCAATGCCGCGGTCACCGAATCCACCAGGTACGATAATACCATCAACATGGCTTAACTCCTCTTGAATCGTATGTTCATCAAGTTTCTCAGAATTAATCCAATGAATATTAACGTCTGTATCATGAACAATACCGGCATGTTTTAACGATTCAACGACTGATAAATAGGCATCGGGTAATTCAACATATTTTCCAACGATACCGATATCGATTATTTTGGATAAATGACGGACTTTCTCAAGTAATGCTTCCCACTGGGTCATATTTGCTGGCTGGCAATCAATTTGTAAATGTTCACAAGCTAAATCATCTAATTTTTGTGCTTGTAAATCGATCGGTACTTGATAAAGAACATCGACGTCTAACATTTCAATAACAGCTTTTTTATCAACATCACAGAACAAAGCAATTTTTTCTTTATTATCTTGACCAATAGGTCGCTCTGTACGTAAGACGACAGCATCTGGTTGGATACCTAACGAGCGGAGTTCCTTAACACTATGTTGTGTCGGTTTTGTTTTAATTTCCCCCGCCGCTTGAATATAAGGTACAAGAGTACAATGAATATACATAACATCTTGACGCCCGACGTCACTTTTGATTTGGCGAATCGCTTCTAAAAAAGGTAATGATTCAATGTCTCCGACCGTACCACCAATTTCAGTAATAACGACATCAGCGTTAGTCGCTTCTCCTGCTCGATAAACTTGTTCTTTTATTTCGTTTGTTATATGAGGGATGACTTGTACTGTTGCTCCTAAATAGTCACCGCGACGTTCTTTACGAATGACACTTGAATACACCTTACCCGTCGTTATATTACTATATTTCGTTAAATTAATATCGATAAAACGTTCGTAATGTCCTAAGTCTAAATCCGTTTCCGCTCCATCTTCCGTTACAAAAACTTCTCCGTGTTGATATGGACTCATCGTTCCCGGGTCAACGTTAATATACGGGTCGAATTTTTGAATCGTCACTTTCAAACCACGGTTTTTTAATAAACGACCTAGAGACGCTGCGGTAATGCCTTTTCCGAGTGATGAAACGACACCACCAGTCACAAATATATATTTCGTCATCCTTTATCCCTCTTTCTCATGACACGTGTCATTATAATTTTAACTATATGTAATTTTCTCATTCATTTCATATACTTAAATTTATGGTAAAAAAATAAAAGCGTCTCCCCAAAAAAAGATAGGGGAAACGCTATGTTTTATATTTTGGAGCCCAATTAAAATATTACTCATCCACCGAAAAAATGTCAAGTCTCTCGATTAGTTTTATAACTATGATTTCATAAATTTAGTGCTCACTTTTTATACGTCATAATCGTCTTCATATTCTTCTTCAAATTGTTCATCAAATTCTTCATCGTCAATCTCTGTATCTTCATCGACATAACCGTCGTAATCTTCTTCATCTATAGTGTCATCGTTTTGTTCTTCAGCCATATAATTTATACGTTCTTCTTCTTCTTCAACATCCTCGATCATATCATCAAGGTCATCTAACGATAAGTCTTCATTAATTTGTTCCGAGCGATACCAACGTTTAAGCCCCCAGCTATTTGATCCATTTGTGACAAACCGACCGTCAATATTTAAATCTGTATAAAATTGGGCAATTTTATTATCCTTTTCAGTTTCGTCCCAATTTTTTAATTCAGCAATTTTATCAAAAGCTTCCTTAAAACTCATCGGCCTTTGTTCTTCAGCAAAAAGTAAATTAGCTAAGTCAACCATTGACATTTTCTCGATGTCAGTTTTGTTAAAATTTGTCACGCTCATAATGATGCACCCCTTAACAATTAATAATTAATAATTTTATAAGTTAATTTGTTTATTTAAAAAGCACGTTTTTAAAAATATCAATATATATCATACGATAAAATTTTCATAAAGCAAGCTTTATTTCTTATTTAAAAAAATGTTTTTTTCACATGCTATTTGGTAAAGAAAATTATCATAAATATGATTACACTTTCAATAGTTATATACGTATGCTCAAGTAATTATGTCTTATTTTTTAGTATTTTAAAAACAATATTTAATGACATACTATAAATTTCAAGTAGTTGGTCTAGATGAAATTATTTTCATTTTTCGGTAAACTAATTTATGACAATTATTGTTTACAAATGAAATTAACCATACAAATATTTGCTTTCTTTGCACGGAAATTTAAAGGTCTTTTAGGAGTGTAATTTATGAAGTTCGTCATTGCTCCCGATTCGTTTAAAGGGACATTATCACAAGTAGAAGTCGCAAATGTGATGAAAAATGCTATTTTGAAAAAATGGCCGACTGCGGAAATTATGATGAAACCGATGGCTGATGGAGGTGAAGGGACACTTGAAGCTTTACTAGCAGCGTCCGAAAAAAGTGAACGGTTAACGATTAATGTTACCGGACCATTAGGTAAACGGTTAACAACGAATATAGGTATTATTAATAACGATACAGTCATTATAGAAGTTGCTGTCATTGCCGGTTTACCGCTCGTACCTAAGACATCTCGCCATCCTTACTATACGACGACCTATGGAGTCGGAGAAGCGATTATATTTGCTCTAAATAATGGATATAAAAAGTTTATTGTCGGCCTTGGTGGCAGTGCAACGAATGATGGTGGATTAGGTATGTTACAAGCCTTAGGAGCGACGATGCAGACAAAAAATAACAAACGGGCAAATATTTTCGGTAAAGATTTATTCAAAATAACAAATATTAACTTATCGACAATTGATTCACGAATTTGGGATTGTGAGATTGTTGTAGCTAGCGATGTTGACCATCCACTAACTGGAGAAAATGGTGCTACTTATATATTTGGACCACAAAAAGGATTAACAAACGAGGAGTTAAAAATCACTGATCAAGCAATGCTAACATATGCCACTTTAGTTGAACAATCAGCTAAGCTTACTAAATCTTATATAAATAATCCTGGTGCCGGTAGTGCAGGTGGTTTAGGTTTTGCATTTCTTGTATTAAATGGAAAAATCGTTTCCGGTGCGGAAATTGTCGGCGAAACGATTGCCCTTGAAAGTTGTATTTCGGAGGCGAATTTCGTTTTCACTGGTGAAGGTAAAAGTGATATGCAAACATTATATGGCAAAGCTCCCGGATATGTAGCAAAACTTGCCAACAAATATGAAGTGCCAAGCTTATTAATTTCTGGTAGTGTTTCTGAAGTTGATTTACTGACAAAACAGTTTACAAAAATATATTCTCTCGTTGACGAACATGTGACCTTACAACGCGCATTAACCGAATCAAAAACTGTTTTATTAAATAAATTGGAATATGTTTTAATCGACCTTGAAAAAAGTATAACCGATAATTAGCGACTAAACAGTTTCTAATTATCGGTTAAGTTTTACTTACGAATTTTTAGCCAAATTTTTTCTACTTTGTTACATATTACGACGATATTGCCCACCGACTTCATAAAGAGCTTGAGTTATTTGACCGAGACTTGCAACCTTTACAGTTTCCATAAGTTCAGCAAAAATGTTCCCATTTGATGTTGCAACTTGTTTTAACCGTTCAAGAGCGGCATCGACGTGTTCTTTATTTTTTTGCTGAAATTTATGCAGTTCTGAAATTTGGTGTTCTTTTTCTTCTGTCGTCGCTCGGGCTAATTCCATAGAATCGAGCTCCTCTTCTGTTGTTGGTGTTGGGCTTAAATACGTATTAACTCCAATAATTGGTAATTCACCAGAATGTTTTTTATGTTCGTAGTAAAGTGATTCTTCTTGAATTTTACTCCGTTGATATTGTCGCTCCATCGCCCCTAACACACCACCACGATCATTAATCCGTTCGAACTCTTGTAAAACAGCTTCTTCGACAAGGTCTGTCAATTCCTCGATAATAAAGGATCCTTGTAATGGGTTTTCATTTTTCGTTAAGCCGAATTCACGATTAATGATCATTTGAATCGCCATCGCGCGACGGACAGATTCCTCTGTTGGTGTCGTAATTGCTTCATCGTAAGCGTTCGTATGCAATGAATTACAATTGTCTTGAATCGCAATTAATGCTTGTAAAGTTGTACGAATATCGTTAAAAGCTATTTCTTGAGCGTGTAATGATCGACCGGATGTTTGAATATGGTATTTTAATTTTTGACTCCGTTCATCCGCCCCGTATTTATCACGCATGACGACTGCCCAAATACGTCGTGCAACCCGACCGATAACTGTATATTCCGGATCAAGACCATTTGAGAAGAAGAAGGATAAGTTTGGCGCAAAGGCGTTAATATCCATCCCACGACTTAAATAATATTCAACGTACGTAAAACCATTCGCTAACGTAAAGGCGAGTTGAGTAATCGGATTTGCGCCTGCTTCGGCAATATGGTAACCAGAAATTGACACGGAATAATAATTACGAACATTTTTATCGATGAAATATTGTTGAATATCGCCCATCATTCGTAAAGCAAATTCCGTTGAAAAAATGCACGTATTTTGTCCTTGGTCTTCTTTTAAAATATCTGCTTGCACAGTACCACGAACGACGGAAAGTGTCTCGTCTTTTATCGTTTCATATTCTTCCGTAGTCGGCTCACGATCATTTTTTTCAATAAACCTTTCGATTTGTTGATCAATCGCTGTATTGAAATACATCGCTAAAATAATTGGTGCTGGCCCATTAATCGTCATCGAAACAGATGTTAAAGGATCCGTTAAATTAAATCCTTTGTAAAGCTTTTTCATATCGTCAAGGGTACATATACTTACACCACTTTCTCCGACTTTACCGTATATATCCGGACGCTCAGATGGATCTTCCCCATACAATGTGACCGAATCAAAGGCGGTCGATAGACGTTTAGCTTTGTCGTTCTTTGATAAATAATGAAACCGGCGATTCGTTCGCTCAGGAGTTCCTTCCCCAGCAAATTGACGAGTTGGGTCTTCTCCTTCACGTTTAAAGGGATAAACACCTGCCGTAAACGGAAACCTTCCGGGGACATTTTCCCTTAAAAGCCACCGTAAACGCTCACCCCAGTCAATGAACTTCGGAAAAGCAACTTTACGAATATGAAGGCCTGATAAAGATTCCGTCGTTAAATCTACATGAATGTCACGATCGCGCACTTTAAAAGTCATTTGTTCTTGCTCGTAAGCTTCCTTTAGTTCATCCCAAGCATTAAGTAATTGCTCACTTTCCCTGTTTAGTTTTGCTTCATATGTTTCGATTGACTGCTCAATCGATTGTTGTGCTAATTCGTCATCGATAAGTGCCTTTGCTCCGGATAATTGATAAAGTTTACGAGCAATTTTACTTTGTTCATCGACTTTTTTATGATAATTACGTACCGTTTGACTTATTTCTTGTAAATAATAGCGACGATTGTTTGGTATAATCGTATTTTGTTTTTCTGCGATGACATAGCGTTCAAAATCAACTGATTCATCCCAACCATATCTTTCATTTAACGTATCGATAATAGCAGCAAAAAGAGCGTTCGTTCCAGCATCGTTAAATTGGTTCGCAATTGTTCCGAAAACTGGAAACTTTTTAGCATCTTTACCAAATAACATGCGACTTCGCTCATATTGTTTACGGACTTGGTTAAGTGCATCCTCTGAACCACTTTGTTCAAACTTATTTATGACGATAAAATCAGCATAGTCGATCATATCAATTTTTTCTAATTGTGTCGGTGCACCGAATTCAGCCGTCATAACATACATTGACAAATCGGTAATATCAGTAATCGCTGCATCTCCTTGCCCAATACCGCTCGTCTCAACAATAATAAAATCATAACCTGCTGCTCGAACGACTTTGATTGCATCTTCAATCGCATGAGAAAGTTCACTTTGTGAGCCCCGCGTCGCTAATGAACGCATATATACTCGTTCGTGAACAATTGCATTCATTCGGATGCGGTCCCCTAATAAAGCTCCACCTGTACGGCGTTTTGTCGGGTCAATAGAAATAACAGCAATTTTTTTATCGTTAATCGTATGAATGAATCGACGAATAAGTTCATCCGTTAAGGAACTTTTCCCCGCTCCACCTGTTCCCGTTATTCCTAACACAGGAGTCTTTTCTTTAGTTTCATCATACAGTTCTGCTAACAGGTCATCTTTTGCTTCTTGGTTTTGCTCAACATATGTGATTAACCGACCAATCGCCTGTTGGTTACCTAAAGTTAACTGTTGCTTATCTTTTTCTAATTGAACAGGTGTTGGAAAATCGGCTAATTTAAGTATTTCATTAATCATCCCTTGAAGACCATATTTTCGTCCATCCTCAGGTGAAAAAATCCAAGAAACACCATAATTGTGCAACTCTTTTATTTCCCTTGGAATAATTGTTCCACCGCCACCACCGAAAACCTTTATATGTTCTGCATGATATTTTTTTAAAAGATCGATCATATATTTAAAATATTCAACATGTCCACCTTGATAGGATGATACAGCAATCCCTTGAACATCTTCTTGAATCGCAGCGCGGACGACTTCTTCAACAGAGCGGTTGTGGCCTAAGTGGATAACTTCTGCGCCGCTTGATTGCATAATGCGTCGCATAATGTTAATCGAAGCATCATGACCATCAAATAAACTGGAAGCGGTTACAAAACGAACATTGTTTTTCGGTCGATAGATTTCTATCTTTCCCATCAAATTACCTCCTTATGGTCATTGTTAAAACATAACTAACAAAATATATCCTTTCCTTTAAACATCTACCTCGTCTGTATCAATTGATAATGCTTTTAATAAAAATTGAATTTGTCGCTCAGTATATGATTCTAACGTAAATTGTTGATGTAATGCCCACCGTCTGAAACCCCACATTTGTCCTTGCACAAAAATATTGTTCGCTAAAAGTTCTGCATCCATCTCTGAAATATAGTGGGGTGTACAACTGACGATAACTTGCTTTAACATTTGGATCATTTCACGTTCTTTTTGTAAAATGTATGTGCGTGTTTTTTCTTCTAATGATTTGATTTCTTGATACATAACGATAACTTCATCTTGCATCTCATCCATCAGTTGAAAATATGATTTGACGACAGTTATTAAATGATCGATGGAAGGATTTTCTAAATCAATCACTTGTTTTAAATGTAGATCAACATCGTTATGAATTGCTTCACAGACGAGAAACAAAATATCTTCTTTTTGACGAATATACTCATAAAGTGTGCCGATACTAAATCCGGATTCTTTGGCAATTTCCCGGGTTGTTGTTTTGTGAAATCCTTTGTTTTTAAATAAAGAAATTGCTGCTTTGACAATTTGTTCTCTTCTTTTTTCAATAAGTTGTGTATCTTTTACCGATGTTATCACTTTACCTCGCATCACTTTTATCCCGCTCCTCTAAATATTGTTTCCATTGCTCATATATTTGTTTAGCCAAACGGTATGGATCGCCAAGTTTCTCTTGAACCATTAATGATGGGTGGTCATTAATATAATCGGAAACATCGCGCCAAATTTCCTCACGAATAAGTTCTTTCACTTCTAATTCCCATTGTTGTTCTCGTTGTTTCTTACCAGCAGTTGTTTTATATAAATATGTGTAATGGTCTTCGATTGCTTGCCATAATTCGGTGATTCCTTTATTTTCCGTTGCGATAACTTTAACGATCGGAATAGTATATGTTTCAGTAGATGACATTGCGACTAGTTCTTTTAATAAACCGCGTAATTTCCCGACACCTTGTAAATCAGACTTATTAATAACGAACAAATCAGCAATCTCCATAATACCTGCTTTAAACACTTGTAAAACGTCCCCACTATTAGGGGTTAAAACGACTGCTGTTGTGTCAGCAATTTTCATAATATCAAGTTCCGACTGACCGACACCTACCGTTTCAACGATAATAACATCAAAACCATACGCATCGCAAATTCGAAGGACATCTTTTGTTGCACGGGCTAAACCCCCGAGACTTCCCCGGGTTGCCATACTACGAATGAAAACTCCATGATCGGTAAAATGATTATTCATCCGTACCCGATCACCTAATAAAGCCCCACCACTAAATGGACTCGTTGGATCAACGGCAATAACAGCGACTGTTAAATCCTTCGCACGAATATGAGCGATTAAACGATTGACGAGCGTACTTTTACCAGCACCGGGCGAGCCAGTAATTCCAATCATATGAGCATTCGTTTGTAAGGAAAAAACGTCACTTAATAGAGATAACTTATCGGGATGATCATTTTCTACTTTTGTAATTGCCCGAGCTAAGGCGCGAACATCTTTATTTTTAATCCGTTCAACGAGTGGATGCATCGGTAAAACCCCTTCGTAAAATGTTATTCATTCGTTAACATACGACCAATAACGAGACGTTGAATTTCATTCGTTCCTTCGTAAATTTGAGTAATTTTTGCATCACGCATATATCTTTCGACAGGATAGTCTTTCGTATAACCATAACCACCGAAGATTTGTACAGCTTCAACTGTTATGCGCATGGCAGCATCACCAGCAAACAATTTTGACATTGCCGAAGCTTTTCCGTACGGCTTTCCTTCTGACTCAAGCCATGCCGCCTGATAAGTTAATAAACGAGCAGCCTCAACCTCTGTCGCCATATCAGCCAATTTAAAAGATATTCCTTGATTGTAGGCAATTGGTTTACCGAACTGTTCACGTTCTTTTGCATAAGCGATTGATTTATCTAATGCTCCCTGGGCAATACCTAAGGCTTGGGCTGCGATACCATTGCGCCCCCCATCAAGTGTCGTCATGGCAATTTTAAAACCTTCACCTTCTTGACCGAGTAAATTTTCTTTTGGAATACGACAGTTTTCAAAAATGAGTTCAGTCGTCGGTGATGAACGGATCCCTAACTTTTTCTCCTTTTTACCGAACGTAAATCCTTCTGTTCCTTTTTCGACGATAAATGCACTAATCCCTCGGTGGCGCTCGTCTGGATTAGTTTTCGCAAAAACGACGTAAATATCTCCAACTTCACCGTTTGTAATCCATACTTTATTTCCGTTTAGTATATAGTCATCGCCATCTTTCGTCGCGGTCATTTTCATTGAAGCGACATCACTACCGGCACCTGGTTCTGAAAGTGCATAGGCCCCAAGCGCTTCACCTGTCGCTAAGCGGCGTAAAAAATTTTGCTTTTGCTCTTCAGTTCCATATTTATAAATCGGCCAACTTGCCAAAGAAATATGGGCTGATAAAGTAACCCCGGTTGATGCACAAACACGTGATAGCTCCTCGACGGCGATTACATAACTGACATAGTCTGAGCCTATTCCACCATATTCTACAGGCCAAGGAATGCCCGTTAATCCTAACTGAGCCATTTTATCGAAAATTGCCCGATCAAATCGTTCTTCTTCATCCCGCTCAGCTGCTGTTGGTTCAACTTCACGTTCAGCAAAGTCACGAACCATTTGCCGTAACATTTGCTGTTCTTCCGTTAATTCGAAATTCATTTTTTATCCCCCCATTATTTTTACATTAAAAAATAATTAATCTTTAAGTAATTGCTTTGCAATGACGATACGTTGTATTTCATTTGTTCCTTCGTAAATTTGTGTCACTTTTGCATCGCGGAAAAATCGCTCGACTGGATAATCCTCTGTATATCCATAACCGCCATGAATTTGCACGGCTTCAATCGCACATTTAACAGCTGCTTGGGAAGCATACAATTTAGCCATTGATGCTTCTTTTGCACAAGGTTGCTTAGCTGTCACTAAATTCGCCGCATGGTATGTTAACAATTTTGCCGCCTCAACGTCTGTTGCCATATTTGCTAATTTAAAAGATATCCCTTGTTGTGTAGCAATCGGTCGGCCGAATTGTTCGCGTTCCTTTGCATATTTAATACTTTCTTCTAATGCAGCTTCCGCAATACCGAGCGCCTGAGCTGCAATACCAATTCTTCCGACATTTAGTTGAGCAAGGGCAATTTTATATCCTTCCCCTTCTACACCTAACAATTGATCTTTATGGACGCGACAATTGTTAAAGGATAGTTCGACGGTTGGAGAACCACGTAAACCCATTTTATTTTCTGCTTTACCAATCGTTAAACCTTCTGTATCTTTTTCTACAATAAAAGCACTAATTCCTTTAGAACCATTTTTCTCACCTGTTCGGGCAAACGTAATATACGTATTTGCGACACCGCCGTTAGTAATAAACGATTTTGCACCATTTAAAAGGTAATAATCACCATCTTTTACTGCTCGTGTTTTAATATTTGCTGCATCTGAACCTGCTTGTGGCTCTGTTAAAGCAAATGCGCCTAAATATTCCCCCGTTGCTAGTTTAGGTAAATATTTTTCTTTCTGAGCAGTCGTTCCAAACGTCTCAATCGGTTTACTACCTACAGAAGTATGAACAGATAAAATAACTCCTAAGGTTGCGCTCACTTTTGATAATTCGTGGATCGCGATAATATAAGATGTAAAGTCCATCCCACTGCCACTATATTTTTCAGGAATTGGAATACCCATAAGTCCGAGACTGCCCATTTTTTGAATAAGTTCATAAGGAAATCGTTCATCGGCTTCCATACGAGAAACTGCCTTTGTCACTTCATTGATTGCAAACTGTCGTACCATTTCACGCATCATTTGTTGTTCATGAGTAAAATTAATATTCATCTGACTAACCTCCTACATGACAAAAATGGCGTACAATGTGTACGACCGTTTGTCTTGTTCAGTTACTATTTTTTAGTAATTAACTTTTTATATGTATAAGGAAAAATCATCATCGTTGCTCTATATACTGCTTTAAACAAGCGTGATGATCTTTCCAATTAATTATTTAGTCGTAAACATAAAAGCCGCGACCCGTTTTCTTACCGAGCCAACCCGCTTTAACATATTGGCGTAGTAGTGGACAGGGGCGATATTTACTATCACCAAAACCATCGTATAAAACTTGCATAATATACAAACATGTATCTAATCCGATAAAGTCCGCTAATGTTAACGGGCCCATCGGATGATTCATACCTAGTTTCATGACCGTATCAACGTCCTCAACTGAGGCAACTCCCTCATAAACTGTATAAATGGCTTCATTAATCATCGGCATTAAAATTCGATTCGCTGCAAAGCCTGGGAAGTCGTTAACTTCTACAGGGGTTTTGTTAAGTCTTTCCGTCAATTCATGAATGATGTCATAAGTTGTATCCTCTGTTTGCAAACCACGAATAATTTCAACGAGTTTCATAACTGGAACAGGATTCATAAAATGCATGCCGATAACGAGTTCTGGTCGACTTGTCACTGCTGCAATTTCTGTAATTGGTAAAGATGATGTGTTCGTTGCTAAGATTGCCTGTTTCGGAGCTACTTCGTCTAATGTACGAAAAATGTTTTGTTTAACATTCATATTTTCAACGGCTGCTTCAATGACTAGATCAATATCTTTAGCATCGTCTAAGGACGTTGAACGTGTTATGTTATTTAATGTTGTCTCTTTTTCATCCGCTGTTATTCGTTCCCGGTCTACTGCACGGGTGAGAAACTTATCGATCGTCGCTAAACCACGGTCAAGGGCGACATCTTCAAGATCATTTAAAATAACTTGAAAACCTGCCTGGGCAATTACTTGGGCAATACCTGAACCCATTTGGCCAGCACCGACAACCATAACCTTTTTAATGTTCATTACATAAACCCCTCTTTCGTCTTACGAAAAATGTTTTTACGCTTTAGGAACTTCGATTAAAATAGCATCCCCTTGGCCACCGCCACTGCAAATCGCCGCAACGCCTAGGCCGCCACCGCGACGTTTTAATTCATGAATTAATGTTAAAATGATTCGTGAACCACTTGCGCCAATTGGATGGCCTAAGGCTACAGCACCACCATTAACATTTACTTTTTCTTCATCTAGCCCAGCAATTTGTGCGCTTGCTAAAGAAACGACTGCAAAGGCTTCATTAATTTCAAACAAATCGATTTCATCAACAGTTTTACCTGTTTTCTTTAAAAGCTCATTAATAACAAGCCCCGGAGTTTCTGGGAAATCCTTCGCTTCAACAGCTACTTCTGCATGACCGATAATTGTTGCTAATGGCTTTTTATCCAACTTCTCTGCTTTTTCATCAGACATGACGACAAAAGCTGCCGCACCATCATTAATTCCTGGAGCATTACCCGCTGTAATCGTTCCATCTGCCCCAAAAACAGGGCGTAATTTACTTAAAGCTTCTAAGCTCGTATCTTTTCTTGGCGCTTCATCTGTATCAACGACAATTGGTTCACCACGACGTTGTGGCACTTCGACCGGAACGATTTCTTCTGCAAACTTACCTGACTCGATTGCCGCAATAGCTCGTTTATGACTACGTAATGACCATTCATCCTGGGACTTTCGTGTAATTTCATATTTATCCGCCGTTGAATTACCATAAGTCCCCATATGAGCACCTGTAAACGAACATGTTAAACCATCGTGGATCATTAAATCAACGACTTGTTTATCGCCCATCCGATGACCCCATCGAGCATCTGGCAAAACATAAGGAGCTTGACTCATACTTTCCATACCACCAGCGACGATAACATCTTCTTCACCTAAACGAATAAGTTGATCGGCTAATGTAACGCTGCGTAAACCTGATGCACATACTTTATTAATCGTCTCCGTTTTTACTGACCATGGGATCCCCGCTTCTCTAGCTGCCTGACGTGAAGGAATTTGTCCTTGCCCACCTTGTAAAACGGTTCCAATAATGACCTCATCAACATCTTCTCCCATAATTTGTGCCCGGCTTAACGCTTCTTTAATAGCAATACCACCAAGTTGAGCGGCTGGTACAGATTGTAAAGCGCCACCAAAACGCCCAAAAGGTGTTCGTGCACCTGAAACGATTACTGACTTTCGCATCGTAAAACATCCTTTCAATTTAAAATGACATACTTTCTTTCATTGTAACGAATCTATCGTTAATTACCATACATACACCACATAATATGTCGAGCGACCGCTCGTTCGAAAGATACTGAAAAAAACGGAGTAAACAATTAGTTTATCCATTGTTCACTCACGTTTATATAATTTTTAAGATGCTTCTTCTTTTTCCGCATCATCATTTAAAACAGATAAAGCTAAAATTTCCGCTACGTCCATCGTGCTAATATCTTGTTCAACTTCTTTTGCTTTCGTACCGTCGCTTAACATCGTTAAACAAAACGGACAAGCACTTGAGATCATTGACGGATTAACAGCAATTGCTTGCTCTGTTCGGGCGATATTAACACGTGTTCCAACCGTTTCTTCTGTCCACATAAGACCACCACCAGCCCCACAACACATACCATTATCAAAACTACGATCCATTTCAACTAGCTCTATACCTGGTATCGCCTTTAATATTTCTCGTGGCGGGTCATATACACCGTTATAACGTCCTAAATAACATGAATCGTGATAAGTAATTTTTTCATTAATCGCTTTTTTAGGCTTTAAGCGTCCTTCCATAACAAGATCGTACAACAGCTGTGTATGATGGATAACTTCACCTTCAAAGCCGAAATCTGGATATTCATTTTTAAAAATATTGTAAGCGTGTGGGTCAATTGTAACAATTTTCTTCACATCAAAACGTTCAAAAGCTTTAATATTCTTTTTCGCAATGTCTTGGAATAAAAATTCGTTACCAATTCTTCGGGCGGTATCACCTGAGTTATTTTCCCGGTTACCTAAAATCGCAAAACTAATGCCTGCTTTATTCATTAATTTCGCAAAGGCAATAGCGATTTTTTGACTACGGTTATCATAGGATCCCATTGAGCTTACCCAAAACAAATATTCAAAGTCTTTCTTCTCTTTTCGAAGTTCCTGTACAGTTGGTGCATAAACTGTTTCATCTTGTTCACGCCACTTTACACGGTCTCTTTTTGATAAGCCCCACGGATTTCCTTGGCGTTCAATATTCATTACTGCCCGTTGAATGTCCGGATCCATTTTTCCTTCTGTCATAACTAAATAACGGCGCATATCGATAATATGACTGACATGCTCATTCATTACGGGACAAGCGTCCTCACAATTACGACACGTCGTACAGGCGTTTAATTCTTCTTCAGTAATAACATCACCGATTAACGATACCGTTGACATTTGCTCTATCGCTTCATCACGGTCTTTATTCGCTAATTGATTAGCCGTTTGTCCAGCAAAAGCATAGGCTGGTACCCAAGGCGATTTACCTGTAATTGCCGCTCCTTTTTCGTTTAAATGATCACGAATTTTCAACATAATGTCCATCGGTGATAACATTTTGCCCGTTGTAGCCGCTGGACAGACAGATGTACAACGTCCACATTCAGTACAAGCGTAATAGTCTATCATTTGCCGTTGGGTAAAATCTTCAACTTTTCCAACCCCAAAGGACATATTCTCTTCATCAGCCATCGCTGCTTCAAAATCAAAGGGCTCTAGTTTTCCAGGCACTTTTTGGCTGAAAAACACATTGATTGGAGCGGCGATTAAGTGTGCGTGCTTTGACTGTGGTATATATACTAAAAATACGAGAATTGTTATCGTGTGTATCCACCATAAAACATAATACGCACTCATAGCAGCTGCTGGAGAGAGCCAACTAAATATTGCGGCAACAGCTGAAGCTACAGGTTCGGAAAACGTTGTTTCAGTACCGAGCCAAATATGGGCCATGCCATTACCTAAAAGAACAGTCGCCATTAACGTCGCAATAAAAATAAGTACTAAACTCGCTTGCCAACTTTGGTCTAAACGTGGCAATTTTTCTAAATAGCGACGATAAAAAGCCCAAAGGACAGCAACTAAAATAATTAAAGTAACTATTTCTTGGAAAAATTTAAAACCCGGATAAAGTGGACCGAGTGGTAAATGTTTACCTGGTGCTAAGCCCATAATAAACATATTAATAGCCCCGAATTGAACTAAAATAAAGCCATAAAATAACATGAGATGAATAATTCCCGACTTTTTATCTTTGAACAGTTTTGTATGTCCAAAAACAACTGAACCGACTCGTTTCAATCGCTCTTTTAATGCGACATTATACTCTTCTTCTTTTCCTAAGCGAATATAAGCAACACGGGTTGCTACGGCTCTAGCAAACAAATAAATTGCGTATACTGTTATTGCCGTAAACGCTAACATATTAATGAGTAGAAACGTATCCATAACATTATCCCCCTTTGTATGTGTTATTGAGTTTTTAAGTAAACTCAACTTCGACCAACTATCCTCGTAAATCAGGGTCGATTAAACAAGCAAAGGCGACCTTTATGTTTACAATCATCATAGTTGATGCATTTTTTAATTATTGTTATACCTTTACTTTAAACATGAATGAGTATTCAGTCAACTATTTTTCTTGTTTTCTAATAAATATAGTTAACTTACAGGGGTAGCTTTCAGTCGTAAATCGATTATAAAAAATAATTTTAATTCATCGATTAAAAAAGGCTTAGGACCAAAGCAATTTGACCCTAAGCCTTCCATTACATTCGCTCAGGTGCTGATACCCCGAGAATATTTAATCCATTTGCGATCGTAATTTTGACAGCTTTCATTAATGCTACCCGGGCAGATGTAAGTTCTTTGTTCGTTTCATCGAGAACTTTCTCCGCATTGTAAAAACTGTGTAGCAATGCCGATAAATCATAAACATATTGAGTAATAAAATGTGGGGCGTGACGTTTAGCGCTATCAGAGATGATTGCAGGAAATTCGCCTAGTTTTTTTAATAAATCAATTTCCTTTTCATTCGTTAATAGTGCTGCGTCATATTCATCACTGACATAATCGACTGCTTCCGCTTGTTTTAACATCGTGCAAATTCG
>Ga0079225_10000810_pt1 | contig 17039 bp, 19 predicted proteins | sample Poulit2012_FD_76344 | JGI IMG/M metagenome (GOLD analysis project Ga0079225, IMG submission 76344) | Agricultural soil microbial communities from Georgia to study Nitrogen management - Poultry litter 2012 | ecosystem: Environmental > Terrestrial > Soil > Agricultural land | place: USA: Georgia... | reverse complement strand
GTATCCATTTTTAGGATGATCCTGCAAACACGGGGAGATAGCATAAGGCTGTCTCTTTTTTGTGTGCAAAAATATAGTTTGCAGACTCATAGGGAGTGCAAATTATAATGAATGAACTATCAGGGAATTGAAAGACATTGATGTGAGTTTTGGTAACAAGGACGTATTGAAGATCGACGAGCTGGATGCGGCAGTGGATGACAGCTTCAACTTTGAACTGTTGAGCCGGCTGAATGTCCCCGACAATACAAATCTAAGCGAGGAGACGAGAGTATCGCTCGCTTTGATGTTTGTCAGGCCGTCCAATGTCATCATCCTGGATGAACCAACGAATTTCATCGACCTGGACACGATTGAAGCTCTGGAGACATTCATCAGGGCGTACAGGGGAACCATCATCCTGACTTCCCACGACAAATACTTCGTCGAACGGACGTCGGACCTGGTGTATGAAATCAGAAATGGGAAACTGAACAGAATGGAATAGCTGTTTATTTAAAAGTATGGATACCGTCCATACTTTTTTTATTGCGCAACAGAAAAAATGATGTTAAATTTACTGTACTGAACGGTCAGTAAAGTGAATTTGAGGTGAAAGCATGAGTAAGAAAGAAGAGCTGCTGCTGATGGCGGCTGAAATCATACAGAATGAAGGCATACAGGCACTGAGCATGGATTATCTTGCCCAGAAGGCGGATATAACAAAAGGCGGTGTGCTCTATCATTTTGAAAGCAAAGGGAACCTGCTTTTGAAAATGAATCAGATGGTGATTGACAACTTTGATGAAAAAGTGGAGAAGCATCAGAGGGGTATGACTGGCAACTACCAGTTCACCCGGGCGTATGCATTGGCGACGCTTGATTATTTAAATCAGGACCAGCAGAGTTTTCTGCCTGCAGTCTTCATCGTTTCATATGCCGATGAGGACAGCCTGGACCTTTGGCAGCATTTTTCCGGCCAGTGGAATGATTCATTCCTGGCTGATATGGGAGATCGGGCGAAGATCATGAAACTTCGCCTGCTTGCTGACGGCATTTGGTTCCATGTACTGTACTACAGGGATGATGTGAACAAGCGTGAGATAGAAAAAGTGATACACGAGGAATGCAGGATTTTGTCAAAGGAGGGAAGTTAAATGGGATTCCTGACTTTATTCGGTGCCATACTATCTGAAGTCTTCGGCTCCAGCATGATGAAAGTCACAGCAGTCACCAATAGCAGACTGCCGGTAGTCGGAATAATACTGGGCTACGGAATGGCATTCTACCTTCTGTCACTGGCTCTGATGACGATACCGCTCAGTTTCGCCTATGCCGCATGGAGCGGAGTGGGCACGGCGCTGACCGCCCTGATCGGGTTCGGTGTGTTCAAGGAACAGCTGCGCCCAAAAACGGTGGTCGGCATCATCGTACTGATCATCGGTCTTGTGCTCATGAGGATATAAAGGAGAAATGGATCATGAAGAAATATATTTTTCTCGGCAGTGCGATCGTATTCGAAGTGACCGGGACGACGATGTTGAATCTGTCTGAGGGATTTTCCAACCTCATGCCGACGATAGCGATGGCGATATGTTTTGCTCTTTCATTCACGAGTCTGATATTTGCCCTAAAGTCCATTCCGCTGAGTCTCGCCTATAGTGTGTGGGCCGGCCTCGGCACAGCCGGAGCCGGACTCATCGGCATATTCCTGTTCGATGAAACACTGTCCCCGGTCAATATCATCGGGCTTCTGGTGATCATCGCAGGTGTCGTCATCATGAATATGTCCGACGGCACAGGAAAGCAGGTCCAGTAAGGATAAAACACGCAGGAGTCGAAATGTGCGATACAGGGTTGTTTACGCAAAATACTTGCGAAACCGTTCATTAAGGGGTTCATCAGCCGGCGTAGAAAAAGACTTCATCCGTCAAATATCAGAAAAGACGGCAAGTATCTGTAAAACTTCAGGATGATGGATGTTATAATAACCCTGAATGATTTATCAGAGGAGAGATAATATGTCCACAGGACCCGCACTGAGAAAAGTCGGCAGTCATACTTCAATCCATGATGCCGCATTGAACCACGCACTCAATCTGAATGATGACCTGCAAGATGCGATTGCTGAAAACCAGATGGATGAAGCGATGGATATCTCGGCCCAGATTATTGACATATGGGAAAACCGGATCATCGAACATGCCAATTCAGAAGAGGAGTCGCTGTACAAAGAGATGTCAGCGCACTCTGAAGAACTTGCAAAGCGCGTCATTGAACTGACAAGGGAGCATGATATCCTGCGTGTGCTGCTCGCACAGATAAAGGAGGTTCTTCAAAAAGAGGGGAAAGTCACGGATGAAGCAGTCCGCAAGTTCGACACTCTCATCATCGTCGATGAAGTGCATAACGACTACGAGATGGAAGCACTGGAACTGTTTCATAAATGATATGTTTAAGCTTTCCGCCGCTTTTCAAAAGGCAATGGATCGGCGGGCTGATGTTTGGAAAGAAATTATAGAAGGTTCACTGTAAAGGAACGGCCTGAACTGATGGAAGAGATCGACAGGCTCCACAGTATCGGATGGCCGGAATTTATCGGCGCAGATCCGGTGACGGTGAAATATTGGAATAAGCTCAAGACTGATTTTCCAGGTTTTCAGTTCATCATGGTGGAAGAAATGAAGGGGCTGGCAGTGAGGAATGACCTGGAACATCTGTTGGTACATGTCCGTCCTTCTCTCAAAGCGAGATATCCGTTGACAGATTAGGAGGTAATCCATGAGCTATCATGTTAATTATAATTATGAAAGTGTATTATTTGAGGATTTTCAGTTATTGTTTTGCGGTGAGGAATATTGTGAACCCAATTATCAATTTGGTCCAGCGGTAAGACCTAACTTTGTTATTCATTATATTTTAAAAGGTTCAGGTACATTCTATGTTGATAATCATTCTTACCATTTGAACGCAGGCCAGGGATTTGTTCTATTTCCAGAAAAACAGACAACATATAAAGCTGATAGTAAAACACCCTGGCAATATGTCTGGATAGGATTTAAGGGAAACTTGGCAGAAGCTCATTTGAAACACGTTGGTATTCTATCCCAATTCCCAATATATAGTGCTGAAAATGGACATAAAATGGTTGAAATTGTTCGTAAAATGCTGAAAATCCAGGTTGTAGATAATAAATCTCAATATGTATTTCAAAGTGGTTTGTTAGCTTTTATGTCTGAGCTTTCACTACACATTAAATCAGATATAAAAAAAGACCAACAATATGAAGAACATCCACTTGTTGGCCGTACATTAAATTATATTGAAAGTAATTTAGATCGTCCATTTACAATAAATGATCTTTCTGACAGCTTATTTGTAAACCGCAGTCATCTGTCCCGTACTTTTAAAAAGGAAAAGAATATTTCTTTAAAAGATTTTATTAATAATTTCAGGGTAACAAGAGCACGTGAAATGTTAAGTATGACTAATTTAGGGTTAAATGAAATAGCTAAACAGACTGGCTTCACTTCTTATAATAGTTTTTATAAGACTTTTAAGAATATTATCAGGCAAACTCCATCCCAATACAGAGAAGATCAGTATAAACTTAAAATTAATTCACAGCATGAAGAATAAAAATCCATGAATCAAAGTCATAAGTTATGTTTTCTCCATTGCGCAATTCACCAACGCTTGTATCAGGTATCTGAATGCCAATGTTCATAAGCTCACTGCCATAGTAAACACCATTTCCGTCATTAATGGTATAAGCCTGATCCGCTTTTAATCCTGTTAATTTTATATAATATTGTGGGCTGTTAATTGTATTTAGATGTTTATAGACTGCTACAACAGCATCTCCTGTTGTTTTGTTAATTGACATCCAGCTTGTGTATAGTCCGCTATCAGGAGACAATAGTCGATAAAATGTACCGAATTGAAAAATTTCACGGTATTGTTTCATGAAATCTGTTTGTTTTTTTATTTCATTTTTTTCTTTTGAAGATAAAAGTGTTAGATCCAGCTCATAACCGAAAGTACCAAAATAAGCCACATTACCCCTTGTATTCAGTGAAGTTTCACGATGTTCCTGCTCATTCGGCGATTGTGATACATGAGTTCCCATTGTGCTTTGAGGATACAGCAGGGATGTTCCATATTGAATGAATTGACGCTGGTATGCATCTGTATTGTCGCTAGTCCATGTTTGAGGCGCATAATATAACATACCTAAATCAAAGCGGCCTCCACCACTGGCACAAGACTCAAATAAAATATCTGGAAACGCCTGGGTTAACCTTTCAAGCAAATCATAAAGTCCTAAAATATATCTGTGATAAACTTCCCCTTGTTGATCGTGAGGTAATGAATTACTATAAACCTCCGTCATAGAACGATTCATATCCCATTTTATATATTTAATATCTGCTGATTGAATAACGGAGTACAGTTCATCATAGATATAATCAACAACTTCCGGATTGGCAAAATCAAGAACATATTGATTACGTCCATGAGACATATCACGATGTGGTGTACTGATAACCCATTCAGGATGGGTTCTGTATAATTTACTGTCTTTGTTTATCATTTCCGGTTCTACCCACAAGCCAAAGTCTAAATTACGTTTAGAAAACTCTTTGCTCAAGTCATCTAAGCCATCTGGCAGTTTATCTTGATTGACATCAAAATCTCCAAGACCCGCAAAGTCATTATTGCGCTCGCCGAACCAGCCATCATCCAGCACGAACATTTCAATGCCAACTTCTTGTGCTACATCAGCAATGTCTAACAATTTTGGCTTATCAAAATCAAAATAAGTGGCTTCCCAATTGTTAATTACAATTGGTCTCTCATAATTTTGCCATTGGGTTTTAATTATATAGTTATTTACCAATTTGTGATACTGATGACTCATATCATTCAAACCATCATTAGTATAAGCTATAAAAGCTTGAGGAGTAGTGAACATTTCATTTTTTTCCAGCTTCCATTTGAATGTTTCAGGATGAATACCTATTGATAATCTTGATTTATGATAGGTATCTACTTCAATTTGTCCTAAAAAATTCCCGCTGTAGGCTAACGCAATTCCTATAGCTTCACCTTGGAATTCATCAGTGTTTTGACGCTTCAATGCATAGAAAGGGTTATGATGTGGACTTGAGTGGCCTCTTAAGCTTCCAATGGATTGGACACCTTCAATTAGCGGTTGTGATTTCACATGACGTTCTCTGCCCCAGGCACCTGTGAGGTGCACCATATCGTATGATGAATCGCGTAAATCTAAATTTAAACTCATGGCACGGTCAAGATATACAGTATTGTCACTTAAATTTTCAAATGTAGTATGACGTGAAATGATATTAATATCATCAAATATTGTGTAATATAGATTCACTTTCAATTGAGCTTTTTCATCGTACATGCATAATACCAATGTCTCTGCTTCCTCATTTGAAACTGCATGTGGTAATCCGCTTAAATCCTGTGTTCCTTTATATTTCTCCGCTTTTTGAAATTTCAAGTTTGAAATTTCACTTCCGTTTTTTTGAATTATACTATAAGCCGGCATACGATAATCTGTAGTGCCGAATGATGGATATTCACTACAGGTATGTTCCAATGAAAAAGACATATCATTTTCAAAAACGTAACTGCTTAAAGGCCTTGCCTGTTGTTTTAAAACATAACGATAGTCTTTATCTTGTACTTTATTGCCAAAGTATAATTGTAATGGCTGTTGATTCGGACCAATGCCTATAATATAACTGATATTGTCGTTACTTAAATGGAATTGCTGAATATCTTCATTAATTTGTATCATTAACATTTCTCTCCTTTTTCCTGTTGTTTAATATATAAACCATATCTCTTAAGAAAGCGCCTTTTAAATTATAACTGAAGCGATAAATCAAATAGCTGCCAATTACAAAAATAATAGGGAAAACACACATAATAATTCTGATGCCGACTTTGGTAAAATCAGATTGTGGCTCGCCGGGCTGGTAATTGAATATAGACAGCCCCCAGCCAGTTATTAAACCTGATAAAGCCATAGCAGTTTTCATTAAGAAAGTTTGAGTGGAAGTGATGACACTCTCATTACGCTGACCAAATTTAACTTCACTGTAATCAATAACGTCAGCTATCGAAACAGTAATGATACCCATGATGAACCCAGAACCAATTTTAATGAAAGCTGTTCCAACAATAACAAAAAAAGCATTTTGTGGAGCAATGTAACCCGCAGATAATAAAATTAATAAACCTATTACCATAGAAATTGCAGCTAATGGGAACACTTTTTCCCTGGTAAGCCATTTAGCTACTTTAGGAAACATAAGTAGTCCAATTATTTCAACAAATCCCATTGCGTTATATAATTGGAATAACCCCTTGGACTCTGTCACATAATTAAAGTAATAAATTAAAATACTGTTGATAATCTGGGTGCTGAGAAAGAAAGTGACTAATATTCCTATATAGGCTAGCAGCTCCTTATTTGTAAATAATATACGCCATATGTCTTTAAGCTTTAGTTCTATTCCGTTTCCAATATTAGTGGGTCTTTCTTTAACATTAGATATTGTAATAACAGTAGTAAATATAAATACTATAGAGATGATCAGAGTCATTATAAAGAAACCGGAAGATAATGAACCATCACCGGAGTGATCGGCAAAAAAGTATACTATAGTAAATCCTAATGTACCCAGCAAAAGATTAGATAAACTTGCAAATATTCTCGGAATAACAGAAACTTCTTCTCTCTCGACTGGATTATTTGTTAAATTCGGCAACCAGGACCAATAAGGGACATCCATAATAGTGTAAGTCATTCCCCACAGGATATACATAACTGCTACAAACGCATACAATGCAGTTCCGTGTAAGTGGAAATCTGTAAACAAAATCAAGGTTGCTACGGAGTTAATCAATGTTCCTATTAGTATCCATGGTCTGAATTTTCCCCATCTTGTTCTTGTTTTATCTACAATAAAGCCCATAACCGGATCATTTATCGCGTCCCAAATACGAGCTACAAAATATAAAGTACCAACAAATGCTGCAGACACACCTAAAACATCGGTCAAATAGAACATTAAATAAATACCAATTAGATTTACTATTAAATCTTTACCAAACGCCCCAATCCCAAAAGAGTATTTTTGAACTCTTGTAACTTGTTTCTCCATATGTTCACCTCTTGTTTCATCTTATATAAAGCATATGATGAAAACGTTTTATTTAAAATGAATATATGTATCTGAAACATTGAAATTTGTGATTTTCTCTATTTAAGTTGAAAGTGATCTCCGTGTGCAAAATTACACTGGCGACCTTTCTGAATCCATGTAATCCATAAATACTTCCCACGATGTCTGGCTTAATTTTACAATCGGTGATCTGATGCACAGTTTTAAGCTGTCCTTTTACAAAAGCCCTGCTTGCCAATCGGCAAACAGGGCTTTCCCATCTGTATTTACGAAACAAACTTCAGTCCGGATACACCGAGGACGATGATGATCACACTGATGATACGGCCGAAATTCCTGGACTCCCCGAAAAATATCATATTGATCAGAACCGCAGCTGTCGTTCCTGCACCAATCCACACCGCATAGGCGATGCTCACCTGAAGATAGTTGAATGAGGCATAGAGGAAAACGAATGCGCCGCCGAATCCTGCAGCCAGGGTCAGAAGATTTTTAGCATTTTTCTCCATGCTGAATTTTTTAAGACCGATGACGCCAGCCGTCTCCATGACTGCAGCAACCAGTACATAGATCCATCCCATATCACTTCACCTCCCCGGTCTGATTTCCGGAAGCCATATTATCTGAAATATTGAGTGATATGACACCGATCACAATGACACACATGAAAATAATCTTGTAGAGTGTGAAATTTTCTCCGAAAATGTATACGTCCATCAGTGCCGTACCGACCGTTCCTGCTGCGGCAAAAATGGCATAGACCGTCCCGGTGGGCAGTCCCTCACATGCTTTGGACAGGCACCAGAAATCAAGAATGATCATGGGTGCAATGATTGCCCAGTGCCACCATTGCTGAGCGACGTTGAAACCAAAGACCCAGAACAGTTCGAAAAGACTTGTCAAAAAAACATAAATCCAATATTTATTCATAATAGCTCCTCCAAACTGAATGAATATCATTCAGTTTTATTTGAAAATAGAGCATAATGGGGACGCCATTATGCAGTGTAATGAAACATCATTTTCCATAGTTCAGCGAGGTCAATATATGATCCACCAGGGCGGATCGGTATTCATCGATGAATGACTGCTCGGGATCATCGAAAAGATAGACCTGTTCCGCAGCGGACTCCATGGCGCCGATCATTATTCTGGAAGCAAAGAAAGAAGAGGTCCTGGGACTGATTTCACCATCCGACCGGGCCCTGTCGATAAGTGTCTGTACCCATTCATACAGAGGAGCATAGATTGTCTCCCATCTGCCCACTTCCTCAGTCTGTGTGAACCCGGTGTAGACAAGTTTCGTCAGTTCCTTGTACTCCTCTGTATTGTCAAAGAAGACCGAGACCATGGTCTCCACATTCCTTTTAAAAGAGCGGTCCCTGACCTCGCTCTCCAGCCGTCCGAGGACGTTGTTTACCATATATTCAGCAATCGCCGGCATGACAGACAGTTTGGAAGAGAAGTATAGGTAGTATGTTCCCTGACCGATCCCCGCATCTTTGACGATATCAGTGATCGTGGTCTTTTCAATGCCCTGCCGCAAATACAGCTTGATGGCCGAATCAATGATCCTTTGCCTCTTGTCCATAAAAACACCCCGCAACTGAATGATATTCATTCATTATATTAATACATGCAATGATTTTGTGCAACAGACGGGTCAATCAGCGTAAAAAGCCGCAGACCGACGTCTACGACGACTGCGGCTTTTTGCATATGATCAGTCTGACCGAAGGAACGCCTGCAGTCTGCTATACTCTGCTTCGGCATCTTTCCAGCCGAGTTCATAGAGTGCTTCCAGACGTTTCTTGTTCCTTTCCGTCCTGCTTATCTTCAGAGGTTTACTTGGTGCTATGAGGAATGCATTGTTTTCCTTTTCCTGCTCATACAGATATTTGAGTGTGTCATTGTAATGTCTGTAGCGGACGCCGAGTTTTTCGTGGATCATCGGATGGTCTTTATACTTGATGATTTTCGACATCCGGCTCGGCTTTTTGAAGTATCCCCGATGCTTTGTAAGTATGACGATATTCTTCCCGAATCCGTCACTCTGTGCTTTCCGGATCGGGATGGGATCAGATATTCCGCCGTCCATGAGATGCCTGTTGTCATACTGTACACTGGAGGCGACGAAGGGCAGGGAGCTCGATGCCCTGAGAAGCTCAGGGATATGATCGCGGTTATCCGTCTTTTTATAGTAGACCGGTTCACCGGTGCTGCAGTCTGTCGTGACGATCGTGAACTGTTCCGGGCTGTCCACCAGTGTCTTTACATCAAATGGCACGAGCCTGTTCGGGATTTCATCGAAGATGAAGTCCATGCCGAAAAGTTCCCGTTTCTTTATATAGTTCCCCAGTGAGATATACCGTTTGTCTTCCACAAAATCCAGATTGACCTTTTTATTCCTGCCGGGCTGCCTGGAAAGATATGAAGCACCCATGCAGGCGCCTGCAGAAACGCCGATTACATAAGGAAGATAGAGCTCTTTGCTCATGAAGTATTCCAGCACTCCTGCTGTATAGAGGCCGCGCATACCGCCGCCTTCAAGAACCAATCCTGTATCTGTCATCATTTATGCCCCCGCTTCTGTTGGATGTCCATTTCATATAAATAAAGTTTAACAGATTATCATCTCATTATTAAGGCTGATTGCCCGAAATGTTCAAGCTTGCAGCAAATGCTTATCAATGAAATATTCTGAATGTTGATGTATTTTAAAAGTATGCATTACAAGTGATGAAGAGGGGAGGGGTACAGTGTCAGACATCGAGGATCTGTTTGAAAGACTGGACGCGGATAATGCACCGGGGCGCTGTGAAATTTTATAAAGGGATTCGAAAAAATCGGCGGGGGAACAGGAATATACAGAATACCGGAGTGAGCCGGAATTGCGCCGTGAAACGCCACATAAATATGCTGAAATACAAGGAGGAGACAACTATGGAATTCAAAAGAATCATCGATGAGAACAGGGAAACATACATGGCGGAATTGTTCGAAGTATTAAGGCAGGAAAGCATCAGTGCCGAAGACAGAGGTATCCGGGAATGCGTGGAACTGGTAGCCGGCAAGCTGACAAATGCCGGGATGGACAGTGTGGAAATCATCGAAACGGACCGTCATCCCATTATCTACGGTGAGTATCATGTTTCGGATGAAGCAAAGACGATGCTCATCTACGGCCATTACGATGTCCAGCCGCCCGATCCGCTGGAAGAGTGGGAGAGTCCGCCGTTCGAACCGGCCATCAGGGACGGCAGAGTCTATGCCCGCGGCGCCGGGGACAACAAAGGACAGATCATGGCACAGATACTCGCGGTAAAGACGTATATTGAAGAGGAAGGCAGTCTGCCCATCAATTTGAAGTTCGTGATTGAAGGGGAGGAGGAGACGGGCAGCCCGAATCTCCCGGCGTTTGTTGAAAAGAATAGGGAAAAGCTGGAGACGGATCTCGTCTATACGTCGGATGGACCGATGCTTGCGGACGGTCATCCGGTCGTACTCCTCGGTGTGCGGGGGCTCCTCTATGTGGAACTCATTGCTGAGGGGTCAAAGTTCGATAACCATTCGGGTAATAAAGGCAACATCGCCCGCAATCCGGCATGGGAACTCATGGATCTGCTCGGCACGATGAAAGATGATGACGGCAAAGTACTCATCGAAGGATTCTATGATGATGTATTGCCCCCGACGGAGAAGGAGCTTGAACTGATTGACAGACTGCCTTTTGATTTGGAGGAAGTGAGGGAGAATATCGGGGATGAGAACATAGAGTTCACCAAAGAAGACTATTACCGTGCGCTCTGTTTTGAACCGACTTTCAATATTGCCGGATTTACAAGCGGCTACGGCGGGGAAGGGGCGAAGACGATCATCCCTGCTGAAGCCAAAGTGAAGATGGATATGCGTCTGGTCATGAATCAGGATCCGGATGAGATTTTTGAACGGCTCAGACGTCATGTGGAAAAGCATGCACCGAATGTGGAAGTGAAGAAGCTGGGTATGATGCAGCCGTCACGGACGTCCTCGGAACTTGAATTCATTGAACCGATGAGGAAATCCGCAGAAATATCATTCGGCAGGGAAGCGTTCATCCAGCCGAGCCTCGGCGGCAGTCTGCCCGATGCGGTCTGGACGAAGATATTGGGAGTCCCTTCCGTTGTTGTCCCTTATGCGAACGTGGACGAGGCGAATCATTCACCGAACGAAAACCTCATAGTGGAGCATTTCTATAAAGGGATTGAGACGACATGCAGAGTGATTTCTGAAATGGGGAAGCTGGATAGGAAAAATAACATTTAATCTGCACATACTGATTTGCCTGTTTTATCTGTTCTGTGTAAGATGATATATGTACGATAAAATATAATATGATTCATATTCGACTGGGGGAGCATGTAAATGCTGAGAGAGCAATCGACCCTTTGAACCTGATACGGTTAACACCGGCGTAGGGAAGTGGAGTGAAGATAGCTGGAATGTACAATCCATATATATCGACAATCCCACACCTGTATCAGGTTGTGGGATTGTCTGCTTTCCCCCGGTCGAAATGGAAAGGGGAATTATGATGAACAGTCAGTTCACAGACCGCATCTGGAATCGCGTGGAGCCACTATGGAATAATTATTTGGAGCATCCCTTTGTGAGAGGGCTCGGGGAAGGATGGCTTGAGAAGGAGAAGTTCAGGCACTGGCTGAAACAGGATTATGTCTATCTGATCGATTATTCGAGGCTTTTCGCACTGGGCAGTGCCAAAGCGCATAATCTCGGAACAATGAACGAATTTTCCAAGCTGCTGCACGGCACACTCTTCATGGAGATGGATCTGCACAGGGGGTATGCGGATCAATTCGGAATATCCCATGAGGATCTGGAAAATACGGAAGCGGCAGCCACAACGACGGCCTATACGAGCTATATGCTGAATGTGGCGCAGCGGGGCAGCATAGAGCATGTTGCCGCCACTGTGCTGGCATGTGCGTGGAGTTATAATTTCATAGGATTGAAGCTCGCGCAGATCGAAGGTGCTTTGGAGCATGAGTTGTACGGGAGCTGGATACAGACATATTCATCAGAGGAATTCACAGAACTTGCGGAGAGCTGCAAATACTTGATGAATACACTGACTGAAGGGAAGCCGGAAAGGGAACTGGCCGAGCTGGAAGAGATCATCTATAAAACAAGTATGTTTGAATATATGTTCTGGAATATGGCGGAAAACATGGAGGAGTGGCCGGTAAAGGAAAGCTAGGAGCCGGCCCGGATGTTAAAAATCCCTGCTCCACAATTTCCGGAGCAGGGACTTCGTATGATCAGAATCCGGCTGTCCAGCCACCGTCGACGGTGAGTACAGTGCCGTTTATGAAGCTCGATTCATCGGATCCGAGGAACAGTGCCGCTGCTGCAATCTCTTCGGACTTCCCGGTTCTGGGAATGAGGGCCTGTGTCAGGCCGGCACGTTCCATGCCGAACTCACTGATGTCTTCCATGCTGGAACTGATATTCGTCTCAACGGCACCCGGTGCAATGCCGTTGACCCGAATGCCTTTTTTGGCGTACATGTAGCCGGTATTCTTTGTCAGGGCGACGACCGCATGTTTCGAAGCACCGTAGGCGACACCCGCATGGGCACCGTTCAGTCCACCGGTTGAAATCGTATTGAGGATGACACCTTCCTTGTCATTGTCGAGCCAGTAGTTGACCGCTTTGTGCATGGCCCGCATGACACTTTTCGTGTTCACATCGAAAATTTTGTCCCATTTCTCGTCAGTGATCTCACCGACCGGCTCAAAGCTGTCCATTATGCCCGCATTGTTGACGAGGATATCAAGGTCACCGTATTCACTGATCGCGGTGTCTATCATACGTCCAATCTGATCCGCATCAGCGACATCCACAGTCACCGGTTTTGCAGTGCCGCCGTCAGAAGTGATACCCTGGCTGACATCTTTTGCACCTTCGGCATTGTAATCCGCGACAATGACCTTCGCGCCTTCCTTTGCGTACAGTTCCGCAATCGACTTGCCCATCCCTGACGCTGCCCCAGTAACAATTGCAACCTTGCCTTCAAGTTTAGCCATGAAAATCGCTCCTTTTAAAGTATTGTATACGTGTATTTTATGCTTTAATAATAGTAATGCAAAAATAATGATCCGCCCGCAATCAACAGATGGAGCAGGGTTTATGGAAGCACCTAAAGGGAAAAATGAATTATCGTGAAAACTTGTGAAGGGGGAAATTAAAAATGGCTAAGACCATCATGATCACAGGCGCAGGCTCGGGTCTCGCCAGAGGAGCAGCGATCGGGCTGGCAAAAGAGGGGCATAAGGTCATTGCCTCTGTTGAAAATGAATCCCAGGCGGATGAGCTGAGGGATGCAGCCCGGGAGGCGGGTGTAGATTTGGAGATTTTCAAGATGGATATTACAGATCCGTCCGACCGGGAAGCCATGAAGGATTATGAATATGATATATTCGTGGCCAATGCGGCGATCAATGAGGGCGGTCCGATATGGGAGATGCCGATGGAGGATATCAGGAGATTGTACGATATAAACGTCTTCGGCACTCTCGAAACGGCGCGTGTCGCAGCAGAGTATTTTGTCGGAAAGCGCCAGGGGAAAATCATTTTCATGTCCTCCAAGGCTGAAAAGATGAGTTCTGCATATAAAGGGCTCTATTCCTCCTCCAAGCATGCACTGGGCGCCATAGCAAAAGCTTTAAAGCAGGAGATGGAGGAGTTCAACGTCCAGGTGGCAACGATTAATCCAGGCAGATTCGGCACGGGATTCAATGACCGGGCGGTCGAAGCGAATTGGAAATGGTACGATGAGGATAAACACCATACTTCCAGAGAAAAACTGGAAGCGAGCGGGAACAGTCTGAATAACCAGATGGATCCACAGCTGATGATTGACAAGATGGTGGAGATCATTCCGATGGAACATCATAAGTTCCGGGTAGTCTATCCTGAGTCCACTGCAGAGGATATGCGCGAAGAGGAGAAGAAGGACTGGGAAACTGAAATATAAAATAAGGGAGACGGAAAACCTTTGCTTTCCGTCTCCCTTAATGTTTATAAGCGGCTTCCAATCGGCACTCCTGTTTACGATAATACGGAAAGGGAAAATGATAACCATCATTAAAAACCAAGGAGGCAGTTAAGGATGGCAAAGACCATTATGATAACAGGCGCCGGTTCCGGTCTGGGAAAAGGTACAGCGCTCGGACTGGCGAATGAAGGGCATAAAGTCATTGCTGCTGTTGAGAATCACCCGCAGATCACCTCGCTGAAGGAAGCAGCGCAGGATGCAGGTGTGTCTTTGGAAATCTTCAAGATGGATATTACGAATCCGAAAGACCGGGAACGCATGAAACGCTATGATTATGATGTATTCGTAGCGAATGCGGCGGTCAATGAAGGCGGTCCGATATGGGAAGTGCCGATGTCGGCACTGAGAGAACTGTTCGAAGTCAATGTATTCAGCACCCTTGAAACGGCACGTATTGCAGCGGAGCATTTCGTTGAAAAGGAACAGGGAAAGATTGTATTCATGTCTTCCATGGCAGGGAGCATGGCTTCTGCCTATAAGGGACTTTATGCATCGTCCAAACATGCCATCGAAGCGATTGCCAAGTCGCTGAAACAGGAAATGGAGGAATTCAATGTGCAGGTCGCTACAATCAATCCAGGGCCGTTTGATACCGGGTTCAATGATCGTGCAGTGGAAGAGAAATGGGAATGGTTCAATGAAGACAAACACCATACTTCAGTTGAAAAACTGAAAAACAGTGAAAAAGGGTTGGAGAACCAGCTCGATCCTCAATTGATGATTGATAAGATGGTGGAAATCATTCCAATGGACCACCATAAGTTCCGTACGGCTTATCCAGAAGACACGGCGGAAAACATGAGAAAAGAGGAGAAAAAGAACTGGGAGATTGAGATATAGACTTATCTTGATAAAGACAATCATAAAAAATTTTGAGACCGGCCTATGATAGACGACAGGCCGGTTTTTAATGTACGTAATTACGGAAATCAATAGAAACCATTTACACCTATAGAATAGATTTTAGCTAAAGTACATTTACAATGTATGAAGGCTATAGTAATTTATTATTTATACGGAATACTGTGAAAATTTAAGAGAAAGTGCATTTCTTGATACTTACTAAAATTCGATTGAAAGGGTTTTGTTGAATGACGGATGAAAAACCGAATGGTAAGAAGAAATTTACTATGCCGCACATCTACGTCATCCTGTTCACACTGATAACAATCGGAGTCATTGCTACATATTTTGTGCCTGCAGGAAGTTATGAGCGTGAAACTGTAGATGGTGTGGAAATGATCATACCGGATACATACGGCGGTGTTGAACAGACGCCTGTGGGATTCATGGAGTATATGACGGCAGTGCCGCGCGGTGTCATCGCTACGATTGAAATCATTTTCGGTATCATGGCGATCGGTGCATTGTTTAAAATCGTGGAGGATGCCGGCATCATCAGGCTGATCATCAATTATCTGTCGAGGACATTTTCGAACAAAGGGCTCCTGATCATCCCGACGGTGATGATTCCATTGGCAATCTTTGTTTCAGTGACCGGGAACATCGAGTCTTCGTTGATATTCCTGCCGGCATTGCTGCCGCTGTTTCTGAAACTTGGCTTTGACAGGATGACCGCCGCTGCAACGACACTAGTGGCGACGGTCACGGGGTTTGCGGTCGCGCTGACAGCACCGGCGAACCTGGGGACAGCACAGGCGATAGCGGAGCTTCCACTGTATTCCGGCATGGGCTACAGGATGATTATACTGACAGTAATGCTGATTGTCGGCATCCTATTTGTCCTGCGCTATGCGCATAAAGTGAAGAAAAGTCCGGAAAGGACACTGCAGACGAATAATGTCCCTGATTCAGAGTTCATAACGGATGACGGGACAGAACAGAGTAAGGCCGATCTGCGCACTAAAATTGCGACCGCAGTCTTTGTCCTATCCTTCGGCGGCATGTTCTACGGCGTACTGGCATATGGATGGTACTTTACAGAACTTGCAGGGTTTTATCTTTTTGCAGGTATCATCAGTGGCCTGGTGGCAGGAATGGGACCGTCCAGGATTGCAGAATCCATTAATGACGGAATCAGGAAAATACTGCTCGGATCACTGATTGTTGGTGTTGCGAGAGCAATTTCCATCGTTCTGGAGGACGGACAGATCCTGGATACAGTCGTCTATGGCATCAGTGTCATGATCGGCGCAATTCCGGAAAACCTGGTGCCGGTCATGATGATGGTGGCACAGGGTCTGCTCAACTTCCTGATTCCTTCAGGCAGTGGACAGGCGGCAGCAACAATGCCGATCATGATCGGGGTAGTGGACATTACAGAAATGACCAGACAGAATGCGGTACTCGCCTTCCAGTTCGGTGACGGGTTCTCAAACATATTCTATCCGACCTCCGGCTACTTCATGGCCGCACTCGTCATCGCTAAGATCCAGTATACCGACTGGCTGAAGTTCATATGGCCGTTCCTGATCATGGTATACGGTCTCGGCGCAGTAACGTTGGTCATCGCTCACTTGATAGAATGGGGACCATTCTAAATAGAACAGGACACATACTTTGTTTCTGACAGAGATCAGGTTCATAAATTAGAAGATGAAATTTTCACCTCCTGAAGATATCGATCCAAGGAGGTTTTTTAGGTTGATGATTATCAAAATCATGGTGACTTATGAGAAAATCTAAAAGGTGCGAATTTCAAGTTTAAGTTAGCCACTTGAGTATACTCCCAATCCAGAGTTTGTGAAAACAACTGGTGG
>Ga0079225_10000809_pt1 | contig 17062 bp, 15 predicted proteins | sample Poulit2012_FD_76344 | JGI IMG/M metagenome (GOLD analysis project Ga0079225, IMG submission 76344) | Agricultural soil microbial communities from Georgia to study Nitrogen management - Poultry litter 2012 | ecosystem: Environmental > Terrestrial > Soil > Agricultural land | place: USA: Georgia... | reverse complement strand
AGTTCGTTTTTTTCGCTACACGTACATAATAACACATTTCAGTTTAAAAATCTCCTATTAATTACTTATTTATTTTTGTTGAAATTTCACCTATACTATCACGAGAAAATGCTGAGTATGTGTAATGGTGAATTAATGATACGACAACATGTAACTTCCCTGCCATCAGTTTGTCTTTAATAATAATTTTTATCTAGAAACAGTTGAGATTTGCTTAACGGTTCGAATGGAAGACTAACTTACTGCAACTGACCGATACCTATCCAATATCGGTTCGAATGGAGGAGAAGAACGCAACGTTCGACCGATATCTAACTTTAATCACCGCATTTCCAGACAAACCCAAACCCCAATATAAATAATCAATAACCTTCTACAGTCGATATCAGACTAAGAAATGCTTATTTTTAATTTACAATTAGGTAAAACAATTCTAAAACAATTTTTAAATATGTTTTATTCATATTTTTCACGAATTTGACAAAATCTAAAATAAAACTTAAAGTTTCTATGCATATTTTCCCGATTATAAACATTGTCATGTATAATAGACAATGGAACATAGGAGGAATTTTATTATGTCACGATTATTGTATATTGTCGTTATCGTTGCTTTTTTAGATACATTTATTCAATTACCTATTATTACACCATTCTCATTACAGCTTGGTGCATCATATATGTTAGCCGGTGCGATTGTTGCCGTTTATTCATTAACTAATATGGTTGGTAATGTCGTTGGTGGACATTGGATTGATACATTTGGCCGAAAAAAAATGCTCTTAGCAGGCATGTTTACTGTTGCACTTATTTTATTACTTTATCCAATTGTACAAAATGCATGGCAATTATTTTTTGTTCGATTTTTTCACGGTTTAGCTGGTGGAGTCTTAATTCCTGCGGCATTTGCCTATATTGGTGATCGAAGTACACAAATGAAAAGTCGTGGGAAAACGATGGCCTTCACTGGGGCTAGCATTGGCATCTCGGCAATTATCGGGCCTGCCATTGGTGGGGCAATGGCAGCAAGGGCCTCAATGGAAAGTGTATTCATTCTCGTTGCTATCCTATTTGTAATTTCTTTTCTTGTTATTTTATTTTTCATTGAAGAGTCTTACTATACTACTGAAAAAGGAAAGTTTAATTTCTTGGAATTTATCCCTTTAATAAAACATCCATTAATTATTTTATCCTCTTTAGCTGCCTTTTCATTAATGGTAAGTAACGGTACACTTGCTTTTGCTTTGCCATTAAACGTGGAAGAAATGGGAAGAACGACAGCAGCGACTGGAATGTTATTAAGTACGTTTGGTATTGTAGCACTAATCGTTTTTTTAACACCACTGAATTTAATTTACGACAAGTTTTCTTCAATTAAACTCGTCATGGTTGGGCTATTGTTGATTGGTGCGGCAATGGTCATCCTTAGCTTTTCGACTGAATTTATCGTTAATTTCATTGCAATGGTCATTTACGGATTTGGCTTTTCATTCATATTCCCTTCAATGAATAAAATTGTGGCTGAAGCATCGACAGAAGTTGATCGTGGTAAAGCGTATGGTGTTTTTTATGCCTTTTTCTCCTTAGGAGTTGTGGTCGGTTCATCACTTTCTGGAACTATCGCCGGTACACTAGGATTACCATTTTTAGTGTGTGCGATTATTATGTTTATCGCAACAACTATTATATATTTTATTAGCAAAAATTAAGTCTAAGTCTAACTAAAAAAACTTGGGAACCTCGTCTAAAGGCTGTCCAAGTTTTTTCATTTTTCATTATTGAAAATGTGGATCTAATAAAATTCGTTCAACTTCCTCTTTATGACCCGTTTCATCAGCTATCATATCTTCTAATTGAACGACGAGTTCTGTCAGTCCTAATTGTTCTGCTTGTTCCTTACGTTTTTCATAGCGAACAATTGTATCAGATTCTGCCTTCAATACTGCTTCTAGAATATCCTTCACTTCTGTTGGTTGTGACACTTCAGCAGATTCCGTCGAAGGTGTTCCACCGAGTGATTTTATTTTTTCCGATAAATATAGTGCGTGACCAAGTTCATCAGTAATTTCATCCTCAAAAAAACCCTTTAATGAAGTTCGATACAAACCAGAAACAACTGATGCACTATAAGTATATTGAATCACTGCACCATATTCATTCTCTAAATCCTCATTCAATCCATCAATTAATTGTCTCATCTTTTCATCCATCTTATTCATCCTCCTAGCAATGTTTTTAACAATATCATTCCCCTTATTACCATTTAATTAAACATCTCATTAATGTTATCATTACTTTGTCCATGTATATGGAGTTTCTTGATACACGTAATAGTTTAACCAGTTGGAAAACAATAAATGAGTATGTGAACGCCACATGTTTAACGGGGCTTTATTTACATCGTCATTAGGGAAATAATTTTCCGGTACAGCAACGTCAATCCCTTTTTTAAGATCCCGATGATATTCGTCAGCTAATGTTGTTGCATCATATTCTAAGTGCCCCGTTACCATGATTTGCTTACTATCTTTTGATTTCATCAAAAACACACCAGCATCTTTAGAGGTTGATAAGATTTGTAATTCATTATGTTTTCTAATTTCCTCATTATTCACTTCTGTATACCGGGAATGTGGTGCATAAAAAACGTCATTAAATCCTTGCACTAACTTTATTGTTGGGTCTTCAACCGTATGCTCATAAACCCCTGAACATTTTTTAGGTAATTCATATTTATCAATACCAAAATGGTAATATAAAGCCGCCTGGGCTCCCCAACAAATATTAAAAACAGAAGTGACACTTTCCTTTGACCATTCCATTATTTCAACAAGTTCTTCCCAATAGTTGACCTCTTCAAATGGTAAATGTTCGATTGGTGCTCCTGTAATGATTAACCCATCAAAACGTTGTTCTTTCACTTCAGTAAACGTATGGTAAAATGCATTTAAATGTGACTTACTTACGTTTTTAGACTTATGAGATGCCATATGCAAAAACGTTACATTCACTTGTAACGGTGTATTTCCTAACAAACGTAACAACTGTAATTCCGTTCGTTCTTTTTCTGGCATTAAATTAACAATCGCAATATTTAGTGGACGGATATCCTGAGTTCTCGCCCTTTCATCATCCATAACAAAAATTTTTTCCTCTTTTAGTCGCTCTCTCGCCGGTAATCCTTTAGGGATATTAATTGGCATGAAACCACTCCTTACATCATCCTTACAAAACTTATTATCATTATACCATCATTTCCGATGAAAAAAATAATTAATACTTTTTGTCCACATTTTTATGTTTTGAATTTTATCCACATCGAAACGTGAATAATTTTGTCGAACAATGACAAATGCTGTCATATCAACCTTTATATTTTTGTGGATAAGTGTGTGGATAGTGTGGATAACGTGGATAAGTTCACAAAATTGTTACTATATATACATTGAAGAGTCCTTTCTCTTTGTGGATAATTCTCTAACCTATGATAAACTATAACTGGTGATTAAAATGACTCCTTTCACGGAAAAAGTAATCGCAATTTTAAAAAAAGTCCCCCAAGGAAAAGTGGCAACTTATGGACAAATAGCTTATTTATCTGGTAATCGACGGGCTGCCAGGCACATTTCTCGTATCCTTTACTCTATGAGTGAAAGACATCAATTACCTTGGCATCGGATTATTAATGCACAAGGTAAGATTGTTTCACCGAATAGCGAAAACCAAATAAAATTATTGATGGCCGAAGGGGTCGCTGTAAACGAAAATAACCACGTTGATTTAAAAATTCATCAATGGCAACCCGATGATACATTTGCCGAATGGATGGAAGGATAAATACTTGTTTTTTAATTCGTATAATATTAATAAGTTATAATGAAAATTACTAATTCATGAATCTTTTAAAAAGAAGGTGTAATTATGCATTCAATTTTAAATCGGTTGACTGACAAAATTGTGACGAAAAAAGGTGTTTGGGTAACTATTAGCATTTGGATTATTGCTATCGTTATATTATCTGTAGTAGCACCTAATTCTAAACAGTATTCTGTTAACAACGTTTCAGACCTTTATCCAGACAAAAGCCCATCAGTCATTGCACAAAATAAGCTAGATGAATACTTTAATGACGAAGATGGCTTACCTGGCATATTTGTGTTTGAATCCGAAAAAGGTGTTGTTCATTTAGAGGAATTAACAAACTTTACTGAGGCATTTCATGAGGTAGAAATACCTTACGTCAAATCAATGATACCATTACACTTTTTACCACCTGAAGCAACGAATTCATTTTTTGCTGAAGATGAAACAGCGGCATTTTTACCGATATTATTTGAAAAAAATATGACTTCCAAAGAAATAAAAGTGGCTTTAGAAGAAATCATGCCTTTAATTGAAAAGCATACAAATCTTGATGTTCACATGACAGGTCCTGCTGGTATTGCGGTCGATGCGACTGATTTATTTTCTCGAGCTGATTTAGTATTATTATTTTCTACAATTGGTATTATACTTATTTTATTAATCGTCACCTATCGTTCCCCGCTACTTGCCCTTATCCCATTATTAGCGGCTATTTTTGTTTATGGTTTAGCTGATAGAATACTTGGTTTATTAGGATTAAGTGGTGTCGAGTTAGCTAACCAATCACTTTCCATCATGATGATTTTACTTTTTGCCATTGTCATTGATTATTCATTGTTTATTTTCTCAAGATTTAGAGAAGAATTAAAGTCGACAGAGGATAAATATGAAGCAATGCGTCGAGCAATGAGAGAAATTGGTATTCCTATTTTTTATTCTGGATCGACGATATTTTTAGCGATGGTTGTTTTATTTCTAGCTAGCTTTGGTGATTATAAAAATTTCGCCCCCATTTTTACAACGACAATATTAGTTGTCATGATAGGAGCAATAACTCTTATCCCATCTCTATTTGCAATTTTTGGTAGACGTTCATTTTGGCCAAAAATTCCACGGGTTGGTGATAATAGTGTCAAATCCACTTCAATGTGGGCACAAATTGGAAAATTAGTTTCAAATAAACCAATCGCATCCGTCATATCAATTAGTGTTATTTTACTTGTATTTAGCATCAATATTTTTGGACTTAATTTTGAATACAACACATTAAAGTCATTTCCCGATGATATGCCTTCCCGAGAAGGTTATCACATTTTGGAAAACAAGTTTGAAAAAGGAACACTTGCACCAACTGACGTTATTTTTGAAGCAAATGATCCGTTAACTGAAGAAGGGCAAAATTCAATAAAAGAAACGTTAGAAAAACAAACATTAGTTAGTAGTGTTCGAATTGCTAATATTTCAGAAGATGAAAAGGTAGCTCATTTTGAAATGACATTTTCTGATGACCCTTATGGCGTACCAGCGATGGATTCATTAGAGGATATGATGAAAAATTCTAAAGGAATCATGTCTACAGCAAAAGTGAAGGGTGAATTTCATTTTGCTGGGGAAACAGCCGCTTCTGTCGATAACCGAAATGTAAATTATCGGGATCTCATTGTCATTGTTCTTATTGAAACATTTCTTATTTTCGCAATGCTTATGTTGTTAACTCGATCAATCACCATTTCTGGTATAATGATAGGAACGATTTTATTATCTTTTTTGGCGGCATTAGGATTAGGAGTGTTTTTAACTGAATACATATTTGGGGTATCATCGATTAGTAACCGAATCCCCATTTATGCTTTCGTATTTCTCGTTTCGCTCGGAATTGATTACAACATTTTTCTTGTTTCACGATTTTTAGAAGAGAAAAAGCATCATCCTGTGAAGAAAGCCGTTGAACTTGCTGTAACGAATACGGGTGGAGTTATTTCATCGGCTGGAATCATACTAGCTGCTACATTTGCTGTATTAATTACACAGCCAGTTCAAGATTTATCATTATTTGGCTTTATCGTCGCCCTCGGTATTTTAATGGACACATTTTTAATTAGAGGAGTGTTACTACCAGGATTGTTAATTTTATTAGAAAAAAACGAGCATTTACGAATTGTTTGGCGACGGAGATCGTAAATGGCTCTTCTTAAAAAACCTTGTTAAATCTCATCGTTGATAAAAGTACCCACATTCTGTGGAACATGATATCCTTGCCTAAAAGATTCAAACCTCTCCATTTTGATAAAAGTACTCACATTCTGTGGAACATGATATCCTACAAGTGTCCCAGACCTTTATCAACGATATTTACATTTCAACAATAAACTTTAATATAATCATATTTTTTTAATCTTTTTAAATACTCTTATTCAAGATTCCCTCCATTTATCCATAGTAATACTCTGAATATCTTCATTAAATTGATATAACAAAACTCTAATGTCTCACCACTAGAGTTAATCTAAGTTATGTATTAACTTTTAATTTGTTCCGCATTCCCATCTCTAAATAAATATCCTAACCCACGTGTCGTTTGAATAAATTTAGGATTTGTTGGATCTTTCTCTACTTTTCGCCGTATGTTGCTAATATGAACTTTAACCGTTTGTAAATCGCCAAAAGAATCAAAACCCCACACTTTATCATACAGCTGTTCAGCACTAAGCATTTGATTTGGTCTTGTCGCTAGCTCAATTAACAATTGAATTTCTTTCGGGGTTAAATCAATTATTTGATCATCTATGTAACATTCAAAACTTTCTAAATTAATTTTTAGTTCATCATATTGCAAAATATTATCATCATCAGGTTCTACTTCTGTTTGATATCGACGTAAATTCACCCTTATTCGAGCTTCTAATTCCGAATAGTCAAATGGTTTTACCATATAGTCATCTCCACCGAGCTCAAAACATTTCAGTTTATCCATCACATCTCTTCGAACACTTAAAAAGATAATTGGCACTGTCATTTTTTTTCTAATATTTCGACATACTTCAAAACCAGTCATACCTGGCATTTCAATATCAAGTAAAATTAAATGTGGTTGATCTGAGGAGACTATTTCCATCGCTTCTTTACCATTTTCAGCCTCAATAACATCATAACCTTCTTTTTCTAGAAACATTCGAATAAGCTCACGAATTCCCGGTTCATCATCGACAACTAATATTGTATGTTTACCCATTTATTATCCCACTTTTCTTAATTGATATATTGGCAATGTGACATAAAAATTAGCCCCTTCGCCTTCTTCACTTTTGACAGAAACTCTCCCTCCGTGAGTTTCGACAATTTCTTTTGTAATGGCTAAGCCTAATCCAGTTCCTTTTTCATCATCATCTGAAGATGCTGTCACTTTATAAAAACGATCAAATATAAATGGTAAATCTTCCTTTGCTATTCCTAATCCTTGATCATGTACACCAATCGTTATTTCTTTATTTTTTTCATCAACAACAACCGACATCTCAATTTTTCCTCTGTCCTCTGATGTATGCTTAATTGCGTTCCAAACGAGGTTTGTAAATACTTGCTCCATTCTATCTACGTCAATATAACAAACAAGCCCCATTGCCTTAATATCTTCCTCATCTGTTACTAAATTTAAAGAACGACCAGCTTCAGATGCTTCCAATTTTAATTTCCGGAACATATCTAGAAGACAATCACTCATTTTGACCTCGTCTTGTATTAAATTAATTTTCCCTGCCTCTAGTTTAGATAAATCGGATAAATCATTTATTAGTCGACTTAAAATTTTAACTTTGTCATTCACCATTTCTAAATATCGAGGTTGTTCAATCGTAATGATCCCATGTTGGATTCCCTGTACGAAACCATGAATAAGTGTTACTGGAGTCCCTATTTCATGGGCAATATTCGCCAACATTTGTTGACGTGATTCTGTCACTTGTTGTAAATGTTCATTCGTTTTTTGTAATTGTAATGTCCTTTCTGCTACTTTGTTTTCTAAATTTCGATTCATTTCCTGTAATTGACCATTTAATCGTCGCAATTGAATTAATGTTTTCACCCTTGAAATTAGTTCCGCCTTTTCACATGGCTTTGCTAAATAATCATTTGCACCCATTTCAAATGAGGTTATTTTATCAGTTGTTTGATTTTTAGCAGTGAGCATAATAATTGGTAATTCCATTAAAGAATAACGTTTCCTTATCCATTGACACACTTCATAACCCGACATATTAGGCATCATAATATCTAAAATCAATAAGTCAAATGTTTGTTTTTGTACTTCTTCTATCACTTCCCGACCATTTGAAGTGGCTACAACATCATACCCTTCTAAGAAAAGTTGATTTCTTAATACTTGCAAATTAACTTGTTCATCATCCGCAATTAATATTTTTGCTTTTTGTTCTCTTATTGGAAGTTTTTCCGTATCAACCTTCAGTGATTTATCGACTAAAATACTTTTAGATGTAATCAATTCATTTACCTCTTTATTGTCTGACCGCTTCCCCTCAGTTAACGGTAATGTGAAATGGAATTCAGTCCCTTTTCCTACATCAGACTGCACATTTATTTCCCCACCATGAAGTTCTACTAAGTTTTTCGTAATACTTAGGCCAATACCAGAATTACTCGAAGTAGAGAACATAGTATCTTCCCCTTGGTGGAAAGGTAAGAAAACGGTTTCGATTTGGTCTTCTGGAATTCCTTTACCCGTATCTGAAACGATAATTTCTAAATATCCATTTTGTGTCGTTGATGACACTTTCACATGACCCTTCTCCGTAAACTTAATGGCATTACCTATGAGATTGTATAAAATTTGCTGGATCCTATTTTCATCAGCTAAAACTAATTTAGTATTTTTTTCAATTCTATTAATCAGTTCAATCGGTTTGTCTTTCACTAATGGTTGGCAAACAGTTAAAACGACATTTGTTATTTCATGGATGTTGATTGGTTTTGTGTTAATTACTAATTCATCATTTTGTAACATAGAAAAATCTAAAATATCATTTACTAAATTTGATAGTCTTCTCCCACTACTAATAATCATCCATAAATGTGATTTTACTTTTTCAGATACTTCTCCAGCAACCCCATCACGTAAGGTTTCAGCAATACCAATAATACCATTTAATGGTGTCCGTAACTCATGGGAAGTAATCGCTAAAAACTCATCTTTTAATCTATCAAGTTTTTTCATATTTTCGAAAGCTTGTTCTCTACTCTCTTTTGCTTCTTGCTCTGCCTTTTTCTTTTCATCGTTAATTGTTTTGTATTTATCTCCTAATGCCAAAGATAAAACAACCACTTCAAGAACAGTAGCCACTTGCCACGCATGTTTTGTCCAAGTCATTAATGGAAGAGTACCGATTTCAACTAAAATAGAAATTAACACTCCGACTAAAAAGATGGACCATGCTAAAGCAAAAATTCTAGCTGGCTTATAACCTCTACGTAGGCTAACAAATGAAGTTGGAATAACGAGTAATACTGTTGTTATTGTTAAAAATAATGTAGCATACATGGCATAGTGTAATGAAAAAAGACCCCAAATCCCGAATAAGCCACTTATCATTGCCATAATAATAAATATGCGATCAATTTTAGGAATGTATTGCTTTAAATGTAAAAAACTCCGTGTAAACAATAAAGCAGCTGTATTTCCAAAAGCCATAATGACTACGGTAGCCCGTAAATTCCATTCTACTTGTTCTGGCCAAAAGAATTGAAATGACAAACCATAATCAGTGAGGTATAGAAGTGCATTCATGATGACAAAAAGAACATAATAAAGATAGCTACGATCCCCTACAGAAAAAAAGAGAAATAAATTGTATAATGACATAACGACGGAAACTCCGATTAATAATCCGAAAAGAATATATACCGTTTGACTTGTTTGATTAAATGAATCGGGATTCCATATCGAAATTGGTATTTGCATTGAACCGCCTGTTCGTATACTTAAATAATAAGTTTTAGTTTCTCCTTTTTCGACATCTAATTTATATACTAAATTTTTATGTTTGACTTCCCTATCTGAAAAAGGATAAAAATTCCCAATTTGTTTTTGGTGAACATCTCCATAAGCGTCTCTGGAATAAAGTGTGACGTCATTAAGTTTTGCACTATCAATTTCTAGCAACCACTCGGTTAAATCTGATTCATTTTTAAGTTCAGCACGAACCCAATATGTCGCATCCGTATATCCAAAGTTTGGACGACCAAATTGAGTATAAGGTTTGAAACGGAGAGATAAATTCCCTGATACAATGTTGTCAATGACATATGTATTATCTTCATCTATAAGTATATCAATCTTTTTATCAATTTTAATTTTATCGGTAGTATTTGTTAATGTAATATTACGACTATTGAATTGCTCGTCAACATCAGCATGAGAAGTCATCACTTTATAACCAATGGTAAGCGCAAACAATAAAATCATCATCATTAACATTTTATTTGAAAAAATTTGTTTCAACTATATTCACCTGCTTACTGTTCATTATGCAAATAAATAGACTACGCTTTCATTTAATGTAAAATTATGTTAATAAATAGACTACGCTTTCATATAATGTAAAATTATGTTAATAAATATAAACCTATTTTACTATACTTTTAACATAATTGAAATACATCATTTGGTAGATTTTTTTATTATTTCGTTATTCATTATGTTATAATAAACCATTGGAACTATTTTCAATGATAAACGTTGTTCGAAACCATCCAACGTAAAAAAACTAAGGAGACTTTTTATATGAAAATAAATACACTCGTTATTAATGCCCTCATTGCAGCGCTTTATTTTGTTGTTACTTGGCTCGTGGCCCCATTCGGATTCACTCATATTCAGTTTAGAATTTCGGAGTTTTTTAATCACTTCATTGTTTTTAATCGAAAGTATTTTTTTGGGATTATTATTGGTGTGTTTTTAGCCAATTTATTGTTATCTCCTGTGAAAATTGACATTTTATTCGGATTAACCCACACAGTGATTTCATTACTAATGACGATGACTATCGGAAGATGGGTAAAAAATATTTTCGTATTAATGTTGATTAATTCCTTTGTGTTTTCTTTTAATATGTTTATTATCGCCTACATGTTAAAGGTTTTCGCTGAATTAGAGTTAGCCTTTTCATTTATTTGGTTGACGACTGGGCTTGGGGAATTTTTAACGATGCTAATTGCAATCCCGATTATTTACTTTTTAAATAAACGGTTGAATTTCAAAAATTTAATTTAATTGATACAAATTTGAATGTAGATAGCTACTCTTTATAGGTTATCTACTTTTTTCATTTTGTTATCATTCTTTTAGGCAATCTAAGAGAGTGTATCCTAACACGATTCCTGCTATTGAGATAAAATTAGCACCACCTATGAGTATGAAATTAACGGATGTTTGGATTCCAGAATGAGCTAAAATAAACACCGTTATTATAAATAAGGTTGGGAATGCAATTGCGGTAAATTTTTGCCAATCAAATGTCCATTTCCTTTTTTCTTTAATTTCTAATATTAATAACGGAAACCGTAAAAGTATGCCAACAGCAAAAGGAAAAACTATCGACATGATGACAATTGGTGTGTAATTAAAGTTACTTGATGCTTAATATTCTATTCGTAATTGTAATTTCATTCCTAAATATAAAATAAATCCAATGACAATCGTTGAAATAAAATAATATAAAAATCGTTTAATGAAAATCACCTACTTTGGTTTATTTTATTAAAAATAAAACAATATGGTATGACTTATTTATAGTTTTAAAATATACAATTTAAATAGGAACTACCTAACAATCTTCATAGGGTAACAACTAAAAACATCAAGAAGAATGGTAGATTATTGACGTAATAATAAAATGAATATTTGCTTGTTATTCCCTTGACCATTTAGAACAAAGCCTATTTTTCTTATCTTTAAAATCTTTCTTGAGACCAGCGTTTCTACAAAATCGTGTTTTTTATACTTTTGGGAACTATCTTGAGACCAGCGTTTCTACAAAATCGTGTTTTTCATACCTTCAAGGATGATTCCTGAGTCAACAAACACCTTCTTATTAATTTCACAAAGTTGTTCTAGCAGTATTAAAATATTTCAACTGTTGATTTTCCTACGAACGACATGATGTACTAGTCTTAATAGAGTTCTAGAGGTAACTGTCATTAAACAATTGTCATAAGGATACGTAAATTTAAATTTTACAAAAAACGATTATGTATTATCAGATTGACAGATAGTTTTTCACATAATAACATTATTTATAGGTAATAATAAGTAATTAAAAAGGAGCAAAAAATTTATGAAGATTTTTGCTAAGGTAATAAGTATTGGTGCAAGTGTTGCTAGTATTATTTTGTGGATTATTTTTATTTTTTTTAATCCTTATGATACAGGTAATATATCTTCCGATTTATTTTTCCGAACTTTTATGATGTTATTATTACCAGCGCTTCTTGCACTTGGAGCTACTGTTACTTTTAGGAAGGTTTTTCTATTCATTGCATTTATATGGTCTTTGCCGATGAGCATTTATTTAGCTTTGACTCCGGGGATTTTTGCATTTTTTGCTTTAACAAGCATTGGATATTTGTTCAGTTATTTGTTATTAAAAATAAATGATAAGAAAAGTGAACAATATTTAGATTGAATCAAAGTTGTCAGCTGTAATTTATCTTCGTGATTTGAACCATGATTTTCAAATTGTTGAATTTTCTCGATATAAAAAGTTCTTTCATGACATCTATCTATAACTTTCAGTTAATTATTGGAGGGTTAAAAGAGGTGCGTCTTGAGGTATTAGTCACTAACTTTTGGGAGCCTGACTCAGTCATGAGTCACCCCTGAGGATTCAACTACTAACCTTTGGGGGGGGCTCTAGTCATGAGTTATGAACATCACTCGTATGACCACTGTTTTCTATTTTTATAGATTCTCTGGTCATCAGCTTCACTCTTATGACCACTGTTTTCTGTTTTTATAGATTCTCTGGTTATAAGCTTCTCTCGTATGACCACTGTTTTCTGTTTTTATGGATTCTCTGGTCATAAGCATCACTCCTATGACCACTGTTTTCTATTTTTAACGATTCTCTGGTCATCAACTTCACTCCTATGACCACTGTTTTCTGTTTTTATGGATTCTCTGGTCATCAACTTCACTCTTATGACCACTGTTTTCTGTTTTTATAGATTCTCTGGTCATAAGCATCACTCCTATGACCACTGTTTTCTGTTTTTATAGATTCTCTGGTCATCAACTTCACTCCTATGACCACTGTTTTCTATTTTTAACGATTCTCTGGTCATCAACTTCACTCCTATGACCACTGTTTTCTGTTTTTAACGATTCTCTGGTCATCAACTTCTCTCCTATGACCACTGTTTTCTGTTTTTATGGATTCTCTGGTCATAAGCATCACTCCTATGACCACTGTTTTCTGTTTTTAACGATTCTCTGGTCATCAGCATCACTCCTATGACCACTGCTTTCTATTTTTGTAGATTCTCCGGTCATAGCCTCACGCCCATGACTCCTAACATTTCTCTCTAATGTATCTTCCATTTAAACGAGATTAGCCACCAATATAACTCATATTAATTTTTTTACGTTTTTTTGCTGTTTCCTTTGTTCGTTCATCAGAATATCGATCAGCCCGCTTTCGCCAAATCTGGCTAATCGCCTCTGTCAATTCTTCATTCGTTTTCCCCGAACGAAGTAACTCTTTTAAATTAAATCCATCAGATGCAAATAAACACGTATACAATTTTCCATCTGATGATAAACGAGCTCTTGTACATGAAGAACAGAATGACTCCGAGACTGATGTAATAAAACCTACTTCTGTTCCATTGTCTTTATAGCGATATCGTTGTGCCACTTCTCCGAAATAATCCGCATCAACAGGCTCAAGTTCAAATTCTGACTTTAGTATATTTAAAATCTGTTTTTTTGTGACGACTTTTGCAAAACTCCAAGCATTGTCATTACCGACATCCATAAATTCTATAAAACGTAATGTAATGCCGCGTTCTTTAAAATGCATGGCCATCGGTAAAATTTCGTGTTCGTTAACGTCTTTTTGAACAACCATATTTACTTTTAAATGAAATCCTTTATCTTTTGCTAATTCGATATTTCGTAAAATCATTTGTGGGTTTGTGCCCCGACCATTCATTTCACCGAACACAAACGGATCCATCGCATCTAGGCTAATATTTAATCGGCGTAATCCTGAATCATTTAATTTATCAGCTAATGCTCCGAGCATGACAGCATTTGTCGTTAATCCGATATCTTCAATGCCATCTATTTTATTCAATCTTGTTATTAAGTCAGGTAAATCTTTTCGTAACAAAGGTTCTCCACCAGTGAGACGCAACTTTTTTACACCTAAAGAAGCAAAGATAGTCGCTAATCGCTCTATTTCTTCGAAGCTTAGCAGTTCTTCTTTCGGTAAAAAAACATAATCATCTCCAAAGACTTCCTTTGGCATACAATATGTGCAACGGAAATTACAACGGTCTGTGACCGAAATCCGCAAATCTCTTATAGGTCTTCCGAGTGCATCGACGATTGTGTCCACTTTCTCAGCTCCCTTTCCTGATCTTGTGTATTTATATTCATAAATACCGGGCGATTTGAATGTAAATGATCAACCGAGACAAAATTTACTAAAGTTTTGTTAAAAGTTTCTTTCATAGATAATTGATTATTTTGTAATGACTTACTTATTTGGGGTTTCATTTCGCTATCCCAAACTGATACAAGTGGTTGAATTTGTTCATTCATCGTTGCTACCGTCACTTTTGAACGGTGTTGTGCTATTAAATAATTCATAACCTTCACTGTCATTAATGGAAGATCACATGGCATGACGACATAATATTCTGAATCGACATGAGACATCACGGAATATATCCCAGCTAAGGGGCCTTTTCCTTTTACAGAAGGTAAATCAACTAGTACTTCTAAATGATTAGGGAATTTTGGTAACAGTTCCTCGCGTGTCACTATCATAACACGAGGACAAACTGTTAACAAAATTTCATAAGCAATTTCATAATAAGCCTGACCTTTATATTGTGCAAATGCTTTTGGAGAGCCATATCGTCTAGACATGCCTCCCACTAGTAAAATCCCAGTAAAATTTTCATTTATATGCATTAAAAAACGCCCTTTTAACTATCAATCGATAAAAGTAACATACTATTTCAATCATTAGATTGCCACCAGTTCCAAACCCATTCATCTAATTCAGTTCCATTTTCCCTGGAGATAATATGGTCACCATTTGGTTTTTTTGATATATCACCGACAACGAGTTTGACCCCTTCAATCCTACTGAAAGATTCCCAATTCTGCTCATTATTCAGTAAAACAACTTTATCTCCTATCTCTCGCTTATATCCCTCAACTAAAATGATATCTGGTTTTTCAATAGAGGCTAAATATTTAAGCTGAGAATAAGATAATTCTTTATTTAAAATATGTTGCGTTTTTCCTCCACCTGAAACGAATGATGCATCAGCACCACTTAATAAATATTGAATAGAATCCTTTCCTTCATCAGGCATCGCTAATTTTGCTCCATGACCATGATGCTTTACAACCGCCACATTTAATCCTTTATTTTTTAAAAATTCAATCCACCGACAGACTAAAGTTGTTTTACCACTATTTTTATAACCAACAACGTGGAGTGTTTTTATTCTAGCTCCCAATACTCCACCCCTTGCTCTTGGCCCAGTAACAGTACGTCAACTTCATCACCTGCTACATATCCTTCAGAACCTTTCGGCAACACGATGATCCCATTTCCTCGTGCAATAGATGAGACAGCATTTGATTTATTAAATCCTGCCGGTACTACGATTGGCTTTTTAGGTCCCATCGTCCATATGGCTCGAACAAATCTGGTAAATGGATTTGCTTTTGTAAAATCTTCTCCTAACATCGCTTTTATTCTTGGTAAATATGGTTGTTTACTTCCCATCATCGTTAATATTGCGGGACGCGCAAATAATTCAAATCCAGTAAAACATGCAGATGGATTACCTGATAACCCAAACAATAATTTGTCACCTAGAACGGCTACTGTTGTCACACTACCTGGACGCATACTCACTTTATTAAATAAAACTTCCGCACCCAGACGACGGTAAATTTCCGGTAAATAATCAAAATCACCGACAGAAACTCCTCCTGTCGTCATAACGATATCCGATTTCTCTAATGCTTCTTCTACAATGTTTGTACAAGCATCTAAATCATCTTCCATCATTCCGAAAGACTGAAAAGGAATACCCATTCTTTCCAGCTGTCCCATTAACATCGGCCCATTGGAATTGCGAATTTTTCCGGGTTTTAAATCGTCCGACACATCTAATAATTCAGTTCCCGTTGAAATAATACTAACAAATGGGGACTTTGCCACCTTTACCTTTGCATAACCAAATGTCGCCAATAATGCAATTGTCCCAGGATGAATAACATTTCCCGCCGCAATTAATTGTTCACCAATTTCAGCATCTTCACCTTTGAACGAAATATTGTCATCCACTTGATAAGATTTTGTAATCAAAAAGCCTGCTTTCGTTTCCGTCGTTTCTTCTAACATAACAACGGCATTTGCATTTTCAGGTATAATCGCACCAGTCATAATTCGATATGCTTCATTTTTTCCAATAGGTCGCTCGCCAAGATGACCAGCACCTATTTCCCCAATAACACGAAATTCTACTGGTTTTTCAGTTGATGCATGAAAAGAGTCCTCTGCCCTTATAGCAAAACCGTCATAAGCTGAGCGATTAAACGGTGGGACATCGTGTTTTGCAATAATAGGTTCAGCTAAAATTTTTCCATAAGCATAGTCGAGGTCAACTGTTTCTGTTGCTGTTAGTTTGCAAGAGTTAATCACTAATTTTATTGCTTGATTGACTTCGATTGGTTGTCTCAAATTAATTCTCATCCTCTAAAACTATTATTTGTTCTACTATTATTGAGAATCTGCTGATTGAGACAGTTCGCCAAATGTACCAACATATCGTACAATATCGCCAGTAGCATCCTCAATCGTATTAATCGTCAATAATTGTAAATAATCTTCACCATTTTTCCGTTTATTCCATACTTCACCTTGCCACATACCTTCTT